>WNFB01002069.1_pt1 | contig 17406 bp, 19 predicted proteins | sample 5400501 | NCBI WGS metagenome assembly WNFB01 (sample SAMN13153341, study PRJNA577476) | soil metagenome | isolation source: 200 cm saprolite under Douglas fir tree site 2 hole 1 | place: USA:California | collected 2015-04-18 | reverse complement strand
CGCGAGCGCCAGGGTGACCGTCGGCAGCACCCAGTCGCGCGGCGAGTCCCAGCCGCCCGTCGGGAAGAGCGGCACGACGAACGAGAAGAGGATGATGAGGAACACCGCCAGGACGAAGTTCGGGACGGCCACGCCGACCGTCGCGAGGGTGACCGAGACGTAGTCCCACATGCGGTTCTGGTAGACGGCGGCGAGGATCCCGAGCATGAGTCCGCCCGTGATCGCGATCGCCAGCGCCATGGTGCCGAGCAGTAGCGAGATCGGGAAGGTCTCGTGGAGGATCTCGGTCACCGTCCGGGTCTTGTAGACGAACGACATCCCGAAGTCGCCGCGCACCGCCTTGCCGAGGAAGATCGCGAACTGCTGCGGCAGCGGTCTGTCGAGCCCGTAGGCCGCGGCGAGGTTCTTCTGCGCCTCGGGCGACAGCGGGTTGGCGCCCTCGGCCACGGGATCGAGCGGGCTGCCCGGCGTGGCGTGCATGACCAGGAAGGTCACGAGCGCCATCGCGAGGAGCGTCGGCACGAGCCACAGGACGCGCGAGGCGACATAGTGGAACAACCGCTACCTCCAGAGCTCGGTCGCGGACGACGGGTGCCCTAGTATTCGGCGAAGCGCGGGCCGAATCAAGGGCCCTCAGAAGGTTGCGTTCGCCCGGACGGGCGGTTACGGTTGAGGTCCGTTGTCAACCGACGAAGCGTTCATGCGCCTGGCGCTCGACGAGGCGCGGCGCGGGCTCGAGGCCGGCGAGGTCCCGGTGGGGGCCGCGGTCGTGCGCGACGGCGCCGTCCTGGCGCGCGCCCACAACGCGCCGATCGGGCTCGCCGATCCCACCGCCCACGCCGAGATCCTGGCGCTGCGCGAGGCGGGCCGGACGCTCGGCAACTACCGCCTGGCGGGCGCGACGCTCTACGTGACCGTCGAGCCGTGCCCGATGTGCTGCGGTGCCGCGCTCCACGCGCGCGTCGCGCGTGTGGTGTACGGCGCCCTGGATCCGAAGGCGGGCGCGGTCGAGTCGCTCTATCGGCTCCTCGACGACGGCCGGCTCAACCATCGCGTCGAGGCGACGGGCGGCGTGCTCGCGGGCGAGTGCGGCGCGATGCTCCGGCGGTTCTTCGAAGCGAAGCGGCAATGAGCCCAAGGGATGAGATACTGGGACGCATTGCGGACACGATTGGCGCGGAGGGGTGGCCGAGCCCGGTTGAAGGCGTCCGACTCGAAATCGGATAGGGGCCCAGAAGGTCCCTCGGGGGTTCAAATCCTCTCCCCTCCGCCAAATTTCAGAGGAGGGGTGACCGAGCGGCCGAAGGTGCGGCACTGGAAATGCCGTGCACGGGTACACCCTGTGCCGCGGGTTCAAATCCCGCCCCCTCCGCCATTGATCTGCGGCGTGACCGTGCTAGACGGGGAGTTAGCGGTGCCCTGTAACCCGCAATCCGCTTCAGCGGGGTCGAATTCCCTCTCGAGGGCGGCCCGTGTTGAGTGAGCCTCATGGCGCGGCGTTGAAGGTTGGGCCCCACGCAGCGAGAATCGTCGAACCCCGCCAGGCCCGGAAGGGAGCAACGGTAAGGCGACCCTCTCGTGTGCCGTGGGAGTACCTGACCGGAGCTGGTGTCGTGGGGAGTTCGCAGTGCGGGTCGTTCGAAGGTGGGTGCACGGTCACTTGAGTTACCAGGTCCTTGCGCGGAAGTGGCGGCCGCAGACGTTCGACGCGGTCGTCGGCCAGGACGCGATCACGCGGACACTCGGGAACGCGCTCGCCTCCGGCCGCATCGCCCACGCCTATCTCTTCGCCGGCCCCCGCGGCGTCGGCAAGACCACGACGGCGCGCCTGCTGGCGCGGGCGCTCCTCTGTTCCGCGCGCACGGGCGCCGAGCCGTGCGGCGCGTGCGCGGTCTGCCGCGAGGCGCAGGCGGGGACGCTCGTGGACGTGATCGAGATCGACGGCGCCTCGAACCGCGGCATCGAGGAGATCCGCACGCTCCGCGAGAACGTGAAGTACGCGCCGGCGCGCGGCCGCTACAAGGTCTACATCATCGACGAGGTCCACCAGCTCACCGAGGCCGCCTTCAACGCGCTGCTGAAGACGCTCGAGGAGCCGCCGAGCCACGTCGTGTTCGTGCTGGCGACGACCGACCCGCGCGACATCCCGGCGACGGTCCTCTCGCGCGTGCAGCGCTTCGACTTCCGGCCGATCGCCCCCGACGCGCTCACGCGCACCCTCGAGCGGATCCTGGGCGAGGAGAAGGTGCCGTTCGAGCCCGCGGCGCTGCCCGTGATCGTCCGCGCCGCGGAGGGCTCGCTGCGCGACGCGCTCTCGCTCGCCGACACCGCGATCGCCTACGGCGCGGGCCGGCTCGAGGCGGCGCCCGTCGCCGAGCTCCTCGGCGCCACGGCGCCCGCGGCCGTCGGCGCCTTCGCCGCGGCGCTCGTCGCGCACGACACGGGGCCGGCGCTCGAGGCGATCGACCGCGCGGCGCGCGACGGCGAGGACCTCCAGGCGTTCGCGCGCGACGTCGTCGAGCTCCTGCGCCGGGCGCTCGTGCTCAAGGCCGCGCCGACCGCCAAGCTCGCGGATCTCACGCACCAGGAGGGCAACGAGCTCAGGAAGCTCGGCGAGGCGTCGTCGCTCGACGAGCTCCTGTACGTCCTGCGCGCCTTTCTCGAGGCCGACGCGCTCATGCGCGAGTCGCCGCACCCGCGCGTCGAGCTCGAGATCGCGACCGTGCGCGCCACGCGGCGGCCGGTCCCGCAGGCGCTCGACGACGTGCTCCGCCGCGTGGACGAGGCGCAGGCGCTGCTCCGCCAGCAGGCCGTGGCGGCGGGCCCGGTGGGCGCGCGGCCCGCCCAGGCGAGCCTGCTGCCGGAGGCGGCGCCGGCCGCGGCGCGCCCGGCCCCCGAGCCGCGCCGCGCCCCGCTCCCGCCGCAGGCGCCGCCCGCGCGCCCCGCGGCGCCGCCCCAGGCCGCCGTCCCCGCGGCGCGGCCCGCTCCGCCGCCGGACGCCGAGCTCGGCACCGCCTGGGAGCGCGTCGTGGACGAGGTCACGAAGAAGAAGCCGATGCTCGGCGCCCTGCTCGCCCAGGCCCAGCCCGGGGGCGTGAGCGAGGGCGCGCTCACGATCGTCCTGACCGGAAACCACTTCCACCGTGAGATGCTGGCGGACAGCGCGAACCGCGACCTGATCGTGCAGGCGGTCCGGCGTTACGTGCCCGGCGCCGAGCGCATCACCGTCCAGGCGGGCGGCACGGGACCCGGCGGCGTGGCCGAGCACCCCGCGGTCCAGGCGGCGCTCGCCGAGTTCCAGGGTGAGGTGGTCGCGGTGCGGCCGCGCCTGCCGGAAGGAGAAGGCCAGTGAAGGGCTACGGCAACATCATGAAGGAAGCGCAGAAGCTCCAGCAGCAGATGGCCGCCATGCAGGAGGAAGTCGGCCGGAAGAAGGTGGAGGCCACGGCGGGCGGCGGCATGGTGACGGTCGAGGCCAACGGCAAGCAGGAGATCCTGTCGATCAAGATCGACCCCGAGGTCGTCAACAAGGACGACGTGCAGATGCTCGAGGACCTCGTCCTCGCCGCCTGCAACGAGGCGCTCCGGAAGTCGCGCGAGCTCGTGCAGCAGGAGCTCGGCAAGCTGACCGGGGGACTCAAGATCCCCGGCCTGGGCATGTAGCGGGGAGCCGTGGCGTACTACCCCGAACCGGTCGCGCGGCTGATCGACGCGCTCCAGCGGCTCCCCGGCATCGGGCCCAAGACGGCGCAGCGTCTCACGTTCTTTCTCCTGAAGCGTCCCGCCGACGAAGTCCGCGAGCTCTCCGAGTCGCTCGTCGCCGTGAAGGACCGGATCGTCTACTGCCGGACGTGCTTCAACGTGACCGACGAGGACCCGTGCCGCCTCTGCGCCGACCCGGGGCGCGACGCGCGGCTGCTCTGCGTCGTCGAGGAGCCGAACGACCTGCTCGCGATGGAGCGCACCGGTGAGTACCGCGGCCGCTACCACGTGCTCCTCGGCGCGCTCTCGCCGCTCGACGGCATCGGCCCCGACGAGCTGAAGGTGCGGGAGCTGCTGGCGCGCGTCGAGGCCGGCGCGGTCGAGGAGGTCATCCTGGCGACCAACCCGAACGTCGAGGGCGAGGCGACCGCGCTCTACCTCGCCAAGCTCTTGCGCCCGCTCGGCCTGCGCGTGACGCGCATCGCGCGCGGCCTGCCCGTCGGCGGCGACCTCGAGTACGCCGACCAGGTGACGCTCACCAAGGCGTTGGAAGGGCGGCGGGAGATCAGCTAGAATCGATCGTTGTTTCGTAGCTCGGCGGCCGACACTCCCCGGTAGCTCAGTTGGTAGAGCGGGTGACTGTTAATCACTAGGTCGCAGGTTCGAGTCCTGCCCGGGGAGCCAACCTTCTTCGACATTTCCAGCTCGGATCCTTCGACGGATCTCGAAATGGTGCCCAATCGGTGCCATGTCGTGCCGGCACGAACCTCCGCGGCACCGTCTCGACGACCTCCGCGATGCCCTCTGACGGCTTCTCGCCTGCGTCGAGCGCGTCGACGTAGCTCTTCCGATTCGTCGGGAGCCAGTGCGCGTACCACTGGAGCGTCGTCGTGGGCTTCGCGTGCCCGAGCTGCGCCGCGACGTACGTGATCGGCGCGCCCCGTTCCAGGAGCCGCGTCGCGAACGTGTGGCGCAGGTCGTAAAGGCGGAAGTTCGGGAGCGCGGCGGCCTTGAGCACGCGCTTGAAGACGCGGGTCGCGTTGTAGAGATCGAGCGGCGTGCCGGTCTCCGAGGCGAAGACCCAGGGCGGGAGTGTCTTCACGCCCCGACGCAGCTTCTCCTCGGCGCGCTCGACCTCGAGCCGGCGGAGCGCCCGGGCCAGCTCCTGGCTCATGTCCACGCGGCGCGTCTCGCCGGTCTTGGTCGTGTTGACCTCACCCCTCGAGAAGCTCCGCTCGACGAAGAGCGTCCGCTCGACGAGGTCCACGTCGTCCCACTGGAGCCCGAAGGCCTCGCCCGGACGGAGGCCCGCCCGCGCTAGCAAGAGGAAGAGCGGGTAGAATTCGACCTTCTGGTGTTCCTGGTCGAGCATCGTGGCGAGATCGTCACGCGCGACCGGCTCCTCGATGAAGTGTGGGGCTATGAGCGATTCCCAACGACGCGCACCGTGGACACGCACATCCTGCGACTCCGACGGAAGTTCGAGGCCGATCCCGATGCCCCGAGGTGGATTCTCACCGTGCACGGACAGGGCTACAAGTTCAACGCACGCTGAGGGGGGCAACCGCGTTCGAGACCGACCCCACGACTCGAGACCGGGCTAGGTGCCCTTTATCCGCGCGGCATGGAGGACGGCGATGATCGTCATGCTGTCCACGATCTCACCGGACAGCACCATCCCCAGGACCTCCCGGAACGGGAACGGGCGGATCTCGATGAATTCCGTCTCGTCCGGAGGCAGCGCAAGCTTTGCCATCTCCTCGCCCAGGAAGAGGTACGCGGTCTCGGCCATGACGCTCTTGCTCGTGTGGTAGGTGGTCACATGAGTCAGTCGGCCAGCCCCGTAGCCGATCTCCTCAGCAAGCTCACGCTGGGCGGCCTCTTCGACCGACTCCGCCGCGTGGACCCCGCCCGTGGGCATCTCCCACATCGCCCGGCCCGCCACGTACCGGTACTGCCGGACCAGGAGGACGGTGTCATTATCAAGGAACGGGAGGACGCCCACGCACTCTCCGCAGCTCACGACACCGTAGATGGTGGTGCGTCCGTTGGGCAGCTCCACGAGATCCTCCCGGAGGGCGAGCCACCTATTCTGATAAATGGGCCTCGTGGACACCGTCTTCCAGGGGATCTCCGAGAGCCGTTTCATCGTGCGCGCTCCTGCAAAAATCTACGAGTGTGCCGAGGGTTATCGCCGTGCGATACCGCGAGCGCGGTTTGCAGTCGGGCGAGATCGTCGGGAGTGTCGATGTCGTACCACGGCGGAAGGCACGCAACCCGGAGCCCCTTTGCCTCGGCACGCCGGATGGTCTCCGGGAGGACCTGACTCGTACTCCACGCCATCGCCTCGAACAGCTCGCGGTGCACTGTCCGGAGCCCGATCAGGTAGTAGCCGCCATCCTCGGTGGGGCCGAGCACCACATCGATCCCGGGCGTCGTGACAAGGTCGAGCGCCTCCTGCAGGAATCCGAGAGGCAGCGTCGGGGTGTCGCTGTCAATCGCCAGCGCGCCCGGGTGGCCCCTCTCCAAGAGCTCGCCCAGGCTGTTCGCGAGCCTGTCACCGAGATCCGCGCCCCGCTGCGGGACGAGGACGAAGCCCGGGGCCACCTCCTCGAAGAAGGCCCTTGCCTCGGCGGGCGTGTAGGCGATCGCGAGGCTGGCCGTTCTGAGCGACGTGACCTGCTCGATCTTGTCGAGAAGGAAACGGCGGTAGAGCTCCGCCGCGTCCGCGAGCGAGAGCGGAGGGCAGAGCCGAGTTTTGACCTCGCCCGCGCGCGGCGCCTTCGCCATGATCGCGACGGCGATGGGCTTCGACGCCAGGATCTCCATCAGAGATCACGGAGCCGGACCACGGCCACGCGATTTTCACTCTTCAGGGCCAGGTACAGCAAGCCGGCCTCTCGATTCAACGTGGCGCTCGAGACGTTCCGGGGGATCCGGCGCGTGCCCACGACCGCCCGCGCGGCTTCGTCCAAGACCGAGAGGGTATTCCCCCGGTTGTTGACGACGTAGACCCGCCCGGCGGTTTCATCGACGGCGATGCCGATTGGATAGTTACCGACCGGAAGCGTACTGAGGACGCTCAGCGTCCGGCCATCTAGCATGCTCACGCTGCCGGCCTCCGTGTTCAGAACGTAGACGATCCCCGTCTGGCCGTTGACCCGGAGATGCGTGGGGCCGCGACGGACGGGGATCGCCGCGATCCAAAGACCGCTCGCTCCATCGACGACGACCACCCGGTTCTCTTTCACGCTCACCACGAAGACGCGCGCCGTCGCAGGATCCACGGTAACACCGCCCGGGCCCTGACCCACGGGGACCGTGAAGAGGACGTGCCCACTCCGTCCCTCGAGGGCCGTGAGGGAGCCGTTGCCCTCGTTGGCGACAAACACCCGGTGCGTGGAGCCATCCACCGCGATCCCGTGTGGCTGTGGCCCCACGGAAATCCGAGAGACCTCCCTGAGGGTCCGCGTGTCGAAGACGGCGACGAAGCCGTTGCCTTCGTTTGGGGCATAGACACGGCCCAGCGCCGAATCCACCGCGAGATGCCGGGCGCGGCTCATGAGCCGGATTGTGCCAATCCGCTCTCCCGTGGCGCTCAGGACCGTGACCGTTGCGCTTCCCTCGTCGGCGACGAAGAGGCGGCCCGATCCGGGGTCGAAGACAAGGTCCTCTGGCCACCGGCCCACGGAGAGCGTCGTGACCCTGGGCACCTCTGCGCCGGTCAGGCAGCCAGCGAGCACGAGAGCCAGTGCGAGGGCAGAGCCCCTCATCGGTGACACCCGGCGATCCTACCGGATGACGCGCGGCGGCTTGGGCTCGTGCGGGAAGCTCAGGATGTCGGTCGTGTTGCACTGGTGATCGGCCACGACGAAGTGCCAGTCACGCGGATTGACGGGCGCCCTCGAGGTGTCGACCTCGAGCTGGTAGACGCCCTGCGGGAAGTTGGCCTTGAGGTCGCGGACGCTGCGGGGCGGGTCCATCGCGTACACCCGGCCGGTCGCCGCGTTGAAGGCCATCACCTGCGGACCGAGGTCGTCGTTCGGGTCCGCGATATCGAGCTTCACGAACGTGATCCTGCCCTGACGCGCCTCCCACGGGAAGAATCCCGCGCGCTTGATCACGGGATCGTTCGCCCGCGTCGGCTCCGGCACGAGCGTGACCGATACTTCGAGGGTCTTGCCCGTCTCGACGCGCACTGCCTGGGGCGAGTAGATGTAGCCGCTCGCGTAGACATGCAGGCCGTACCGGCCGCCCTCGGGCAGCTCGATCGTGAACCGGCCGCTGGCGCCCACGAGCCCGCCGCGGTCCCACACGTTGTTGTGGATCTCTCCCTTCTCGAGCAGGGCCAGCCCCGGGAGCGGCTGGCCCGTCTTGCTCTTCACGGTGCCGCTGATCACGGTCCCCGTCTCTCCGACGGCGGTGAATCCGAGCACGACGGAGAACAGCACGAATCCCGCGATGAGGAATCTCAGCGTCATCGTAGCCTCTCCTCGGTGAGATACGCGATGAGATCGGCGGTGGCCTGTCCGTTCCATACGAGGGGCTGCGCGTCGCGGTGGCGCTCGAGAAACTCCTCGAGCGACTCGGGGCGGCCGTCGACCGCGCGCGGGTAGGCGCTTAGTGTCAGCGCCACCTTGCCCGCCCCATGGCATGCCTCGCATCGCCGCGCGAAGAGCGCACGGCCGCGCTCCACGCTCGCGGCGAGGGCCTGGAGCCGCTCGGGAATCACCGGCTGGCCCGCGCTTATTCCTGGTGAGAGCGGGAGCCCGGCGCCCTGCGCTGCGAGGTACGCGGTGATCGCGGCCGCCGCGCGTCGGGGGTCGCTCAGCCGGTAGTGGCGCGCAACCGCCTCGGCATTCGCCTGGAAGAGCGTCATGACACGGGCGTGAGGCGGCGGCAAGGGCTTCCACTTCGGGAAACTGGCGGCCCAGCCGCGGATCGCGGCCGGGTCGAAGTGGCAGGTCGCGCAGGCGACGGGGTTCGCCGGATCCGGCGACCGTGTCCACCACCGCTCGCCTTCGGCGACGAGGTCCGGCGAGCCGGCGAGCGCCAGCGCGGGCAGCCCGAGCAGGGCGACGAGCAGTGCCGCCCTCACGCCCGCACCCGGCGCGACTGCGCGATCGTGAGCCATCCCACCGTGAGAAAGCCCGTGGCGTACAGCGCCAGGAATGGGACCACCGCGTACTGCCCGTCCCTCCAGAAGAGCCAGACCGCACAGGCGCAATAGAGCCCGAGCGCCAGCTCGATGAGCCCGCCCCACGGCGCGCTCTCGGCGTACTTCTTTCCTTGCCAGCTTCCACCTGCACCGGCGATCCCGAACTTCGGGGTACGGACGAATTCTCGCTGACCGCCGACGAAGGCGCCGAGCACCGCGACGCTGGTGCTCAGCGCCACGCCGACACCGATGACCATGATCGCCGGGAGCTGCCAGGCGCGGCGCCACCAGGCCGCGTCGAGCACGCGCTGGGCGTAGACCAGCATGGTCGCCGGGCCCAGCGTCGCGAGGCCGAAGACGATTCCGGCGACGAGCCGCACCGGGGAGTTGGCAGCGAGATCGCTCGCGGCGCGAAGCGGGATCGAGAGGAGGACGCCCAAAAGCATGAGCGGATGAATCATGTAGTAGGTCAGGTGAACGGACGCCTGGTAGCGCGTCCACAGCGAGAGCTCCGCCCTCCACACCGCCGGCAGCAGCTTGAGCGCCGTCTGGATCGAGCCCATCGCCCAGCGTCGCTGCTGCGACTTGAATCCGGCGACGAGGACGGGCAGCTCGGCAGGACACACGATCTCGGGACGGTAGACGATCGTCCAGCCCCGGAGCTGAGCCCGGTAGCTCAGGTCGAGGTCCTCCGTCAGCGTGTCATGCGTCCAGCCGCCCGCGTCGAGGATTGCCGTCTTGCGCCAGACGCCCGCGGTGCCGTTGAAGTTCAGCAGGAGCCCGCTCCAGCAGCGCGCCGACTGTTCGACGCCGAAGTGGCCGTCCATGCCGAGCGACTGCGCGATCGTGAGCACCGAGTAGGACCGGTTGAGATGGCCCCACCGCGCCTGGACGACCGCCACGCGCTCGGTGAAGTGCGGCAAAGCGGCGCGCAGGAAGTCCCGCGGCGGGACGAAGTCGGCGTCGAAGATCGCGATGAACTCTCCCCTCGCGGCGGCGAGGCCTGCGGCGAGCGCCCCGGCCTTGAATCCCGTTCGTACCGGGCGCCGGCAGTGCGCCACCTGCACGCCCTGCGCCCGCAGCGCGGCAACGACGCTGGCGACGATCTCCGAGGTGTCGTCGGTGGAGTCGTCCAGCACCTGGATCTCGAGGCGGTCGGCCGGGTAGTCGAACGCGGCGACGGCGCGGACGAGCCGCGCCGCGACGTACCGCTCGTTGAAGAGCGGGAGCTGCACCGTGACGAACGGCAGCGGCTCGGCCAGGGGCGGGGTGGTGCGCGCCTCGCGGCGGTGCCGCCGGTGGGCCGCGACCATCACGTAGGCGTTGCTCCCGTAGAGGAGGAGCCCGAACAGTGTGACGAGGTACATGAGGACGAGGGCGCACTGCCACGGGACCGCCCACCACCAGCCGTCGGTCACAGCGTCCTCAGCGCCGCCACCCCGGGCGCGCGACGCGCAAGGCGCGCGACGGCGCCGGCCAGGAGCAGCGCGTAGAGTGGGCCGTACTCGCCGAGCCACGCCCACCACGGCAGCGGTGCCGGTGCCACGACGTAGGCGATGTACGAGAGCGTAACAGCGCCGCTAAACCAGAGCCACGCTGGCGATGGACGCACGCAGAGGAACGGGACGATCCACATCACGTACCACGGGTGCATCGCCGTCGGCACGAGGAGGAGGTAGGCGCCGACCGCGCGCGCGCTTGCCCGCCAGAGTCCCCGGACATCGTGACGGGCCGACCGTCCGATGACGACGACTGTCGCCGCCATCGCCGCGAACGCGAGCGCGATGGCGACACCCCTCGCGACCTCACCCGTGAAGCCGAAGGGGTACGTGAGGAGCGCGCGCAGGCCGATGTTGTGATCCTCGGAGCTCGCAAAGTACTCGGGGAGGAAGCCGAGCGCGCCCGCGCCGAGGGCTGCGGCGTACGGCAGATACCCGAGGCCGACCGTCGCGGCGGTCGCCGCGGGGAAGCGCCAGTCCTCGCGGCGCGACCAGGCGGGCAGCAGCACGATCGGATAGAACTTCACGAGGACGGCGAGGCCGAGCGCCGCGCCCGCGAGGGCCGACGATCCCGTCTGGCGGAGGAGGAGCCCCAGAAGGACGAGAAAGATGACGGCGACCTCGACGTGTCCCGCCTGCGCACCCTCGAACACGACGAGCGGAGACCACGCGTACACGATGATGGCGGTCGGCGGAGCGCCGAGGCGCCGCAGCAGCGCGAGCAGGAGCACGACAGTCGCGGCCTCGAAGAGCAGGAGAACGAGCCGCCAGCCGACGACCGACGAAGGCGCCAGCGCCGCGGCGAGGGCGAAGAGCCACTGTGAGGCCGGCGGATAGATCGTCCGCGCGGTCGGCCGGTTGATGTGCGGATGAATTTCACCGTCGCGGAGGTACGCGAGCTCGAGCGCATTGGGAGCGTAGCGGTAGGGATTGACGCCGGCGAGTTGCACGCGGCCGTCCCAGAGGTAGCGATAGAGGTCGGACGAAAGGTAGACGGGCGTGGGCAGCATCAGCGCGCGGAAGAGGAGCCCGAAGCCGAGCACGACGCCGAGCGCTCGCCCGCTCGGCGCCTGACCGGTGGCAAGCCGTGCGGCCGCCAGGTAGAGCGCGAAGAGAATCGCGAAGACGACGGGGTGGGCGGCGATCGGCTCGACGCCGAGCCACGAAGCCGCCGGGAGCGCGCCCGCGTAGATCGCCGCCGACGCGGCGCCGAGCACCGTGAGGGCCGCCAGTCCGCGGACGCAGCGCATGACCGCCTCAGCTGGCGAGGCGGACCAGGCGGACCCAGCCGCGGTCGGGCCACGGCGCGAGCCTTCGACGGATCAGGGCGTCGACGCCCAGCGCCCGGCCCGCACCGCATGCCGCGAACACGCCCTGGGGCAGGATCAGGAGCGCCCAGATCCAGGACCACTCGCCCGGCACGCTGAAGGCGCCGAGGGCGATGTTCACCTGCCAGAGCGCACCGCCGAGGCCGGCGAGCCGCGTGAGCAGCCCGAGCAGCAGCCCGAGGCCGAGGGCGATCTCGGTGACGAACGTCAACAGCCCGAAGAAGCCGAAGTTCGGCACGACGACGCTTCTGAGGAAGGCCGCGTACCAGCTGAAGGTCGGGTGCGCGATCTCCTGCTGGATCCAGCCGTAGAGCCACCCGTATCGCTGCCCGCCAGAGACGACCCACGGCGCCTTCTGGAGCGCCATGTCAAGATACATGAGGCCGAAGACGATCCTCAACATCGCGACCGGCCACGCAACGACCATCAGAGACTCCAGTTCACGCCGCAGCCGCGGCACGGCTCGGGCGGCACGTCCGTCTGGATGGTTGCCCTGAAGTCCAGGTAACGGTCGCCCCACCAGATCTCTTCGAGCGACTGCCGGTAGAGGTTGCCGAGGACAATGCCATCGTAGTGCTCGGTGATCCACGGCGCGATGCAGCAGGGGAGCACGTTGCCGTGGACGGTGACGTAGACCAGGCTCCAGGGGCGCCGGCACTGGCTCCACGGCCGATCGTCGTGGGACGGCGTGAGACTGATCTCCGGCGCGGCGGCGCCCGAGGCCGAGAAGCCGAGGCCGGCGGCGCGCGCGGCGCGCTCCGTCTCCCGGATCAGGGTCGCTTCGTGCTCCTGGAGGTGCCCGTAGAGCGACTGCTCCTTCGTCGCGAGGCCCAGGCCGTTGTACACGAGTCGCTGGAGATAGATGCCGGCGGCACCCGTGCGCACGGCGAGCGGGACCAGCCCGGGGATCTCCTCGATGTTGTCCCGGAGGCCCGTGAACCAGAGGGACACGCGCGGGTTCGACGCGCCCGCCTCCCGCTTCACCTCGACGAACTGCTCGAGGTTCGCCACGACCTTTGCGAAGGCGTCCACGCCGCGCACCCGCGCGTATGTCGCGGGCGTCGTGCCGTCGAGCGACACGCGCAGCTCGTCCAGCCCCGCGTCGATCAGCGCGCGGCCGAGCCGCTGGCTCAGCGTGATCGCGTTGGAGTTGAAGAGCACCGTGGCGCTGCGGCCCTTGAGGTGAGCGATCATGCGTGGGAGCTCCCGGTTCAGGAGCGGCTCGCCGATCCCGTGGAGGAGGACGCGCTCGAGCGCCGGGAACTGATCCACCACCCGCCGGAACTCTTCCCAGCCGAGATCCTTCTGGGGCTCGCGGCCGCCGAAGGTGAGGATGCACGTCTTGCAAAGCGAGTTGCAGCGGCTCGTCGTCTCGAGATAGAGCGAGCGCGGCAGGGCGGGCTTGAGCGGTAGGCTGACCGCGGTGCTCACGAGCTTTCCCGCGCGGCGCGCAACGCGGTCGTCACGAATGCGTAGCCCGCCCGCACGCTACCGGAGAGTGTGCCGGAGACTTTCGATCGTCCCCCTTGACGGGGCGAGTGCGACACGGGTACCTCGACGATGCGTGCCCCTACGGCCGCCGCCTTCACGACCATCTCCACGGGCCAGCCGAAGGCGCGGTCGCGCATCCCGAGCTCCTTCAGCAGGGGGACGCGGATCGCCCGATAGGGACCAATGTCAGTGAGTCTGACGCCGTATCGCCACGCGACGAACGCGGCCACGAGCTTTGTACCGAGAGCGGCGTGGAGCGGATGGTCGCCGCCGAGTTGCCGCGCGCCGAGGACGAGGTCCGCCCGGCCAGCGACCAGCGGCTCCAGGACCCGGGGGAGCTCCTCGGGATGCTGGCTGCCGTCGCCGTCGAGGAACACGGCGACGTCTGCGTCGGGGCGAAGCGCGCTGAGGCCGGCCCAGCACGCCGCGCCGTAGCCGCGCCGCGGTTCAGCGATGACCCGCGCGCCGGCCCCGGCGGCAATTGCGCGCGTGGCGTCGGTCGAGCCGTTGTCCACCACGACCACCTCGGCGACCGCCTCTCGCGGCACGCGACGGAGGAGCGGCCCGATCGTCTCGGCTTCGTTGAGGGCGGGGATGATCAGCGTCGCCTTCACGCGCGGTCCCTCAGGCCGGGGCCAGCACGGTCGTGCAGGCGCTGCCCGTCTTCAAGAGCTCGCGCTGGGCCGCGGGGGCCCACTCGAGGTCGACCCGCTCGCCCCGCACCAGCGGGCAGTACGGGTCGGCGAGCTCGACGCCCCCAGTGAGCTCGCGTCGGCCCGCGCAGCCTCCGTGGCAGACGGAGACGAACGGGCAGCCACGGCAGACGTCAGGCACCTGGCGGACGCGCGCGAACTGGGGCGAAGCGAGCACCCCATCCGCGCCCTGCGCGGGCAGGTCCTCAAGGCGCAGGTCCGACGTGCGCCAGTACACGCACGGCACGATGTCGCCCTTCGGCGTGATGCGCACGGTCCGGCGCCCGCAACCCGAGCCGTTCTCGAACGGCGCGCCGAGCATCGCGTTGAGGATCGGCTCGGTCGTGCTGACCAGTCGCGCCGCCGCGAGCAGCCGCCGGAACCCCTCCCAGAACTCCTCGTAGGTCAGCGTGAAGGTGTCGGTCTTGACTGGCTGGTACACGTTGACGCGGTAGTTGGCGCCCGCGGCGAAGGCGACCTTCGCGATCTCCGGGAGCCGGCGGAAGTTCGTCTTCATCATCACCGTCAGGACGGTCACGGTCACGCCGAGTCCCCGGGAGCGCTCGATGGCCGCCATGACGCGCTTCCAGTTTCCGTGGCCACGGAATCCGTCCTGCTCCGCCTCCGTCGGGAAGTCGATCGAGACCTCGACCTCGCGGAAGGCTTTGAGGGTCTCGTCCGACGAGCGGTCGATGGTGAAGCCGTTGGACGTGAGCGAGAGCTTCACGCCGCGCGCGGCGAGCGCCCTGACGATCTCGGCGTAGTCCGGGTGGAGACCGTTCTCACCCGTGCCGAGGTTGACCGAGCGTACCGGAAGGCACTCGCAGGCGGAGACGACCTGCTCGAGCGAGAGCTGATCGACTCCCCCCGTGTCCCGGTAGCAGTGGGCACACGCCAAGTCACAGGCGTTCGTGAGGCCGACGCCGAGGGACAAGCTCACGGCACCTCCCGATAGAGGGCCCATCATCGATGGCGTGGGGCCGATCCTAACACCGGGCGCTCGTCAGTTGTCAAACGGTTGTGAAATCTTCGCCACGCCAGGACTGAGCGGCGGACAGAGCCGCGTCTTGACCGCCCCCGGTCGCGGTGGTGTGGGCGCCAGTCGCCGCCTCGTCCTCATAACCCGCGACGCAATTCGGATATTCCCGTTGAAAGGATCTGATTCCAATCCCAGTAGATCTCTGGCCCGCCATCCCTCGCCCGATGATTCAGTGAAGCCGGAATCGGACAGGCCGATCGGCAACGCGCCCACGAATCTCTCTCGGCGCCAGCGCATCTGAATGCTCACCGGGTCATAACTCCCGCACCGGCGAGGGGAGCGACGCGATGATGATGGACAGGCGGATGGTCGCGATGGGCGGTCTGAATCGCTATGTTATGGGGACCGCGGTACTTCTCGCGGTTCTGATCGGCGGTCTTTCTTATGTCAAGTGGACACCGTACTACCACAACGCGTTCGTGGTGGCGTCCCGGCACACGGTCGGCGTCTCGATCGTCTCCGGCCAATCGGCCACGGCTCCGACGCCGTCTATCGGGGCGGCACTCAGCTACGCCTGGGCGTATGGAACCGCGATCTGGCAGGCGATGGTGCTGGGGCTTGTCGTCGGGGCTGGCGTCCAGGCGCTGGTGCCGCGCGACTGGCTCGTTCGAGTGTTCGGTCGGCTCTCCTTCAAGGGGGTTGCGCTGGCCGGACTCGCCGCGATTCCGTCGATGATGTGAACATGCTGCGCGGCCCCAGTGGCACTGGGGCTCAGGAAGAACGGCTGCTCCACTGGGGCGGCCCTCGCGTACTGGCTCGGTAACCCGATCCTCAACCCCGCCACGATGATCTTCATGGGGTTCGTTCTCGGCTGGCACTGGGTGGCGCTACGCGCGGTGGTCGGCGTCGTGCTGGTCTTTGGCGTCGCGTATCTGGTGGAGCTTGTCCTCCCGGGGAAGGAAGCACCGGACGGGATGCGGGCGGCGGTGGGCGAGGGCGCCGTGGCTGTTGAGGGCTCGATCTGGTCGCGATGGGTCCGCTCGCTCTGGCGGCTTGCCGTCGGGCTGATCCCGGAGTATGTCGTGCTCGTCCTCCTGCTGGGCGCGACTCGGGCGTGGCTGTTCCCGACGGTGACGCCGAGCGCGACCGGCATCCTCTGGGCGCTGGGCCTCGCAGTGGCGGGTACGCTCTTCGTCATTCCGACGGCGGGAGAGATTCCCATCGTCCAGACGCTCATGACGTTCGGGCTCGGCGTGGGACCGGCCGCGGCGCTCCTGACCACACTGCCACCGGTGAGCCTCCCGTCGCTCGCGATGCTGGCCAAGGTGCTCCCGCTCCGGGTTCTCGTGGCCGTGACTGGAGCCGTGATAGCGCTCGGGCTCGCGAGCGCCGCGGTGGCGGTCTGGCTCGGCTTCTAACGTTGGAAGACGCAGAGCAGCCGAAGACGGCGACCAAGCTGGGTGTGGCGGCTGCTGCTGTCGGCGTCGATGTGAACACGGACGGCGTTCCAGGCGCGCTAGAGACAGGGTGAATTTCTAAGGAACTTCAGGCTGCGTGTTTTAGTCGCGTCCCCTTGTTGCAGGCAGGCTGCTGTACAAGTACCGAATGGCGTTGGCGAAAACGTGATCGTGACTCAAACACGGGTTCGAATCGCGTTCTTCATCCGGCTTGAGCAAGGTGGGCTAGGCTTTCGAAAAGTTGCTTAATCTCAGGCGGCGGAGCGAGGCAGAGAGTTCGAAACGTGTCGACTACGGGGAGCCAATTCTCCAAGCGACCTCTCAGGCCCGCTCCCGAAGAGCGGAATTCCGGGTCCGAGGAGCTACTCTGCTAGGGACGCCTCGGATCCCCCGGTTGCGCCTCCGAAGCCCCGACGTCCGGACCCACGCGTTCCCACGACAGGGCTCCGGACGGACACCGTTCGACTTGGGCGGCAATTCGTTCACTCGGCGCGGCGTGGATGTCGATCCACGGCCGTCGTTTGGGACTGAACACCCCGGGCAGACCCTGCACGCACACCCCCGAGTGGATGCACAGATCGGGGCGCCAGAACACCCGGATGTCCCCATTGGTGTACGTCCGCGTCGGCCCACGCTCCTCGTCAGCCATGTCATTCCTCCGCGTGACCAGGGGGCAGTCACCGAGACGTCGCCTCGAGGCCGTCCCGACGCCAACGTACCAGCATCGTCACGGTAGCTCAACTATGTGCGGGCTCGCAGGAACGATGGTGGGCGGGCCTCCTTCTTCTACTGGGACCGGGAGGCGTGAGACCGGTTACTTGATCACGACCTTCGTGACGGTCGTCTTGTCGGACTCGTCCGTGAAGCTGAAGTCCACGGAGACCTCCCCCGTCTGCCTGTTGATGCCGGTGATCTCGGCGCTGTGGTAGCCCTTCCCGGTGCTTCGGGGCGCGGTCGCGTTCGGAATCAATCTCGTCACGGTTCTCGTGACGAGATCCAGCCGGTAGAGCGCGCCATCTCCATAGATCTCCATCGTGCCCACGTAGAGCGATTTCAAATCCGGGGACCACGCGAACGACGTGACGTCGGCGGCCCATTCG
>WNFB01002067.1_pt1 | contig 17409 bp, 17 predicted proteins | sample 5400501 | NCBI WGS metagenome assembly WNFB01 (sample SAMN13153341, study PRJNA577476) | soil metagenome | isolation source: 200 cm saprolite under Douglas fir tree site 2 hole 1 | place: USA:California | collected 2015-04-18 | reverse complement strand
CCATACCCTATGACTTTGCATGGTATTTGGCGAGTTTTGTTCAGAAGTTGTTCACAACTTTTGAGTGCTGTGAGTCGTAATCTGAATCGTAATACAGGAGACTCTCTTATCTGGTATTCAGCAAATTCCGCTGATGAATTATTCATTGAACCGCATTCGTCGGATCTCAAGCTGCCGCTTATTGCTTGGAGCGTTCCACCTTAGCTCCGACGAGCGAGTACAGATAGAGAAAGATGCCGACTGCGAAGAGGACGCCGCCGAGGCCCACAAAGAGCATGAAGGCAATTGGGCCATGACCCAGGAGGCACAGACTCTCAACCACAAGACCGAGAATCAGGATGATTCCGGAAAGTTGTAGCTTCCGCTCAAGGGGACTTGTGCTGAGCATCAGTTGCCTCCCTTCCAGAACTTCGCGTCTTTCAAGCTGGCGACGTCGTGAACGGCTCCATGGCATCCACTCGAAATGCACGATGTCTTGTTTGCCTTCAACGCTGGAAGCAAGTCCGGATCGGCAGTATGTACCACACCTTCTTCAAAAGATCGCGCGCCGGCGTGGCAGTGCAGGCACTCGCGGTTGTTGTACGGCTCGTAGAGCTTGATGTTCTCCGGGGCTGGAGGAGTTCCAAGGTAATACACGTAGATATGTCTCAGTCCGCCAAGCTTGGCCTTGATTCCGCCAAACATGGCGTAATTCGTGTGGCACGTGTAGCAGGCTTCGTTCGGCGGAACGCGATGATTCTGAAAATGTGCGGCGGCGAGATGCTGGGGGTCGTCCACGCTCAGACTCTTTCCGTACGGTTCCATGATGTGGCACGAAAGACAGAATTCAGTACTCTTTGCGTGCTCCAGTTCGCCTGAAGCCCCCATTCCAAAGCAAAGAAGCGGTAACGCAAACAACGCAAGAAAGGCCATCATCTTTCCACCCCGTGTGGTTGTGACTTGCGGGCGGAAAACGAAAATACCGATCAGAAAGATGCTGAATGCGACTAGCAGCAGGATCAAAAATGTGGGCATTATTTTGCCAGGCTGTGGATGTAAGCCACCAAGGCTTTGATTTCATCGGGCTTCAGACTCTTGCCGTAAGCTGGCATCTTGCCTTTGCCCTTCTCGATCGCCCCGGCGAGTTCTTCGTCGCTCATCTTGGCGACTTCGGGATCGGCGAAACTCCTCACCTTCATCGCCTTGCCCGTGGCGGTCTCACCTTTGCCGTCTACGCCATGGCATGCTGCGCATTTCTGCTTGTATAGTGCCGCGCTTTTCTCGTCAGCCTTCGCCGGCGCGCAGAACATTGTTGCGACAAAGAGCAAGCCAATTCCCGGAATCACCGTGGTCGACCAGTTTCTTTGCATGAAGTGTCTCCCTCCTTGATGGAATCCCCAACACAAACCGTAGCTACCGCACGGCTAGAAGGCGTATCGCACCGAAAGGGTGACGAGATTGCCTCTGAAATTTCGGCCCGCAAAGATGTCTTGCACTGCTCCGGCAGTCGGGTCCTCATGGTAACCGTAGTAATCCCAATAGGCTCTGCCAGTCCAGTTTTTTGCGAACTGGTAATCCAGCCCGCCGAAGGGATGGAGCCATTTTGAATTCAGAGAACCCGTCACTTGATTGGGGATCAGCGCCTGTGGATCGAATCGCAGCTGCGTGCCGCTCGTACCGGTCAGATTTGCGCCGAGCCTCGCGCTCAGACGGCGAACCGGAGAAACCGTGAAATCAAAAAAGCCATAGTGCGACTTATTGGTGTACGTGGAGAGCTGCTGCACGAGGCCGGGAACATTGGGGCAAGCCTGGATCCCCGGGCCATTCTGACCCGCAGCCACGCTGATGTAGCAGATCAAAATTTGCGAGAAGACGTCGTTATAGTCGTAGCCAATTTCCAGGGAGTATTTTTCGTTTGGCTGAATCAGCGCAGAAACACCGTACCCGCGGTTGTGCTGCAGATCGTTAGTTTGGAATACATTGTTGCGTCCTTCCCAAATCGTGACGCTACCATTCAAATTCAGCCACGCTGCAGCCTTGTATTTCGAACGCACCCGATATTCCTGCGATTGCCTCGGGCTGACGCGTGTGAAGGAGTTGTCCGCACTCATCAAATCCGTGTCGAAGCTTATGCGCCAATTGCTGGTTGGATGCGCCCAGAGTCCGAAGACGGCGGCATGCTCGTGAATTGGCGTCTCTCCGCTGCCGCCTTGCCCCGGCATGGTGAGAAAGCAAGGACCGTTGGCGCCCACATTGTTCGCCACTGGGCAGGTTCCCGTGTTGTAGGGGGCGGGAGGAGTGCGGCCGTTCTGAAGATTCGGGAAAAACACAAATGTGCCCGTTGCGAACGTAGCGTCCACCTCGGTGCGTGCGCGATAACGATATCCTAATCTGGCACCGAAGCGTGGAGAGAAGCGATACTCGACCTCGGCAAGATTGGTCTTTTCGTCTTGCTTGAGGAATTGGCTGACTGCGAGAATGCTGATGTCCGGACCAGAGGAGGCGCTGTGCACGGGAGTAGCGCCTGCAGCGGTGTTGCCATCGGCCGGCGGCGCGCAGGTGAGCGGAAGCGTAACCGCTGTAGAAAAGACGTTTGCAGGAGTCAACAGGTTCGGACTGAAGAAGGAGCACTCTGAAGAGACGAACTCGGCGGGATTGTGCCAGTTCGCAAAGTGGAAAGAATCCAGAAAGTCGAGCTTGTTCGAGATGTGCCAGGTGGCGCCGAACTCGGCACTGGCCGCGACATGGCGGCCGTGCACGGGCCCCGTAAAGAAATCGTTGCGAACATTGGTACGAGAGGTGCGCCCAAAAAAGTTCTCGTTGTACCCGAATACGTTTGTATCGCCGCCAGAGTAACTGACGCGCGCAGACAGGTCCAGGTCATTCCAATAATTGGATTGCATGCTGAACTGTTCGGTCGGTGTGTTTGTGCGGGTCCTGCCGTGATTGAAATAGCTGAAGGCGCCGCTGCAGCCAGGATTCACAAATCCCGTGGCCAGAAAAGTCCCCCCGCATGGCTGACTCGCGCCGGCGTTGAAAGACCATCCGAGGTCCACGGCGCTGCCATTGGCAAGTTTGAATAGCGGATTCTGAAAAGGATCCGTGATGCCATCGTCGCCTTTGTAGTAGTTCCAAATTTGGTCGTAGCTGAAGTTGGTGCGCGGCACAAGCCGGAAGTCTACGCCAATGCGGTAGGTATTGATGGTGGTCTTGTAATTTTCAAAGAGTGCCTGCTCCGTTCCCTCGTGAATCGAGGAGAAGCCCGGACCTTCGACGATATTCCGGGAATATCCCGCGCGGAAACGTATCTTGGAATCCGGGAGCACAAGCAAGCTGTAATCACCGAGCTTGCGGCGCGTATTGAAAAGATGCGGGGACATAGTCAGCACACAACTGATGCATGCGGGCGCTCCATAACCCGCCGGGCCATTCGGAAAGGGAGTGGAGGGATTCAGTGGATTGGCCTGTAGAGAGTAGTCCCAGAAATTCTCGTCCTTCCGGAAGAGCGCGTCCAAGTTGTACCACCTGTTCTTGCTGACGCGCAGCCGTGTAGCCATGTTCGGATCCCCACCATAGCCGAAGTTGCTGAAGTACAAGCGGTCGAAAACGGTGGCGTGGTGATCGAGCGAACGCATCTCCGTGGTGAAGCCGAGCAATCGCGGCCCTTGCTGCAAATTCACAAACGTGTCGTAGGCTTGAATATCCCCGGAGAGGTTGGTGAAACGTCCGCCAAATTCAATCGACTGCTTGATGTTGTAGTTTCCCTGGTCCACGCCTTTTTGTTCTTCGGGTTGCTGGGCTCTGGCAACAGGCAGCAAACACAGAGACAGGGCCGCAGCCACCAGGAGGCGCTTCGACAGTCGCGGTCCAGTGATCTGAAAAATTTGATCCTCTTTTGTGTTTCGCATGGCCGCCTCGCTTAGGGCTTGAAGAAGAACGTGTCAGTATTCGAGCCGTGGATGGCCGTGTGGCAGAGCGTGCAGGCTTGATATTTCTGGGCCTGGTTGTGGAATGACGGAGTTGCTGGTGCGCCTGCGTCGGCGGAGAATGCGTGGCATTCGAGGCAGAGCAGATTGACTTGCGCGCGCTTCAGCAAACGCGCATTCGATGAGCCGTGCGGGGTGTGGCACGCCACGCAGCCTTCGATCTTTACGGCCTTATGCTCGTAGACGAAGGGTCCGGCTTTGTCAGAGTGGCATTTGAAGCAGACGGTGTCCTGCGAGGAAGTGGCGCGGACTTGCCGTGTTAGGAAACCTCCGTGGGGGTTGTGACAGTCGCTGCACTGCACCAATCCTTCGTTGACGCGGTGATGGAACGTGCGGTTGAACTGCTGCTTCACTTCCTGGTGGCAGCCATAGCAAAGCAGCGGCGTCTTTTCCTTCATCAGGAACTGGCTTTCCTTCGGATGGTGAGGCGAGTGGCAGTCTATGCAGCTCACGTTGTTCTGCAGGTGCGCGGAACGAGCGTAGTTGCTGTGCTCCTCTCCGTACGTGTGGCATCCCAGGCAGCGTGCGCTGATTTCCTGGGCCGAGGCATTCTTGAATGTGAAAATCTTCGTTTTATCGCCGCCACCGTCGACGTGAGCTTTCCCAGGACCGTGACATGCCTCGCATCCGTGCCACTCTGGCCCTTTTTTCGTATCCAGCGTGGGCACATAGTGCGGTGAATCTTCATAGGTCTTGTAAAAACCCTCGGAAGGCATGTCCTCATGGCAGGTCTTGCAGGTTTCCGCCCCGACGTAGAGAGACACATCCGTGGGCCGTTCGTAGGTTTTCGACTGGCGTGAGGACTGAGGCTTGTTTCGGTTTTGTTGCGCTCGTCCGGGAACTATCACAACGGAAACCAACGCCAATACAGCAAAAATGGGAATGGCAAAAGGAAAGTAGCGACGAACCGACTCAGGCATTCGCACCCCCGCTGCTTCCGAAGATCGGACCAAACCACTCTGCGAGCCCCGAGTATCCACCTAAACCCCCAAGCATGATGTGACGCTTGTCACAATCGATAGCACAAAACACAACCTGCGTTTGGAAGAGGGCATATTGTAAGTACTGCGGAAGGAGAAGAACTGTTAAGCGTCGAGCAACTTTTCCAGGCCTGCCTTGTTCGCAATGATTAATGTCGAACCACGAACTTCTAGTAGGCGCTCGCGCTTGAAGCTGGCAAACAGTCTCGTGACGGTTTCGCGAGACGCCCCGATCATCTCCGCAATTTCCTTATGCGTGAGCGTAAGAGTGGCTCGAATCTGGCCCTTGTCTTGGGTTCGGTTGGCGGGAAGATCAAGCAGAAAGCGCGCCAATTTTTCCGCTGTTGAACCCGAAAGCGCTAAATAGCGGACTTCCGAAAGAGTGGCTTGATAAATCTGGTTCAGAATCTCGGCGATCCTCACTGCCGCTTCCCCGCGCTGCCGCAGAAACTGCAGGAAGGCCTCCCGAGGAATAAAGTTAACCTGGACGGGCTCTAGGGCCTCGGCTGTAAGCTCGTGGGGCTTTCCCGAAATCGTGCCAGGCAACCCGACCACTTCTCCAGGTTCCGCAACACGAACAATGATCGATTTGCCGTCAGACGAGCTTGTTGAGAGCTTCACGCGGCCGTTACAAATAACAAAGACACCGCGAGGTTCCTGCCCTTCGACGAAAAGGATGGCATCCCTTGGAAAGGTCGAAGGCGAAGAAATTTCATCGAATTCGGCAAACACAGACTTGGGGAAATCGCAGAAAATGCGCTCTTTCACGAGCGGGCAGGTCAGGCAGCTCTCAATAACCTGGAGGCCATACTGTGTCTTCCCGGTCTGGCCCTGCTGCATCATACGACGCTTCTTCTTCGGCACAACCTGGACTCGGTAGGCCATAAATTTGCTCCCGGGGGTCGGCATCGTTTTTCAGCTCCCGTCACCATTCATACTCGGAATACTCGGCAACGGATGTGACGTACCTCACAAAGGGTCGTGACGGACGTCACTCATGGCGCCGTCCGCCATGGCAGAAGCCCTAAGAAGCGCGTCCACAAATTACCAGCCCGGCCCCGCGCCCTGTTCCACCTCCGCCGAGTTCGGCCGTTGAACGCGAACCCGCACGGGCCAGAGCATTCATCACAATCCTCTATTCCACCAGTTGGAGGTTCAAGGCGATGCGGACGCCGTTGACGAGGATGACGCTTTGATCCAGAAGCTGCTGGTTCGTAATCTCGGCGTTCACGAATTGCTTGACGGCGGCGCGCGGACAAATGAATTCGATGGCTTCGGAAGTGCCTTTGGGGCCGGGAGAGAGTTTGTTGAGGACGGAAAAGTCGAGGAACTGGAATTCCACGTCCGGGGAAATCCTGTCGGATAAGTCTTTCATCTGGGGGGCAAGGAAGAGGTCAAAACTTTGGGCGGCACGTTTGTATATTGAGCCTTTGGCAGGGCCGAACTGGAGAGAGTTGCGAAGGGTCATCTGGAGGGCGATTTGATCGCGGAAAACCATAAAGGTTGGCGGAGCGTAATCGACAAAATGAAATTTCGCCGCGCCAAGCTTGGCCAAGGAAGCTAATTGTGCTTGGTACTTTTCGTTCAGACGATCTGCGTCGGCCGGCGCCGCAGGAGGAAGGGCTGGCGGCGGATTAGAATCTTTGGGTGAGGACGGAGATGGATTGGCGTTTGCGGGAGCGGGATCTGCCGGGGCCGCAACAGCGGGGGAAACGGCTAGGAGCGGATGATTTGAGTTGAGCAAGGGAGAGCGGGTCACCAACGTCGAAGAACGGGCAGTGGACGTGGCATCGGGCTTGGCGGGGATGGAACGAGGTAGAGCTTGAACGTTGAGGGGATCGCGTTCGGTGAGGGAAAGGCCGAAGTCGGTTCCGCTGACGTAGATTTTGTTGCGATTCAATATTTCCTGGCGAACGGGATCCGTGGTGGCGCCGGAAAGGGCCCAGGCGTCAATGCGGTCAAGCACCAGGACAAGGTTTTCCTTTCCTTCAAAGTCGTAGCTGCGCTCCCTGGACCGGGCGTGGTAGGAGATTTCAAATCCTATCCCGTCGCAGGCTATGTCTTGCGGCAGGGTGGTCGTCGTCAAAGCTAAGATCGGAAGCACCACCGTGCGGAATGTATTGGCCGCGCGTTCGTTCTGTGTCATGCGATTAGTGTCGTAGGCAGCGTTGTAATTCCCGGTTACTTTCAGAATGACACGATCCTGGAAGCGGACAAACTCCAGGCCGCGTGAATCGGCTTCCGCCTGCTGCGCGGGGTCAATTCCAACGAAACGGCTGAGATAAAAGGGAAACGGGAATTTGGTTCTGGCGATGGATTGGTTGAGCGCTTTCAGTTGGGGGAAATAGGATTCTTCGAGCGCTTTCAAATCGGGATTGAGGATTTCGGCGGGGCTTACCTGCGCGGAGGCGCATTGCGCGGAGAGAGCGATGGCTATTCCAAGAGTTGGAACAAACAACCGACGCCAAACGTTTTCAGCGAGGTTGCGTTTCATGTTTTGCAAAGTGAGTATCTCCTATTTTCCGGAATACTGTGACGCTGGGCGGCCGGGAGGCTGATACGGTGGCTGGGCTACAACGCGCGTAAAGGCAATCACGGAGCGAATTTCTTCCGATGAAAGCATTTTGCCGTAGGGCGGCATCATGGCGGATTTGCCGAGGGCGCTGCCGCCGAGAGTGATGATGTTCTGCATGAATTCGTCGCTTTCGGCGTTTAGCGTGGCGCCATCGTTCAGCAGGGGCGGAACAGGGGTGAGGTTCGAGCGATTGGACGGGCCGGCAGGCGTGGCGTCGGCGTGGCACCAGACGCATTGTTGATAAAAGATCCGCTTGCCCTGGGATTGCTGATAGCTGAGAGGAATAATTTTCTGCGCGTCGGTCCAATCGAGTTCGGTCTCGTAGGCGGAGAGAAGTGGATCAGCTTTGGGGGCTTCGGCGTTCTTGCAGCAGCCGGAGATTGAGACGATGATAATCAACAATAGAGCGCTCACCCAGAGGCGGAGTTTCATTGGCCGGCTCCCTGAGCAGCAGCGTGGGGTCCCGCGGAGTTCGCGGTCTTCTGCGGCTTGATGCTCTGGCGTAAGGTCATCAGGTACGCCGTCAGGGCTCTGACCTCGTCTTCCGTAAAATTGCGACGCGGCTCGATGGTGTCCGGGATGAGCCCTTGCGGATTTCGCAGCCACGCCCCGATCCAGGCGGGCGTCAACCAGCCACCTGCATTGTTCAGGTTGGGACCAACGTATCCGCCAGTTCCGCCGATGCTGTGGCACGACTGGCACTGAAACTTCACTTCATAAAGCTGCTTGCCGAGAGCCGCCATCGCAGGCATGAATTGCCTGGCGTCAACGGTTGCGGGATTCGCGGCAGGATGCTGCAAGACCATGGTCATGTAGTCGGCGAGGATGGCGGCGTCCTTGTCGCTCATATTGAATTGCGGCATGCGCAGGATGAGCGTGGGGCGCAGGGTTTGGGGATTCTTCAGGAAGTCCACGATCCACTGGCGCTGCGCGCGGCTGCCTTCGTAAGTCAGATCAGGCGCGAGGTCCCCACCGTAACCGTTAAACTTGTGGCAGGTATAGCATTTGTATCGGTCGTAGACTTCGGCAAACGCGCCGGTGGGGCGGAACGCAACTTCCTTGCGTGGCACCACCAGATTTTGCAGAGCGCTTGTTGCCGGCGCGCCTTTCATGCTGAGCAGCGCCGTGGTAATGGCGTCGAGGTCCGCCTGATTCCAGTTGTATTGCGGCATGCGCGCCGCGGTATTGACCGACGCTGGATCCTGCAGCTTGGCCTGAATGTAGGCGACAAGATTGTGCGGAATCTTCGAAGCGCCGAATTCCAGCTCGGAAGCATTCTTTCCGCCGATGGCGCTAAGGTCCGGGCCAAAATCTTTCTGCGGATTCAGGCCTTCGATCACATGGCAGCTGGCACAACCTTTTTCGAGAAAGAGGCGATGCCCGAGCTGAATTTCGTCTTCAGTTGGCTGACCCAGCTGCGGAACGCCGGTGAGCAGGTCGGAATCGGTCAGCTTGGTGGTGATGTACTGCGTGACCTTATAGAGATCTTCATCTGACAAGCCGTAGCACGGCATGCGAGTGTGCGGAAGATAGCCCTGCGGATCGCGAAGCCAGGTGATGAGCCAATCGGGATTGACCTTGCTGCCGACTTTGGTCAGCTCCGGGCCGATGTCGCCGCCGATCAGCTTGGATTCTCCGGCGCGGGTGACGGCAAGGGAATGGCAAGTCGAGCAAAACATTTGACGGAAGCGCAATTCGCCTTGCGAAGCCAGTTCCGGATTCTTGCTCCAGGCGGCAACGACGCGGGCATCGATCTTGTAAGGTACGAAGGCTTTGGCTTTCTGCACGCTGAGATAGGCGGAAAGGCCGCGGAGTTCGGTCTCGGTCAGACGGAACTTCGGCATGCGCGGCTCATCTTCCGTCTCGTAGCCATTCACGGTGACGTTGCCGTCTTTGTCGACGATGGTGCGCGGTTCCTTCAGCCACTTGTAAATCCATTCGCGGCTGACTTTGGTGCCAATGTTTGTGAGGTCAGGACCCAGCATCGTGGGCCGTTCGATTCCGGGCAGACGGTGGCAGCCCTGACAATTCAGTTCGGCGAGAAGCGCGCGGCCGCGGGTCAACTGCGGCGTCTGAGGCAGGTCAGCGTAATGGCACGTGCCGCATGACGCTTGAATGAAGCGGGTTGGTAAGATCGGCTGCTCCCACGCTAGTGTGGACTCGTGGGCTTCGGCAACTTCGGTGGCTGGACCTTGGCCGCGATGGCAAACGGTGCAGCCCCAGTCGCGAACGTTGTGGGGAATCGGTGGATGCGCGCGGAAGGGTTGGCTTACTGATTGATCCGCGAGACTCGCTTGCGTAATTCCCTGGTGACAAGTAGTGCAGCGATCGACGACGTTCATACTTGGCAGCCAGATTTGATCAATGTCAGGGCGGTAGTCCGCGACCAATTTTTTTGTGTCTGGACGCGTCTGGGCAAAGCGCAGGTACGAGCGCTTGTACCGCTTCCACTCGCGGCGAAAATCCTTGAAGGGCGAGATGGCCAGTACCGCCAGGAACACAACGCTGGAAACCGCGAAGACCAGCCGCGTGCGATTCGTCAATTTGCCCATCTCTTCAGCCGACATGAGTTCTCCACGGCCAGACCCAAGACCAACCCGGGCCACGGAAAAACGTGCCCACGACAGTCAAACAAAGAGCAACAGCGATAAACCAGGTCATGACCCACCAGGAGACGGGCTTCCCGGCCAGCACATGAAGCGAGCCTTTTTCTCCGGCTCGAGCGGTATAAGAGAAAAGCAGAAGGGCCGCAACGAGCGCCGTCGGCAGGAAAATCGTCCACGCATGGAACACGGCAAGAAACGCCAGGAGGAGAAATACGGTGACGAGAACAATTCTCAGATTTTGTGCGGGCTGAGACCAGATTGCCTCGCCTTCGACATTCACATTGAAGTAAGGAATGACAACGAGCGCGATTACTACCAATGTGGGAATCAAGATTCCCGCGACGAAGGGTGGGAAGAAGTGCAGGAGTTCCTGAAGGCCGAGAAAATACCACGGGGCCTTGGCTGGGTTTGGAGTAAGAAGAGGATTGGCGAGCTGCTCTAGCGGTGCGTCCCAGAAAAGCGCGACGAGCACCATGGCAATCACGAGAACCTGAAATACGATTGCCTCGCGGATCAAGAGATGGGGGTAGGTCATCAACTGCGGTCCGGGATCGCCGACGACCTTCGCGGACGTTTTCTTGGTGACGAAGACGATGCGGCGCGGATCTTTCTTCGCGTCGGAGCTCATGCCGGTCTCGATTTTATTCTTTCCCATCTTCATCCCTGTGCTTCACGGTCAAACCGCCATCTTTTTGCACGCGCCAGAAGTGAATTCCGATGAGCAAGAAAGCGACAAGAGGAAGGATCACGACGTGCAGCACGTAGAAACGCAAAAGCGCGTTTTCTCCAACGATGTTCCCGCCCAGCACGAGAAACCGGATTTTGCTGCCCACGACTGGCATGGCGGAAATAATGTTGGTGCCGACAGTCACAGCCCAGAAGGCGAGCTGGTCCCAGGGCAGGAGATAGCCCGTGTAGCTTAGGAACAGCGTGACAAGAAGGAGCACGACGCCGACAACCCAGTTGAACTCATGGGGCGGCTTGTAACCCCCGCGATAAAACACGTGAAACATGTGCCAGAAGACGGCGAATACCATCAGGTGGGCGGCCAGACGGTGGAGATTCCGAAGGAAAACACCGTTGGAAACAACGAACTGAAGGTCCTTCATGTCGCGGTAGGCGTGCGGCGCGGCGGGGTGGTAATAGAACATCAGCAAAATGCCGGTGACAAAAAGGACGATGAACAACAGAAAGGAGATCGACCCCAGATAGTACGAGGCTCGCACCCGGAGAGACTTCTCGCGCACTTTGACCGGCAGCCAGTGGAGGAAAAGATTGCCGAAGACGGCGAGGCTCCGGGTGCGATTGGTGTTTGCCGGGCCGCGGCGGAAGATGGACTTCCAGACTTTTGTCTCGCGGAGATTTTGCAGCACCGATTGAAAGGATGTCGCCATCTTCTCCCTCAAACTTTCAGAACCTGTGCGGGCTTGATGCTCTGCAACTTATCCACCAGCAGTTCGCCGTCGGCGGTCAGCGAGATCGCAAAATGCGGAAGCGGCCGCGGCGCGGGACCTTCGATTTTTTCGCCGTCCGCCTTGAACTTGCTGCCGTGGCAGGGGCAAGCAATCATGTCGGCATCAGCCTTCCATTGTGTAACGCAGCCCAGATGCGTGCACACGGCGGAAACCGCGTAGAAGCCTTCCGACATGCGCACGATGTAAACCTGCTGGTCCTGGAGAAACGTTACGGAATGGACGGGATAGAGATCAGGATTGCCGGCTCGGAACGTTGTCGAAGGTTCAAACAAGACGTTAGGCGAAAGATACTGGTAGGTCACGGCGACAGAGCCGAGACCGGCAATCCCCAGAGCACCCAGCGTGATTTCATTCAAGAAATCACGGCGAGTAATCCCGTTCCCCGTTTGAATGGGGTAGGGCACCGCGGGAATGGAAGAACTTTTTGTTTCGCTCATGCGTGAAGAACCATTCTCTCGATTTGAACTAGATTCGGATCACGATCGAAAACTTCGAAGGCTTCCATGGTGATCGTTTTCACCGGGCACCGTTCGGCGCAGAGGCCGCAGCGGATGCAGATGGTTTCATCTTTAACCATCACGGAGCCTTCTTCAGTAACCAATCCATCCGGTGAGAGATGGAGGAATTCGAGCGCGCGCAAGTCAGAAGTCGCGGCGAGCCGCTGGCGCGTTTCATCGGAAAACGCAAACTCGCTTAGCGGCACGAGCTGCAGACAATTCTGCGGACAAACGTCCACGCAGCCGCCGCACAAGATGCACTCTGTTCCTTCCGCCTCGTTACCTTCGAAAATCGTATTGATCCAGCATTGCAAGCAGCGCGAGGCCTCGCGCCGCGCCTGCTCTTCCGTGAATCCGACTTCGACTTCGGCGACGCCGGTGCGACGTTCGAGAGGGATTACCGGCACACCCAGCCGGGAATACTCGTCATACTGCTCCGCCATTTCGTGATGATCCAGAAGGGTGATCTGCACGAACCGTGGCTTGGGCTTCCATTCGGAGCCGCGAATGAACTTGTCGATTTCTTCGGCAGCTCTTTTGCCGTCAGCCACCGCATTAATGATCAGGCGCGGACCGAAAGCCACGTCTCCGGCGGCAAAAATTCCCGGCGCAGTGGTCATCAGCGTTGCGGAGTCAATTTTCAAAGTGCCCTGTCGGGTGGTTTCGATGCCATCCACGGGCTTGAGAAAAGACGTATCCGATGCCTGCCCGATGGCTAGAATCACCGTGTCGCAGGGAATAATGGACTCGGTTCCAGCGGCAAAAGTCGGGTTGAAGCGGTGCTGCGCGTCGAAAACGGAAGTGCAGTTTATGACTTCGAGTCCGGTCAATTTGCCGTTGCTTCCAACAAACTGCTTAGGGCCGAGAGAAGGATGCATTTTGATGCCTTCGCTCAGCCCTTCCTCGATTTCTTCTTCGGAAGCGGGCATCTCCTCGCGCGATTCCAGGCACACCAGGTGCACTTCGCGAGCGCCCATGCGCAGCGCCTGGCGTGAAACATCCATGAACTCCTTCATGGCGACATCGTGTTCGCTTGAAGTCAGTTCATCGGGAAGACCGGCCGCACCTTCTTCTCCGGGCGTGAGTTTTTGCTGTTCACGCATGGCGGAGCGCGCGACATCGATAGCCACGTTGCCGCCGCCGATCACCACCACTTGTTTGCCGATAGAAAAACGATAGCCAAGATTGACGTTCAGAAGAAAATCGATGCCCTTGATAACGCCGTCGAGCTCGTGACCGGGCAGATTGAGGTCGCGGCTGCGGTGCAGGCCGAACGCCAGCAGTATGGCTTTGTAACCCTGGCGGCGGAGATCCTCCAATGAAAAGTCTTTCCCTAGCCGCGCGTTGAGACGAAGTTCCGGGCCCAGGTCAAGGATTTCGCGGATTTGAGCTTGCAAGACATCGCGCGGCAACCGATATTCCGGAATGCCAAGATGCATCATTCCGCCGGGCACCGGCGCTGCGTCAAAAATGGTGACCGGATAGCCGAGCAGCGCGAGGTCGTGCGCCGCGGACATGCCCGCTGGACCGGAACCGATAATGGCAATCTTTTCCGGCCTCACGGAACGGGGCGTTTCGGCAAATACGTCAATGGGATTGCGCGATTCCGGTCCATGGCGCTCGGTGACGAAACGCTTCAAAGCTCGGATGGAAATAGGCATGTCCAATTGGCCGCGTCGACAGGCTGTCTCGCAAGGATGCCCACAGACACGGCCACAGATGGAAGCGAAGGGATTGGGCACCCGAGCGTAGCGGTACGCTTCCTCGTACCGCCCCTCGGCGATCAGCGACACGTACCTTCCGGCCTGGGTGTGCACTGGACACGCCTGCATACAGGGAAAGTTCGACTCCAGCCAGTCAAGATCGACGAGTTTGGTGCGCGTGGTCACTTGAATGGCTCCCTCCGGGTCCCAAACCTGTTACTTCTTTACCGTCAGTTCAACCGTGGCGGTTGCGCCGCTCAGATCCACGGCCTGTGTTGTTGGCTTGCCGTCTTCGCTCCAGGTCCTCAACGTGTATTTCCCGGCTGGGACATTCTTAATTTCAAAATTTCCGTCTTTGTCGGTGACTGCAAAATACGGCGTGGGAACGACGACGACGTAGCCGGACATTTCAGGATGGACATTGCAAAGGAGAGAGGCGACGCCGAGATCGTTGAATTGAAATGGCTTCTTCTCGCCCTTCGGCCAGGTGCCAAGGTTGTGAGCGAGCTTCTTGTTCCCGCTGACCGAGGGCCAATAAACGTTGTGGCCGACAGGATCGCTGTTCAGAAATTCCACCGTAGTTCCCTGTTGCACGGCCACAACGTGCGGAAGGAATGCCATTTTCCGCTGGTCAATCACGATGTGGTCCTTAGGCGCGTCGAATTTCTTGTCTGCAATCACATCGACGTACACCGCGATGTTCTCCGCGGTCTTGATTCCCTGCACGCTGACCTTGCCCTTGATCTCATTGGCCCGGCCTGCACCTGCTAGGACCAGTACAAGGGATGCTGCGATTGTTGCTTTTGCTGCGCTTCTCGATGAATTCATGACATTCCTTTCGTGTTTGATATGCGTGCAACATAATTTCCGATCCTGATATTTCTAGAAAACGTAGTCGATGCCCGTCTGGAACGTGTTCGGGCGGAAGAAGAGTATGTTTCCGGATACAGGGTCCGTGTAAGGATGTCCAAAGGTGTATTGATATTCGCCTACGACCTTAATGTTGGCGCGTACCAGCACCTGGAAGCCCGGACTGAAGCGGTTTCTTGTTTGGTGTTCCGACGCGGGCGTGCCATTCACAAAGTCCGCATGAGAATTCACAGCGTCGTAATGGAACGTGCCAATCAGCCAGGGATAGAACCAATAATTGGCGCCAGCAAACCCGCCCGAAAATCTGATCGCGGGAGCACCAGCGATAGTCGGAGGCGCCCCAGGAGTGACCAGGTGGTTGTCGTCGTGACCAAACATTCCAAGCCCGAATAGTTCAAGCTTCCGGTACTTGAAGCGCAGATCGCCGCCCACGCGATAGAAAGGTTCTTCGATGGTGGCCAGTCCCGGGAAGAGCAGACCGTCCTGGTTCTGTTGATTCTTGCCGTAGTAGTACAAGAATCCCACGCGGATCGACGTGTGGTCTCGAGGACCGGTTGGGCCTGCTGCTTGAATGGCATTGCGGCTTTCCGCGTCGCGCTCCAGGTTGAATTTCTGTGAAAGACGAACGTAAACGTCCTTTGAACTTCGAGTCGTCGTTCCGACATTGCTTCCATTCGTAACGGCAACCGACCAGTCGAAATTGCCGTTGTTTGGTGTGCCGCCGAACTCGATGCCGCGCTGCGGCGAGCCAAAGATTGTCGAATTGTTCGTGGTACCCAGCGGGCCGGCTATTGCCGTTTCGCTGTAAATGTCATAGGGAGAGAGATAGATGGTCTTTGCCTGCGTGAACGGCAGGTCCAGCTCAAACTGCCCGAAGCGGACGTTCAGCGCATTCTTGGGCAACCCGAAGCCGTGGCCCAGATCGCTGTATTTCAGCCAGCCGTCTCCCATGGAGCCATTGGCATTGGCCGCTCCGACGGAAATGTCATCATCGATCCAGAACGAGAGGTTTTGCCCGAAGCTCCCCGCACTTATGATCGTGAAGGTGTTTGGGGCAAAAAGATCGGTCCGAGGTGTGAATCCATTCTGCGCGATGACACCCGGGGGCTGCTTGCGATTCAAAGTAAAGTTCCCCTCATAGCGGAACGCAATTGGCAGATACCCAGGAATCTCACCGGGATAGACCGCGCCAGGAAATGCTTCCTTCTGCGCCTTCGAGCCCAACAGGACTGGTGGTTCCTTTACGAAGACTTCGTCGTCTTTAGGGAACTTGAAGCCATTTTTTTTGAAGGCCTCTCCGAAGTCGTTCAGTTCGGGATAGTTGTTGTGGCAGGTGGTGCAGGACGTCTGGTATTTGCGCGAAAACGCCGGAATCGCCGACGTCTTCGGCACTGACGCGAGCATCACCCAGAAAACAATCACGACCGCTGTCAGACTCGCCACTATGCTCGTATTTGCGACACGACCCTTCATTCGCTTGCCCTCCAAATCTTGCCCGCGTTTGGCGGACCAGAATCCCGAACTCACTTCTCAGGATTGAACTGTGACCATTGTCACTTTTCGGAAGCGAGACCTGCCGTGACGCGCGTCACCGTTGAATGTGACTGCCATCACACAGCCTGCTTGAGGGGGGAGAAATCTAACGAAGGACAGCCAGGAGGCTAAGCGCCCAAGACACTTTCGAGCCCCGCTTTGTTCTTGATGATAAGCGTCGAACCCTTTATTTGGAGCAGTTGTTTCTTCTTGAAGTCGCTGAATAGCCGGGTCACAGTCTCCCGCGAAGCTCCTATCATCTGAGCGATTTCTTCGTGTGTCAGCGTAAGCGTAAGCTTTATGTCCCCTTCGCCAGCGTTGTGTTCCGTGGAGAGATCCAGCAGGAAGCGGGCTAGCTTTTCGCCTGCGGAGTGCGAAAGCCCGATCGTTCTCATCTCGGAAATTGCGGAATGATAGGTTTCGCCCAGTTGCTGCGCCACACGAAGCGCGGCCTCGCCGTGCTCGCGCAAGAAAGCCAGGAAATCCGTCCGCGCAATGAAGTTGGCCTGAGTCGGCTCGATTACTTCCGCCGTCAACTCATAAGCTTTCCCGGTGACCGTGGCCGGCAATCCCAGCACTTCGCCGGCTTCGGAAATCCTCAAAATTAGCGTTCTGCCATCTGCCGAAGAGGTCGAGAGCTTGACCTTTCCCGCGCACAAGATGAATACCCCGCGGGGTGACTGCCCCTCCACGAATAACGTCGCCCCTTTAGGATAGACCGCCGCCGACGTTATGGACGCGAGCCTCTGCACTGCGGGTGGCGGAAGATTGCAGAAGAGCCGATCCTCCCGGTGGGGACAGGACATACAACTTTCGATAATTTCCAAACCGTAGGGAGCACGCATGGGTTCACTACCACGGAGTATACGCCGCTCCCTGCGCGAGACGAAACGAAACCCGGTTGGCATAGGCAGCCGCCCGATCGACCACTTACAATTCGACAACCTCTATGTCTACGCCATTCCCATCGCCGCTCGCTGTGATGGCCATCACGCTTACTTGTGACGATGGGTACAGAAACCGATCGCAAATAAGCCCACATTCATGATGGGTACGAGGTGCAATATGCAGAAAGACGAACGCGATCTTTTAGAAGTTCTAAGATTTGAACTCCAGTTTCTGAAAGACGGCGGCTATGGCCGCTCGCCGAAGACTCCTTGGAGGCCGCAATACATTTTCGAGGATTCCCTTACTTGCATGAATTT
>WNFB01008808.1_pt1 | contig 17410 bp, 18 predicted proteins | sample 5400501 | NCBI WGS metagenome assembly WNFB01 (sample SAMN13153341, study PRJNA577476) | soil metagenome | isolation source: 200 cm saprolite under Douglas fir tree site 2 hole 1 | place: USA:California | collected 2015-04-18 | reverse complement strand
GATGAAAGGGCAAGGAGTCAACCAGTTCGCTCTGAACATTGAGAAGGAAGCCGCGGCACAACCGCAGCGCTAAACAGCGGGATGGCGAGCTTTGGTGCATCTCAGACCGTGGTCTTTCCGAGAATGACGGGCCGTCGATTCATGCTTTTTTTGGTGGGCTCGATGGCAGCGCATGGAGCAGCGTTGGCCATCTTGAACAAGAAAGTTCAGCAAAGATCGCTTCCTCCTCAGTTGAGGACGCTCGATCTGGTGATGGTGGAGGTGGCAGCTCGACCTTCGGAGCGCAAACAGGAGCCAAAGATCGAGCCGGTGAAGCCCAAGATCCGTCCCCCGCCGCTGCGCGTAGCTGAAATACCGCGCCATCCAGTAAAGCGCGACGAACCACCTCCGCCCAACGAGAGCGCCCGGAAGCCTACTGAAGCGCCGTTGGTTGTTGGGCTTTCGCTCTCCTCGACGACGACCGCCGACGGAACTCCGCTTCCGACGGGCAACACGCTCTACGGTAAACCGGATGAACGCGCGCAAGACCCCGCGGAAGCGAAGCCCTACTCTGGTCCTCGCTATACTCCGTTCGCGCAAGTCGACAGCCGCCCAGAAATACTATTCGAGGTCAAGATTCCCTATCCCGAGCAGGCCAAGCACGCGGCGATTGAGGGTGACGTTGTCCTCTCGATTGATCTGGATGAAACGGGCCACGTGATGGCGGCCAGGGTGCTACGGGGCCCGGGCTACGGGCTGAACGAGGCGGCTCGCGACGCGATCCTCAAATGGAAATTCAAGCCGGCGACGAAGAATGGGGCTCCCACCGCTACCACCGTTCCATTCACCTATCACTTCGTTCTCAACTGAGCGCTTAACCCCTGATCTCGTTTTTGACCTTGTCCAGCGTCGACTCGATCAATGACTGAATCTGCTCGAGCCGTTGCTGGGTCTTCGCCTCAAAGCGCAGAACCAAAATCGGCTGAGTGTTCGAAGCGCGAATCAGGCCCCAGCCATCGGGAAAGATCACCCGCACTCCATCCACATCTACGATCGAGTGCCCCGCGCGACGAAACACCTCAGTGGCCCGCTTCACGATCTCGAACTTTGTCTCCTCGGCCGCGTCGATCCGCAGCTCCGGCGTGGCGAAGGTTTTGGGCACGTCCGCCAACAACTGCGACAGCTTGACCGTCTCGCTCGACAGGATCTCTAAAAGCCGCGCAGAAGAGTAGATCGCATCATCGAAGCCAAAGTAGCGGTTCTTGAAAAAGATGTGACCGCTCATTTCACCGGCCAACTGCGCCTTCTCCTCGATCATTTTGGCTTTGATCAAGGAGTGGCCGGCCTTCCACATGATCGGCTTGCCGCCGTGGGCGCGGATGTCGTCAAAGAGTGTCGACGAGCACTTCACCTCACCGACAATCGGGGCTCCCGGCGATTCGCGCAGCACGCAACGCGAAAAGAGGATCATCAGCTGATCGCCCCAGAGAATGTTCCCGCGATCGTCGATTACGCCGAGCCGGTCCGCATCTCCGTCGTAGGCAATCCCGACGTCTGCCCTTTCCCTCTTCACCGTGCGGATCAAATCTTCTAGATTTTCGGTTACCGCTGGATCCGGGTGGTGATTGGGGAAGCTGGGATCCATCTCGCAGAACAACGGGATCACTTCGAAGCCCATCGACTCGAAGAGCGGAACAGCGATCTCGCCACCCGTACCATTGCCCGCGTCAACTGCAATCCGCATCCCTTGACGGCCGACTTTCACTGTCTGACGGATAAAGTGCCGATATGGGGTGACGATGTCGAACTGCTGCACGGTCCCGCCCGGTGCAACCTCGAAGTCCCCGCGCTCAATCAGCTGCCGGAGCTGCTGGATCTCCGCGCCATGAAGAGTGGTTTTACCCTTCCCAACCTTGAAGCCGTTGTACTCGGGAGGGTTATGGCTGCCGGTAATCATCGCGAGCCCATCCACCGGAAGGGTATGGGCGGCAAAATAGGTGAGCGGAGTAGGAACAATTCCCAGATCGAGAACGTTGAGCCCGGTGGAAATCAGCCCAGAGCACAATGCTTCCCGGAAGCGAACGGAAGACTCGCGGCAGTCGCGACCGACTGCCACTGCCTGTCCACCGTCGCGCTTGACGAGGGTTCCAAGACCCCTGCCCAGCTTTTCGGCCAAGTCGGTCGTTAAATCCCGATCCACCAGTCCGCGAATGTCGTATTCACGAAAAATCTGCGGGTTCACCTGCGATCCCTTCCCTGCCGGCGTCACAACCGCTCTCGAACAAACTCACGCAGTCGATCCGGATCGAAGGGTTTTTCCAGCCTGGAATTAGGAACCGAGTCCAAGAATTTTCGCGCGCCCTGCGTAAAGGCGCCACCCGTCAGGAAGATCATTCGCTCCGCACACTTGGGCCGAATCCGAAGAAGTTGGTTGTATAGCTCGATGCCGCTCATCTCCGGCATCATAACGTCGGAAAGAATGAGATCGAACGCCTCCCCCTTTTCAAGCAGGCTCATGGCCTCCCTCCCGCTGGTGACCACGACCACCTCATGCTCCTTGACCAGCGTTCGCCGGATTGAGCCGCCGACGATTGGCTCGTCATCTACCACCAAGATTCTTCCTTTTCGCAAACCTGGGACCGACTTGGGGAAGGATTTGGCGGCACCGTTTTCCGACGAAGAGGCCGGCAAGACAACGCGGAACACGCTCCCCTTGCCCACCTGACTCTCAACCTTTATTTCCCCCCCCAACCGGGTCACGATTTCATGGCATATCGCCAACCCCATTCCACGCCCGGCTCCTGCCTCGCCCGGGTAAAATGGGTGGAAAATCCTGCTCACCACGTCGCGCGCAATGCCCGGGCCGGTATCGGAAATTTCCACCACCGCCCGGCTGCGTGCGTCGGTATAGGTGGAAACACGGATCTCCCCGGGTGCGCCGGTCTTCAGTACTGCCTGGCCCGCGTTGACGAGCAGATTCACAAAAACCTGGCCGAGCTTGCTGGGGTTGGCATCCACCGGGGGAACATGGTGGAAAGCCCGCGAGACTTGTGCCCGGGCTCCAAACTGATTGGCGGTCACCTTCAAGGCGGCTTCAAGAATTTCTTGCAGATTGACTCGCTTGGACACTTCGTCGCCCGCGCGCGAGAAAGTGCTCAGGTCCTGCATCACTCTCTGAACTCGCTGCGCGCCTTCACGAGACTCGGTCAATGCCTCCAGGGTGGCATCCAGCCTGCCGATCAGCCCGTTTTGCCGAGGGCTCGACTCCGGCGCGCCAAGGCGCGCGATCTCGTTTCGAATGAACTTGAGCTCGTCGATTCCAAATCCGAGGTTTCCGATCAGATAGGTAAGGGGATTGTTCACCTCATGCGCGACCCCTGCCGCCATCGCTCCCACCGAGGCGAGGCGGTCCGCGAGCATCATTCGCCTCTCGTTTCGCTTCCGCTCCGTGATGTCGCGGAACACCACAACCGCTCCAAGCAGGATGCCTTTGGCGTCAATGATCGGCGCAGTGCGGCCATCAATCGAGATTTCCCTTCTCTCCTTATCGACCAGCGCCGCGTGAGTGGAAGAGGTGGCTGAGCGTCCTTGGAGGATCGCCTTGACCGGATGTTCCGTCGGTTGACCTGTTTCCTGATCGATCACCTGAAAGATCTCGGTAATCGGCCGGCCTAACGCGTGTTCCGCCTTCCATCCGATCAACGCCTCCGCGATCGGGTTCATGAAGGTGACTTTTCCATCCGGGTCGGTGGCGATTACCGCATCTCCCACGCACCGCAAAGTGGTGGAGAACCAGCGCTCGCGCTGCATCAGCTGCTGCTCGACTTCATGCTTGTAGAGCGCGATTTCAATCGTGCTGCGCAACTCCTTTTCGTTGAATGGCTTGACGATGTAGCCAAACGGTTCGCTCGCCCGCGCGCGATTGAGACTGTCCCCATCGGCATAGGCGGTAAGGAAGACCACCGGGATCCGAAAGCGCTGGCGCATCAGTCGGGCGGCCTGCACTCCATCCATCTGTCCGCCCAGCATGATGTCCATCAGAACCAGATCGGGATGCAGCTCGTTGGCACGGCGAATCGCTTCCTCGCCCGAGGAAACCACTCCGGGAACCGAGTAACCCAATCCCTGCAGCGTGCTCGCAATATCGGCCGCTACGATTTTCTCGTCTTCGACGACCAGAATGTTAGCCATGCTGCCCCCTACCCGTTAGCCGATGGCGTCGAAAGTCACATTGAAGGTGGTTCCCGGCGCCCCGATCAACTCGATTGTTCCCGCCAGCTGATCCACCAGCGTGCACACCAGCTGAAGCCCAAGCGATGGCGCGTTGCGAAAATCCAGGTCCGCCGGAAATCCGACTCCATCGTCGCTCACCACCAACCGGTAGCGGTCTTGATCGCATCTTCCGAGTTGAACTCGAATTTGCCCACGTCGACCGTCTGGGAATGCGTGTTTGAGTGCATTCGAGATTAGTTCGTTCAGCACCAATCCGAGCGGGATTGCTACATCGACGCCCAAAAGGATGTCTTCTCGCTCCACCTCCAAGCTCACCGCGGTCGGCTTCGCGCCGTAAGCGGCGAGGAGATTGGCGATCAGCGTGTTCAAGTACTCGAACGCCTCTACATGGCCGAGATCCTTCGCCTGGTAAAGTTTTTCGTGAAACAGGGCGATCGATCGAACCCGATTTTGGCTCTCCTTGAACAACTCGAGCGCTCGTGGATCCACAACGTGTCGAGCCTGGAGGTTGAGCAGGCTGGAAATCACTTGCAGGTTGTTCTTCACCCGGTGGTGCACTTCCTTGAGCAGCAACTCCTTTTCGCGCAGCGAGGCTTTTAGGCGTTCGGCGATCTTGCCGTCGGTGATGTCCCGTGCAACTGCGACCACCCCGATGATTCCGGACCGAGAATCGCGAATCGGTCGAAGGGATAGTGAAACCTCCACCACCGCTCCGTCCTTTCTCAGCTGCCGCATCTGCCGGCGCTCAACCGCCAAGCCCTTTCCAACCTGCTCGAGGACCCGACGTAGCTCGGGTAGGTCCTCCGGGGCAGTGAGCAGCGAATGATTTCGTCCTCGGATCTCGTCCAGCGAGTACCCGTAAAGACGCTCAGCGCCAGGATTCCAATTGTCGATCTCGCCGTCGAGACTTTCGCTGATGATCGCGTCCTCGGAACACTCCGCGACCGCCGCGAGTAAAAATCGCGCTTGATGGGCTCGTTCTAGTTCTTCGGAGAGGCGAACCTCAATCGGCTCGGAAGTCCACTCCTCGCTCGACGCGTGCATCGATACCTCAGGAGCGTGGGATAGCACGAAACGACAGGCGCTGTTGAGCCACTTCTCGGAGCCAGAATGCATCTGGGAGAGGGGTAGCTGATCCTCCTACACCGGATGCCTACAGATAATTCTTCAACCCATGCCCTCGCACTGCTTCGACGATCCGGCGTACGTCCTGTACCTTGTCCTTCGCGACAATCATCAGGGCATCCTTGGAGTCGACCACCACGCAGTCAGAAATGGCTGCCAAAGTCAGCAACCGCGGACCCGAGATCACCACGCAATTGTGGCAATCAACCAGTACCGCTCTGTTTCCAACCACAATATTTCCGTCAGCGTCTGCGGTCTTGACTTCCCCGAGCGCACCAAAAGAGCCCACATCGGACCATCCAAAGGACCCGGGGACGACTGCCAAATTGTCCGCTTTTTCCATCACCCCATAATCGATCGATATGGCAGGCGCGCTGCGGAAGATTCGGCGAACTTGCGCATCGTAGGCCGGTTTGGTTTTTGTACGCCGTAGCGCATCGAAGCCTTTGGACAGCTCCGGTAGATGCTGGTGAAAAGCCTGCAAGATGGCGCTGGCTCGAAATAAGAAGATGCCGCTGTTCCACAGGTACTCACCCGACTCCGCATAAATCCGTGCTCGCTCGAGAGTGGGTTTCTCGACGAATGCAAGGACCTTGCGCCCGTGGCGAGGCAGCGGATCTCCAATCCGAATGTAGCCGAACCCAGTTTCCGGCCGGCTCGGCTGGATGCCGAGGGTGACCAGGTAACCCTCGTCCGCCAGCGCCGCGGCTTGGCGAATGCACTCTCGGAACTGCTCCGGCTCGGCAACGTGATGGTCCGAGGGCAGCACCGCGAGAATTCCACCTGGATCTTCCTTGAAGATCCGCACCGCAGCCAGACCGATTGCGGCCGCAGTATTTCTAGCAATCGGCTCGATCAGAATGTTGCCGGGGGGAAGCTGCTTGAGAACGCGGCGAACGATCGGAGCGTGGGTCTTGCCGCAAACAACTAGAATCTGCTTGGGGCGAGCGAGGGTTCGAATCCGCTGGAACGTCTCCACGATCAGCGGCCGATCCGACGCGAGTGGGAGAAACTGCTTGGGCAACGCGGAACGCGAAAGCGGCCAAAAGCGCGTTCCCGATCCGCCAGCGAGAATCACCGGGTAAAGGACGCTCATGATCTCCAGCGCTGAAAAGCGGGTAGCCCGCCGATCAACTGAAGCAGCCCCCGCAGGATCCGCGCCGTTACTCCCCAAATCACGTTTGGGCCATAGTCGTAGAAATAGATCTCGCGCTCACTTTCCAGTACCCACCGCCGCTCGACCCGATGAACGGACGGGTTGAACAAATGAACCAGTGGCACTTCAATCACTCTCTCAATTTCATCCGGACTTGGCAGATACGCAAAATCAGTTGGAATTGCACCGACGAAGGGCAGGATTCGGAAATTGGTAATGGTGGGCACTTCGTCGAGCATGCCGAGCACTTCGATCTTCTCCGGCGGAATCCCGAGTTCTTCGCGAGTCTCTCGTAGGGCGGTGTGCAAAGGAGTCGAATCATCTGGGTCCCGAGCTCCGCCAGGAAAGGAAATCTGCCCCCCGTGGTTACGCAGCGCGGCCCGTCGCTTGGTGAACACCAGGTACGGTTGTCCGTCGCGCATGAATAACGGAGCGAGGACCGCCGACTCTCGCAACCCCGGGTTGGGCTGCTCGAGCATCTTTCCGGGTCGTTTCTCGAGCTCTTGGCGGAGCTGCTCAAAAAGAGGTTCCACGTTACTGGCCCGCTTGGACGCTCGAGGATCGAGACTCCCCCTCCTGCGAAACCGGTGCGAGGACTCCGGCGGCAAGCAAACCAAAGAGCAAGGTTCCCAGCACAATCCGATACACCACGAAAACGATCGTGCTGTGCGTCCTCAAGTATCGCAAAAGCCCGGCAATCGCTCCGATCCCGGAGAAGAAAGCCACCGCGGTCCCAACCGCAAGCGCCAGGAACGAAGGCCGATCCGTCGCTCTCAAGAAGTGCCTGAACTCAAACAGCCCGGCTAAGCCATTTGCTGGAATTGAAAGCAGAAAGGAGTACCGGGCCGCATCCTCGCGTCGAAGTCCGACCGCTAGGCCGCCGGTGAGAGTCGTCCCGGACCGGGAAGAGCCCGGAATCAGGGCCACCGCTTGGCACAGTCCAATCGTCAGCCCATCGCGCATCGTCATTTCGTCGAGGGTGCGGCGATGCCGCGCGACGCGCTCCACAATGTAAAGCACTATCGCCAGTGCGATCATCGAGGTCGCGATTACGTGCAAGGAGCGGAGGGACGTCTCGATCGATTTCTTGAACAGCAACCCCGCGACGCCGACCGGGATGGTGCCGACAATCACGAACCAGGCCAAGCGCGCGTCCAGACTTTCGAAGGGCGCACGGTTTATCAGGCTTCGGACCCAAGCGACTGCAAACCGCGCCACGTCCCGCCAGAAATAGATGATTACCGCTGCGACGGTCCCCAGCTGGATGACTGCGGAAAATGCCGCTCCTGGGTCATCCCAACCCAGCAGCGCAGGGACAATCCGCAGGTGAGCGGTAGAGCTGATCGGAAGAAATTCGGTGATCCCCTGCACCAAGCCGAGAACAATCGCCTTCAAGGGATTCATTCGAAAAGTCTCAGGTTCCCAGCTCCCATGAGTTGAGGTACTTCTCTTGCTCCTTGGTCAACACGTCGAGCTTGACGCCCATTGCCTTGAGCTTCAGTCGAGCAATCTCTTTGTCGATCTCGACCGGCACCGGGTAAACCTGCCGCTCCAGCTTGGCATGGTTTTTCACTATCCATTCGCTGCAGAGCGCTTGGTTGGCGAAAGACATGTCCATCACGGAGGACGGATGCCCCTCGGCCGCAGCCAAGTTCACCAACCGCCCCTGGCCCAAAACAATGATGCGCTTGCCGCTCTTGAGCGTGAACTGCTCCACGAATTCACGGATTTCCACGCGCTCCTTCGCAATTCCGCTGAGAGCTTCCAAGTCGAGCTCTACATTAAAGTGGCCGCTGTTGCAGACGATCGCTCCATCCTTCATCTTTTCGAAATGTTCCCGGCGAATCACGCTCACATCGCCGGTCACGGTACAGAAGAAATCCCCAATTGTTGCTGCCTCGGACATTGGCATCACTCGATAGCCATCCATTACCGCCTCGAGCGCGCGCAGCGGATCGATCTCGGTGACCACGACATCGGATCCCAGCCCTTTGGCCCGCATCGCAATCCCGCGGCCACACCAGCCGTAGCCGGCCACCACGAAAACGGCGCCCGCCAGAAGCCGATTGGTCGCGCGGATGATCCCATCGATGGTGGACTGCCCGGTTCCGTAACGGTTGTCGAACAGGTGCTTGGTCATCGCGTCGTTCACCGCTACGATCGGGTACTTCAATACCCCGTCCTTGGCCATCGCGCGCAGTCGAATCACGCCGGTGGTCGTTTCCTCCGTGCCCCCGATCAGGTGTTTGAGCAACTCTCGGCGCTTTGAATGGAGCACCCCCACGACGTCCGCGCCGTCGTCCATGGTGAGATTTGGTTTATGGCTAAGTGCGGCGGAGATGTGGCGGTAGTACGTTTTCTGATCCTCACCCTTGATTGCGAAGACCGGAATTGCATGATCCACCACCAGGGCGGCGGCAACGTCGTCCTGTGTGGACAGCGGATTCGACGCGCAAAGGACGACTTCGGCACCCGCAGCCTCCCGCAGCCTTCAATGCGATCGCGAGATGGGCGGTCTCCGAGGTCACGTGAAGGCACGCGGTGAGCCTCATACCCTTGAGCGGCTTTTGCTTGGCGAACCGATCGCGAATTTGATGAAGCACCGGCATCGATCGGCCTGCCCACTCGATTCGCCCCCGACCCTTCTCGGCCAACGAGAGATCCTTGACATCCGACTCGACCGACGGCTTGGCAGTCCTGGCCTTCTTCTTGGACCGAAGCGGGGTGACGTTTTCCATCTCAACTGACATTCGAAGCTCCTTCTGTCGCAGTAATCTGCGGTCCGCGGTTCCTTGTAAGCGGTCTGGGCTGGAAAAATCGCCTCCAGCGGGGCGGCTGTTCAGGACTCCCCGCTCCCCACGGCTCGGAGGCGGCCTGCCGCTGCACGAAGCGCTTCCTTCTTGTCCGTGCGTTCCCAAGTAAAATCAGGGTCGCTGCGCCCAAAATGTCCATAGGCCGCTGTCTTCTGATAAATCGGCCGCAGCAAGTCTAAAGATTCAATAATTTCGCGAGGTTTAAGACCGAATGAGCGGCGAATCGCGTGGGCAATGCGCTCTTCGGATACCCGGGCCGTTCCAAAGGTCTCCACCAGCACCGAAACCGGTTCAGCTACCCCGATGGCGTAGGAGATTTGGACTTCGCACCGACGGGCAAGTCCCGCGGCGACGACGTTTTTGGCGATGTAGCGCCCCATGTACGCGGCGGAGCGGTCCACTTTCGAGGGATCCTTTCCGGAAAAAGCCCCACCGCCGTGCCGACCCATCCCGCCGTACGTATCGACGATGATCTTGCGGCCGGTCACCCCAGAGTCTCCCATCGGTCCGCCAATCACGAACCTCCCGGTTGGGTTGATGAAAAACTTCGTCTTCCGATCGAGCATTTTCCGGGGAAGGACCTTGTAGATCACGTCTTCCATCACCGCCTCGTGGATTCGGCGGTTGGGCACCTTTTCTGAATGCTGGGTCGAAACCACCACCGTGTCGACTCTGACCGGCTGGCCGTCTCGATATTCGACGCTCACTTGGCTCTTTCCATCCGGCCGCAACCAGGGATGCGTTTTGCGGCGTGCTTCAGCCAAACGCTTGGTCAGCATGTGCGCATAGGAAATCGGAGCGGGCATCAGTTCGGGCGTCTCATCGCAAGCGAATCCGAACATCATTCCTTGATCGCCAGCACCCTGCTCTTTCTTCGGCTTGGCGTCTACGCCTCGGGCGATGTCCTGCGACTGGCCCTCGATCGCCACCATCACGCCGCAGGTATTGCCGTCAAAGCCCATCGAGCTGTCCGTGTACCCAATCCGGCAGATCGTGCTGCGTACGATCTTGGGAATCTCGACATAGCAGTTGGTGGACACCTCACCGGCGACGATCGCGAGCCCGGTTTTCACCAGCGTCTCCACTGCGACACGCGCGTGCAGATCCTGCGCAATAATCGCATCTAGAATTCCGTCGCTGATCTGATCTGCGACTTTGTCGGGATGGCCCTCTGTCACGGACTCTGAGGTGAAAAGGAAGTCTTTGGTCATGGATCCTTCGATTATAGGCAAATGGGCGCGGAACAGTAGCGATGGCGCAGAGAGGGTGTCAACACGACTGCGTGGTGTCCGTTTTAGCCTCAACCAGCCTCGCTAATTTCCGGGTCGGAGAGCAACCTCCCGATTTCCGTTCGAATAAACCGTTCGATTTCCTCTGCAGTGGTTAGGCGCATCGCGCTCTCCAGAACGGCCACCGCATCGGCTCGACTTGCCCGGCGGATGATTCGTTTGACCATTGGAATCTGGCCCGCAGTCATCGAGAGCTCGTCGAAGCCGAAAGCGAGCAAAACCAGCGTATACACTGGGTCGCCCGCCATCTCACCGCACATCGCAATCGGAATTTTCGCGCTCCGCGCCGCTCTGACGATCGTCTCGAGGCAACGAAGAATCGAGAGGTGCAGGGGTTTATACAGATATGCAACGTTACGATTGTGACGATCGATCGCCAGCGAGTACTGGATCAGGTCGTTGGTTCCCACCGAGAAGAAATCCACCTCTTGAACCAGGCGGTCCGCAATCCATGCGGCGGAAGGGGTTTCGACCATAATTCCCACTGGAAACCGCGCTCCCATCGGCACGCCGAGCCGGCTCAGCTCGTTTCGGCAGTGCTCCAGCTCGCTGCGGGCTTCGCGCAGCTCCGTCAATCCGGAGATGAGAGGGAACATCACCCGGAGGTTTCCAAATGCCGACGCCCGCAGAAGTCCCTTGAGTTGGGCGCGGAACAGATCCGGGTGCTGCAGGCAGTACCGAATCGCGCGCAATCCCATCGCCGGGTTGGGCTCGCGCTCGGTGCGGCGAAGCGCCGGGACTTTGTCGCCACCCAGATCAAGGGTCCGGATCGTGACCGTGTGGCCTTGGAGCGCCTCGAGGACGCTGCGATAGGTGCGAAAGTGTTCCTCCTCGGTGGGAGGATTTTCGCGGTCGAGGAACAAATACTCGGTGCGATAGAGCCCGATCCCCTCGGCGCCGTGAGACAACAACGAGGGGATTTCCTCCAAAAACTCAATATTCCCGTTTAGCGTGACCTTGAAGCCATCGGTGGTGACCGCGGGGAGATCTCGCGTCTTCAGCGCCGCGGCCTCGGAGGCAGCGTGGCGACGTTGCGTTTCCTGGAAGAGCACCAGCTGCTCAGCGCCGGGGTTGACCAGGATCAACCCGGTGCTTCCATCCAGCGCCACCAAGTCGCCCGGCGAAATCTGCTCCGAAGCCCGACCCGCACCGACCACTGCCGGCGTCCCACGCGCGCGGGCGACGATCGCGGTATGGCTCGTCTGCCCCCCGAGATCAGTGATGAAGCCCGCCACCTTACCGGTCTTGACCATCACCGCCACGTCCACCGGAGCGAGATCATGCGCGACCACGATCGCATCTGGAGGTACCTCGACCTCGACGTCCACCGCCTGCCCCATCAGATTCCGGACCACGCGATCTGCGACGAAGTCGAGGTCGGCCCGCCGCTCTCGGAAGTATTCGTCCGGAATGTTGTCGAACATGTGTTTGATTTTTCGGGCAACGCGTCGAACCGCCCATTCCGCGTTGATGTGATCCCGCGCGATCAGCTTGTTCACTTCGTCAACAAACATCGGATCATGCAGCATCAGCCGGTGGGCTTCGAGAATCAGCGCATGGTCGTGACCTTCGCCCTGCTCTAGCCGCTCTTTGATTTCACTGAGTTGGTGATCCGAAAGCTCGATCGCAGTCTTGATCCGCATCAACTCGGAGTGGGTCTCGTCCTCGGCCACCCGCAGCTTGGGCGTCCGTACCCTTTTGCGGTCGACCAGGAAGGCCCGACCGACCGCCACGCCGGGACTGGCTCCAATCCCCTTCAGGGAGAGCGTAGGACTCGCCTGGGTGCTGATCGGGCGCGTCTTGGTCTCCTCCGGTTGCCTCACTATTGGCTCTCTCCAAACTTATTAGCGATCAGGGCAGCGATTTCGTCCAGACACGCAACAGCATCCTCGCCGTCGCATCGAATTTTTACCCGCATTCCCTGGGCTGCGGCCAACATCAGCACCCCCATAATCGACTTGCCATTCACCGTCTGGCCCTCGCACTCCACGCTCACTTCGCTCTTGTAGCGGTTGGCGGCCTTCACCAATTGCGCCGCCGCGCGAGCGTGCAACCCCAAGGCGTTGACGATTCTATATTCTCCCTCGGCCACCATTCATATTCTCATCCGAGAAGGGCACCCGTGACCGCAGCGATCAGGGCCGCAAAATAGAGCAGTGCGTAGCTGGTGGCTCGCTTGGCCACCAACCAATAACTCACACCCCCCAGCACCAGACATCCGGCGGCGAGGGCGGGGGCCCAAGGACCAGTCTCGTTCCGACCGAAGACGATCGCCAGCCATGCGGCCAGTGCGCCCGCACTGGCCGCGCCGAGGGCGCGCAGTTTTGCTCCCCGCCGCGGCAGGTCCTGCTTGGCCAAGGCATCGACAACCCGGTCTCCAAGACGAAGCCCTAGCCAGTAAAAGCGAACTCGCAGGGGAAGATGCACCGCGTTGTAAACGGCCAGGAAGATTACCGCTGCCCACGCGTGCAGAACGGGCACCAGCCCCGCGCAGAGCGCCCCGGCAGCCGGCTTGAGCGACAACCAAAAAAAGCCGTCCCCCAGCGCCGCCAGAGGGCCCATTAGGGCCGCTTTGAAGTTTGCAACCGGTTCCGGGCCCTCCTGCCCGCGGGCAATGCGTTGTTCGTGAAAAAGCACCCCGCCAACCATCGCCGCGGCCAAGTAAGGATGGGTATTGAAAAACGTGAGGTGGCGCCGGACGGCGGCCGCCCGGCGGTCCACGTCGGGATAGAGCTCCTCAAGAGCAGGATAGACTGCGTAGGCAAGCCCAAGGTTTTGCATTCCTTGGGGATTCCACGAGGCCTGAAGCAGAAAGGAGCGAAAAAAAACGCGCCAAACGACTTTCGCAGACAGCACACCCGTACGCGATGAGTCCAACGGAACGGTGCGAAGGGCATCCGTGCTCACAGGCGCAACCTCTGCAAGGTGACAAGTGCAGCCCCGGCAATCACCACGGCCGCTGCCGCGCCTGCGAAGAGCGCCGCGCGTCGGGCGTGCGAGCCTCGCGCGGCGATTGCAGCCGCCACCGACGCCATGGCCGGGTACGCCCAAGCCAGTCCGCGTACGAGGCTTAGCGGCAGCGACTCCACCCATGGAGCAAGCAGAAATCCGACTACCCCGCAAGCGGCGGTGATCAGCCCGAACGAAAAAAAATGAGGCCACATTCCCCACACATTTTGCCGGACCGCACGCTCCAGCTCGCCCTGCTCCGCAGCCTCGATGGCTCGACCCGCCAGACGAGAGCAGTAACGCTCCAGAGCTCGATCAATGTATCGGCCGGCGTGGCCGAGACCGACGAACATCAGAATCGCGAGCGACCAGATTGCGGGCGTGCTCGCACCCGATCCACCCGTCATTCCCGCCGCTGCGGCGGCCACTCCGGTGGCGGCCAGCGTATCGTTCTCAGGTAGGGCAGCGCCCAGATTCGCGGAACCGAGGTGGAACAGCTCCAGTACCAGGCCAACATAGAGACCCGAGGAGAGATCATCCATCACCAGCCCGATCCCGGTCCCGGCGACGAGTGGTCGGGAAAACATTGCCTGGAGAAAGGCGCGCCGCTCGACGGCCAGGAGCCCACCCAAAAGGCCCGCGAACGCCACGTCGGACCAAACTACCATTGGGTCCTAGTCTCCTTCTTTGAAGCGTTCCATCATCTCTGCGAACGTGACGCGAGCATCTGTCGGTACCCCCCGCGCCTCCACTTCCACCCCCGCCTGGGATAGCATTTTGAGCTGGTTCAGCTCGTCTTGCGAGAGAAATACCGATGGAGAGACGCGTCGGCGGCCGCTGCCGAAATGAATGTTTCCGAGATTCAACAGGCGAATTGGCAGGCCTTTTTCCCGAGCCGTTATAGCCGCGGCCACATCCCGAACCAGAAGCAGGGTGGGCACCCGGTCTTCCGCAATCGACTGGTAGTTCACCTTCAGCAGCGGCTCAATCCGCACTTCAACCGAGTTCTGGACCGCCAATCCCATCGCAGCGCGGGTCAACAGGTTGCCGGCCGCTTCATCATCCGCAACCACGATTCGCTTTGCCTTGAGACTGGGAAGCCAAGCTTCGACAACCTGTCCGTGGATGAGCCGGTTGTCGACACGCACCAGGGAGATCACGGTACCTTTCCGGGTCCAGCTTTCAGCGATCGCCCGGCACTAGCGCACTGCGCACCAGAGCTGACGCACAGGTGATGTTTTTTTGCCCGTAACGGGCGAGGGCGGCCGCCAGCTCTGGAAGGGAAGTTATTTCTGAACGCAGCGTGCTGGCTTTGAGCAGCATCGGTAAGTTGAGGCCAGTGATCACCTCAAGGTCGTGACTGCGGGTCAACATCAGCGACTGAGTGCAAGCCGTGCCTCCGAGCAGATCAGTGAAGACGATCACCCCCTGACCGGAATCCACTGAGGCTACTGCCTCATCTACCCGCCGCTGGATCTCGGCGGCGGAGTTGGTCGGCTCGATGGCACAGGTGGACACCGCTTCTAACTTGCCCACAATCTGCTCGGCGGTCGAGACGAACTCTTGGGCCAGATGTCCGTGGGTGGCGACGACAATCCCGACCATAATCGATCACCTCTGCATACTCCTCAGTGCCACTTCATTCACTATCCCCAGCTAACACACTGCGCAACATCTCGACTTGTTCGACGCAGCAGACCAGGTTTCCTTCAAAGAGGTCTAAATTGACTCTCATCTGGGAGCTGGGGCGCGGCTATTCCTTTTCGAGATCCCGGTCCCAGACTTGGACGCCAGCGTGCTCGCCAGCAAGGCGTCGGTAGAGCTCGTGGACCACCACCACCGAGCGGTGTCGGCCGCCGGTACAACCCAGGGCTAATGTCAAGTACGCCTTGCCTTCATGCTGGTATCGCGGAAAAAGAAATCGACAAAGGTCGACGACCTTTTCCAAGAAGGCCTGGGTGTCGGCTCGCTCCAAGACAAATCGCACTACGTCCGGATGCGTACCGGTTAGCCCCTTCAGCTCGGGAACGAAGTAGGGGTTGGGCAAAAACCTCAAATCAAAGAGGAGATCCGCCTGAGGCGGGACCCCGTAGCGGTAGCCAAAGGACATCAATGAAATGGCCGGCTGGTTCTGCTCGGTGGGCGAAAACCGGGCCTGTACCAGGCGTTTGAGGTCGTGCACGTTTAGCTCAGAGGTGTCGATCACCTGGTGAGCCATTTCTCTCAAGTCGCGGAGGGCAGACCGCTCGCGCCGAATGCCTTCCGCGACACTGTCACTGGGAGCCAGGGGATGACGCCGCCGAGTTTCTGAAAAGCGGCGAATCAACGACTCATCGCTCGCATCGAGGAACAACACCTCAACCTGGTGGCCAGCGCGCCGGACCTCGTCGAGAATGCGGGGCACCTCGCGTAGGAACACGCCCTCTCGCGCGTCAATCACCAGGGCCAATCGCGGCGCCGCCTGAGACCCCAGGCTTGCGAGCTCCGTCAATTTCGGTAGCAGTAGGACCGGCAAGTTGTCGATGCAGAACAGTCCGACATCTTCCAAGGCCCGAACAGCAATCGTCTTTCCGGACCCAGACATCCCGGTGATCACCAGGATGCTCTTGAGGGGCAGCGTCATTCCACTTCTTCTCCCAAGGTGCGACGTACCGCGCCCTCAGCAATGGCCCGGTTCAATCGCTCGGCGAATTCCTTGGCCGAGTGGTGTCCCTGCAACTTGAGGAGATGGTTTCGAGCGGCAACCTCGATGATCGTGGTCATGTTCCGTCCGGGCCGCACCGGCACCACCGAAAGCGGAATCTCTACCTCCAACACCGAAAACTTTTGCTCTTCAACACCAAGTCGATCGTATTCGTGATGCGGATCCCACTCCACCAGCTCCATCACCAACTCGATCTTTTTTTGATCCCGAACCGCGGCCACTCCGAACAAGTCCTTGATGTTGATGATCCCGAGGCCTCGAATCTCCATGTGGTGCTTGATGATTGCGTTGCCGGTTCCATAGAGGCTGCCTGGTTTGCGCCGCATTACGTCGACAATGTCATCGGCTACCAGCCGATGTCCCCGCATCACCAAGTCCAGGGCGATCTCGCTTTTGCCAATTCCACTCTTTCCCAACAGCAAGATTCCCACTCCGAAGACGTCCATCAGCACCCCGTGCAGGCTGGCTACCGCGGTGAGCGCGTCTTCCAAGAAGCTTTGAACTTGTTGAATGAAGAGCGATGAGAGAAGCGGCGTTTTCAGCAGTGCCAAACCCGCGCGCTCACAGGCCTCGACCAACGGGGTGGGAACGTCCAGGTTCTTGGTAACGACAACGCACGCCAACTCGTACTGCGATTGGAAGAGGTGATTGAGAACCTCGCGCTGACGGGATTCGGGCAGCGTGCGCAAGTAGGAGATTTCGGTATTGCCAAAGACCTGGACACGTTCGGAATGCAAATGCTCGGTGAATCCGGTGAGCGCCAGTCCCGGCTTCTGAATGCGCGAGGAACTTATCTTTCGGTCGAGCCCCGCCCGGCCGGCCACCAGTTCCAGTCGCAAATCATAGTCACTGTCTTCCAGTAGGCGTAAGACTTTGATTGAGGTCATTTTGAGAGCAGCACTTCGGCTTCCTTCTACTCCTGTGATCGCTTTGTCCCAAGCTTCCAGAGACCTTGACAGCACGTGGAACCGAACATTACAAGCGCTCGTCATTGGCGGAGCGCGGGCGGATAGCTCAGCGGTAGAGCGTCGCCCTTACAAGGCGAAAGTCACAGGTTCGATCCCTGTTCCGCCCATCGGTACTGGGGAGTTAGTTCAGTTGGTTAGAACGCCGGCCTGTCACGCCGGAGGTCACGGGTTCAAGTCCCGTACTCCTCGTTTTT
>WNFB01002066.1_pt1 | contig 17412 bp, 13 predicted proteins | sample 5400501 | NCBI WGS metagenome assembly WNFB01 (sample SAMN13153341, study PRJNA577476) | soil metagenome | isolation source: 200 cm saprolite under Douglas fir tree site 2 hole 1 | place: USA:California | collected 2015-04-18 | reverse complement strand
TATGAAACGGTCACGCATCACCATCGACGTTAGCCCTGAACTGCGGCGGCGTATCAAAATAGCTGCACTCCAAAATGACCTCTCGATTAGTGAGTACCTTTCAAGTATCCTTGAGCAAGCTGTACCTGAAGAGACGAGTATGACAGAGCAACCCGGGCAACCTGTAACACGTAAAACTCTAGAACATGTCCTTCAGGTACGCAAGGAGATCATGGAACACACCAAGGGACGGATTTTTGAGGACTCTACAGAGATCATTCGTCAAATGCGAGAGGAGCGCTCACAAGAGCTAGAGCAGTTATGAGAAAAAAGAAAGTAGTTGTTGATGCAAGTATTGCTGTCAAATGGGTGCTTAATGAACCAGATTCGAGTGCAGCAGTGGCGCTATTAACTGATTGGACAGATGGAGAAGGCATAAAGGTGCTTGCACCAGGTTTACTCCTCTATGAGGTCACTAATACGTTCCACCGCCATATACGCAAAGGAGACATCACCTTTGATGATGTTAAACAGGGACTGAAAGAAATCATATTCAAAGTAATAGATTTCAAGTTCTCACGTAACGCCAGTCTGAACATACGAGCGATGGAAATAGCGCAGCAGTTCGGATTATCCGCAGCATATGATGCCCATTACTTAGCATTTGCAGAATACTCAGGATGCGAACTCTGGACTGCCGATACACGTTTATGGAACAGTATAAAAGGAAAGCTAGCCTGGGTGCGTTGGATGGGTGATTATCCTATCCTATAAAAAACGTAGCGAGATGGCAGTGCCGTGTAGTGCAGGTCCGGGCGGCGCCCGGACCTGCACTACACGGCACTGCCATCTCGCTACAAATAAAAGATTTGGCCCGCAAGCGGGCCAGTACGGGCCAGAGTAACCAAAGTGTCAAGGGGGATGCCAGTTAGAGTATGCAGGATATCATCTTTCCAGGAGAGCCCATGGTATAATAACAAGTAACGATCTATAGCTAAAAGGAGCGATGCCAACCATGCGTCTACAAGGAAAAACAATCGGATATTTCGTTGCCGAAGAAGTAGAAGATCTAGAGTATTGGGTTCCCCTTATGCGACTGCGCGAAGAGGGAGCCAGAGTGATTTCAATCGGACTCACAACGCAAACTGTGCACGGCAAACACGGACTGGAAATGACCCCTGATGTCAGTATAGATGAAGCTCCAAAGGCCGACGAACTGGATGGGCTTGTGATCCCCGGTGGTTGGGCGCCGGATAAATTACGGCGCAACCAGAAAGTCCTCCAACTCGTACGCGACATGGATGCACAGAGCAAAATCATCGGTACCATCTGCCATGGCGGCTGGGTTCCCATCTCGGCAGGCATCATGCGGGGACGCAAAGCCGTCGGCTCAACTGGAATCAAAGACGACATCACCAACGCCGGTGGCATCTGGGTCAATGAACCCGCCTTCCGTGAAGGACATATGGTCTGGGGCCGAGTTGTCGAAGATATTCCAGACTTCTGCCGGGAACTGGTTGCTGCCCTTGCTGAATAGGCAAAGCTATACCACATCTAGTATTAAACATCCCTGGGGGGATTGGAGGGATTGATGAGCAAGTTTCTCGAAACCCTGGCACACAAGGTCATCATCTATGATGGTGCCATGGGCACAAATATACAGCGCTATCAACTTACTGCCCAGGACTACGGTGGGCAAGCCACCGAGGGCTGCAATGAATATCTTGTGCTCACAAAGCCCTCCGTTATTGAAGAGATTCACACAGGATTCCTCGAAGCAGGTTGCGATGTACTGGAAACGGACTCGTTCACGGGCAGTCGACTCAAGCTTGATGAATACGGGCTGGGCGCACTTACCCATGAAATAAATTTAACAGCCGCACAGCTTGCGCGCCGGCTAGCTGATCGTTACAGCACTCCGCAACAGCCGCGCTTTGTCGCAGGCTCGCTTGGGCCCACAGGGATGCTGCCTTCATCTAACGATCCTTTGCTGAGCAATATCACTTATCAGCAACTTGTCGAGATTTTTCAAGAACAGGCCGCTTCACTCTTACAAGGCGGTGTCGATGTCCTGCTTATCGAAACCAGCCAGGATATCTTAGAGGTGCGTGCAGCGATAACTGGAATTCGAAGTGCCATGCAACAGGTGGGACGTAAAGTCCCTATTCAAGCGCAGGTATCGCTCGACACAAGCGGGCGCATGCTGCTCGGCACCGATATTGCCGCGGTGATGACCACACTCGTCGGGCTGCAAGTAGACATCGTTGGGTTGAACTGCTCAACAGGACCAGAACACATGCGCGAGCCGGTGCGTTTCCTGGGCGAAAACTGCCCACTACCTATCTCTACCATTCCCAACGCCGGCATTCCGCTGAACGTCAATGGCCTTGCGGTTTATCCAATGGAACCGGAGCCGATGGCCGCGGCTCTACGGGACTTCATTACCGAGTTTGGCGTCAACATCGTCGGTGGCTGCTGCGGCAGTAGCCATGAACACTTACAGGCCATCGTCAAAGCATGTCGCAATACCCCACGCCAGCCTCGCCCAATTGCGGACAATAACCTGAACAACAAAAATTCTACCAGTATCTCACTGCCGTTCGTCTCCAGCGGCATCCGAGCGATGGCATTACAGCAAGACCCTCCACCGCTGCTGGTCGGCGAGCGAGTCAATAGCCAGGGCAGTCGTAAAGCCAAACAGGCCCTTCTCAACGAGGATTATGACTCCTTGCTCGCTATTGGACGCGAACAGGTTGAGGGGGGCGCGCATGTACTGGACGTGTGCGTTGCTCTTACCGAGCGTACAGACGAAGCCGAACAAATGGCCGGGACCACCAAAAAACTCTCTATGGGCATCGAGGCTCCCCTCGTGATCGACTCAACAGAGCCGGACGTCATTAAAGCCGCACTGGAGACCTACCCTGGCCGGGCCATCATCAACTCTATCAATATGGAAAATGGCCGCCAGCGCATCGAGAGCATCCTGCCGATGGCGCTCGAGCACGGCGCTGCCGTTGTTGCCCTCACAATCGACGAGATCGGCATGGGCAAAACCACCGAGCGCAAAGTTGAGATAGCCCACAGAATCCATGATATTTGCGTGAACGAATACAGGTTGGCTCCCAATGCGCTAATCTTCGATACCCTGACGTTTCCCATCACCACAGGACAGGAGGAGCTACAGACGGCAGGCATCGAAACGTTGGAAGCTATCAAACGTATCAAGGTAGAATTGCCTGGAGTGTTCACTATTCTTGGTGTCAGCAACATCTCCTTTGGTCTGAAGCCACACGCCCGTGCTGTCCTCAACAGCGTCTTCCTCTACCATGCCGTCAAAGCGGGACTCGACGCCGCCATCGTCAATCCAACGCATATTACGCCATACGCAGAAATAGATGTCGAGCAGCGTCAAGTTGCTGAGGACCTGATTTATAATCGTCCTGATGCTCTACCCCGTTACATAGCTTACTTCGAGGCTCACGAACCACAAGCCGATGAGAACAATTCAAAGGTCGACCCAACAGAAGGCTTAAATACGGCGGAACGCATTCACTGGCAAATACTGCATCGCCGCAAAGAAGGCATCGAGACGCTGTTAGAGCAGGCGATCGAAGAACGTGCCACGGAGATGAGCATTCCGCAAAGCGAAGCGGCAGTCAATGTACTCAACACTGTGCTGCTACCGGCAATGAAAGACGTTGGAGACCGCTTCGGCGCAGGCGAACTGATCCTGCCTTTCGTGCTGCAATCAGCCGAAGTCATGAAATTGGCAGTTGCACGCCTGGAAAGCTATCTAGAGAAAAAGGAAGGCTACACAAAGGGGAAGATTGTACTGGCGACCGTCTTTGGCGATGTACATGACATAGGCAAAAACCTCGTCAATACTATCCTCAGCAACAATGGCTATACTGTTTACGACCTCGGCAAACAGGTGCCGCTCAACACTATCCTGGATAAAGCTATCGAGGTCAATGCTGACGCTATAGGCCTCTCTGCGCTCCTGGTCAGCACCTCTAAGCAGATGCCGCTGTGTGTGAAAGAACTGCACAAGCGAAGACTGAATTTTCCGGTAATCGTAGGAGGCGCCGCCATCAATCGTTCCTATGGACGCCGTATTCTTTTCGTTGATGAACAGACAGCAGAATCGACGCCGCTTCCGTATGAGCCCGGAGTCTTCTATGCCCGTGACGCTTTCGAAGGATTGGAGATCATCGATAAGCTCACAAGTGCACCCGAAGAGCGGGAGAGGTTTGTTGAACATATCAAAGAAGAAGCGCTTAAAGAGCGGCTGAAGAAAAACGTAGCCGGCACGGTCGAGAGTTCGAACGGTTCTTATAAAAACGCCGAAAGACCTTCATCCAGCATACAGCAAGATATCCCCATTCCCAGACCGCCATTTTGGGGGTCACATGTACTTGAACGTATCGGCATTGAAGACATTGCGGCCTGCATGGACCTGAAAACGCTCTACCGCCTGCATTGGGGCGGCAAAGTTCACGGTGAGGACTTTACGCGACTGGTCGAACAAGAGTTTCGACCGCGACTGGAACGTATGCTGCGTGAGGCTCGCCAGCAGCGCTACTTGCAACCTAGAGTCATCTATGGCTACTTCCCATGTCAATCCAGCGGCAATGAACTGATTATCTATGATCCACAGGAATATGCAGAAGGAAATGGTAAGCTAAAAGAAATTGTACGTTTTCGCTTCCCAAGGCAACACCAACATGAGCGACTATGCCTCGCCGATTACTTCGCTTCAGTGGATAGCGGCAGGGTAGATGTAGTAGCATTTCAGGTCGTGACAATGGGACAGTCTGCCAGCGAGGCAGTACAACGTCTCCAACAAGCCGGCATTTATTCAGAAGCATATTACACACATGGTCTGGCGGTTGAGATGGCCGAGGGATTGGCTGAATACACGAATCGGCTGGTTCGTCAGGAACTTGGACTGCAAGGACAGAGGGGGCTGCGCTATAGCTGGGGCTACCCGGCTATCCCCGACCTGGAGGATCACGAAAAGCTCTTTCAGCTATTGCCGGTCAGCAGCACAATCGGGGTCGAGCTGACCGGGGCATACCAGCTAGTGCCTGAGCAATCAACTGCCGCTATTGTTGTACATCATCCTAAGGCAGTCTACTTCGCCGTCAGAGAGCAAGTAGCTGAGGCATTGAAAACATCCTAGTAACTGAGCATGGCCGAATCTTGGCTGATCCTCTTCTCTCAAGAGGGCTCGTCAGGAGGATCATCATCGTCTGGGCCAACATAAAGCTTGCGATCTTTATCATCCTCGTCTTCATCATCTGGCCCAGCACTATTCTGCTGTCCTTTCTCTTCTCCCTTTTCAGAACCTGTCAGTGAAGATAGCATCTACTAATCTCCTTTCTCTCGAGAGATATCAAATCCGGTTAATCATTTCTTAAACGATGAGAGTCTGCATTTTCATAAAGTGGATTTCTGACTGTTTTATAGTAATTTGCATGAAAAACTTCTTCAGAGGACTTGACATGAACTACACAGAAATATTGAGAGATACTAAAAATATAAAGTAAATTTAAGATTTATATATTATATGACGAGCAAAAGAGCAAAAATAACTCGTAAACAATATTTACAAAGGAACAAAGAGCACAGTTGCATAATATGGTATACTACAGTGTAAACATCTCATAAGCCTGAGCTAAGTTGGAGCAGATTGTGAATCAGCTTTACTATCGAATGAATTACTGCACCTGTCCTAGCGTTCGCAGGGGAAACATGGGTAGCTCAGCCCTCTGCGAACGTGTTGGCGTGCCCGTAATGCCATAGTAATAAGCATGTTTCCCGCGCGTCCCCCGTCTGAGCTACTACCTCCAGCACATTTAATCATATGAAAACGCATTTTAAAGGAGATATAAGCTCATGACTGACACCTCGGTTAAGCCGATTTACCTGTATAATACACTGACCAGAAGTAAAGAATTGTTCCATCCGCTCAATCCACCATGGGTGGGCATCTATAACTGTGGTCCCACTGTCTACAAAGATGTCCATATTGGTAACTTTCGCGCCTTTATGACAACCGACTGGTTGCGTCGTATGCTCGAATATAATGGCTATGATGTCTTCCTCGTGCGCAATATTACCGACGTTGGACATCTACAAAACGATACTGAGGAGAGCGGTGAAGATAAGATAGAGCACGAGGCACGCGCAACTGGTCGTTCAGCCTACGAGATAGCCGAATATTATACACAACAGTACCTGGCAGATTCGGCTGAACTGAACATTCTGCCTGCGCATGTCAACCCAAAGGCAACCGAGCATATTCCGGAGATGCAGGTGATGACCGAGAAACTCCTTGAGAAAGGTCTGGCATACTCGGTAGATGGAAACGTCTATTACGATGTTAGCAGCTTCCCCTATTATGGGCAGCTTTCAGGCAACACCGTCGAGAATCTACGAACTGGCGGGCATGGCCGCCAGCAGATGGAGCTAGCCGAAGACAAGGAAGCACCCGAAGATTTCGCCTTATGGAAACACGGAGATAGAACCCGGCAGATGAACTGGCCCAGTCCCTGGGGCATAGGCTTCCCCGGCTGGCACATCGAATGCTCTGCCATGTCGACTAAGTACCTGGGCGAGCAGTTTGACATTCATACAGGCGGCATTGACCTGGTCTTCCCTCATCACGAGGATGAGATTGCCCAGAGCCAGGGTGTCAGTGGAAAAGAACCTGTACAGTTCTGGGTTCACAATGAATTCCTGATCTTTGGGAACCTTAAGATGTCACGCTCAAAAGGTAACGTCATTCAACTCAGCACGCTAAAAGAGCGTGGCATCGACCCGATGGCCTATCGCTACCTGCTACTGACAGCGCACTACAGATCGAAGCTGAACCTCACTGATGAGTCGATCACGGCAGCGCAGAACGGCCTTAACAATCTGCGGGCCGATCTTGCTGAGCTTCCTGACAGTGATACAGAAGACTTACAGAAAGGATGGTCAGAGGAAGCCGAGCGAGTACGCGACGCGTTCCACACAGCCATCAACGATGATCTGGAACTGCCCACCGCGTTGAGCATCACGCGTGAGGTAGCCCGTAACAGCAAGGTTGCCCCGGAGGAACGGCGCCGCCTGATCCTCGATTTTGATCGAGTACTCGGTTTGCGCCTTGATACCGTTGAAGCAAAAAAGCCACGCGTCATCAGTGATGAAGTGCAGGCAATAGTACGCGAACGCGACGAAGCCCGTGCGGCCCGCGACTGGAAACGCTCCGACAAACTGCGAGACCAACTGATAGCACTCGGCTTCGAGGTACGTGATACACCCAGGGGAACAGAGTTAGTCTAGCCCCCTTGCCAGGGTGACCGCACCCGCACGCAGTTGGCAACGCTCGTTCCATTCTGCTATACTCCTATATATCGCGAGAATCGACCTGTTATTTAGATTCCCGTTAGGCGGATTAGAACACCTTCCATAGTATCCCAACAAAAGGAGATCAAACGATGGCATCCTGGTGGCAAAAAACTTTAGCGGCTGTAGCTGGCCTGGCAGGATTGGCTGGCGGGGCATACTATATATTGATGCGGCGCCCACTTCCCAAGACAAAAGGCGAGTTGCATCTACAAGGCCTGCATGAGCCAGTTGAAGTAATCACCGATCGTTATGGTGTGCCGCATATTTATGCCCAGAACGAAGATGACCTGTTTTTTGCCCAGGGCTATATTCACGCCCAAGAACGACTGTGGCAGATGGAACTCAATAGACGCATCGGGTCGGGCCAGCTCGCCGAGATTTTCGGCGAAGTAGGAATTGAAACTGACCGCTTTGCTCGCCGCCTGGGCATGCATCGCGCTGCAGCCCAGGCTGTAGAGCATCTACCAGAACATAGCAAGCGCATCCTGGACGTCTATGCGCAGGGCGTTAATGCTTACATCGAACATAACTGGAATAAACTACCCATTGAATTTATGCTGCTGCGCTTCAAGCCCAAGCTCTGGCAGGTTAAGGATAGCATTCAATGGTCAAAAATGATGGGCTGGAACCTCGGTGGAAACTGGGAAACTGAGATTATACGAGCCCGTATCGTTGCCAAATTGGGTTCCGAACGAGCCGCAAAATTGGAAGCGGGGTATGATTCTGGCCATCCATTGATTATCCCTCCTGGAGTTGAATATCAAGGCATCAACCTTGGCATGCTGGAACAATACGAGCAGATTAAGCGATTGAGTGGATTTGGCATGCTTGGTGCAAGCAACAACTGGGTGGTTGACGGAACAATGACCATCACAGGTTCGCCGATCCTCTGTAACGATCCTCACCTGGGACAGCTCGTCCCATCAATCTGGTATGAGTGTCACCTGGTAGCCGGCGATATCGACGTGATTGGAGTAAGTTTCCCGGGCTCTCCAGGTATTGTGATTGGGCATAACCGCCATATTGCCTGGGGATTTACTAACGCCATCTCTGATGTTGAAGACCTGTATATCGAAAAATTCAATCCACAGAATCCTCGCCAGTACGAGTATATGGGCAAGTGGGAAGATGCACAGGTAGTTCGCGAAGAGATTAAAGTAAAGGGTCTCAGGGATCCTCTAATCGAGGAAGTACGTATCACTCGCCATGGTCCAATCTTGACGAGCATACCGCGTCCATTGCAACGAGACCTGGCAAGTAATAATGGGCGCACAGGTACAGGCGCTGAGCCGGCCGAACTACCGCTAGCGTTGCGCTGGACGGGACTGGAAAAGCACGCTATCGTATCGTCTATTCAGAAGATGAACCTCGCCACCAATCGGGAAGAGTTCCTCGATGCGCTACGCGAATGGGACCAGCCACCACAAAATGTGGTTTACGCCGATACTTCCGGCAATATAGGCTATGTGATGGCTGGAGCCATTCCTGTTCGAGCCAGGGGCCAGGCGCTACTTCCTTCTCCAGGCTGGACCGGTGAGTATGAATGGACAGGCTATATTCCTTTTGATGAGTTGCCTCAGACATTGAATCCACAGCAACACTTCATTGTCACCGCCAACAACCGGGTAGTGGATGATGCCTATCCCTACTACATCACAAATGAATGGCTGAACGGCTATCGCGCGCAGCGCATCCGTGACTTGTTAACGAGCAAGGGAAAACTGGCGCCTTCCGATATGGCAAACATTCAGGCCGACCAGTACTCGCTTCCTGCGGTCGAGATCGTACCACATATCCTGAAACTGCATAGCGATTCTGCTTTGGAAAGGGCCGTACTGGATGTACTACGCACCTGGAACTATATTCTTGCGCCCGATAGCGCAGGTGCCGCAATCTATACTACGTTTCTATTTAAGCTCGAGCGCATAGTCTTCAACGCCATGCTGGGTGACGAAGAATTGCTGTTGCAAAGTTACCTGGGAATGGGTTCGAACATCCTTGCTTTGCAGAACGGCTACGCGAGCCGAAGTAAACCGCTGTTGATTCGCTTGCTGAACGAACACGATGATAGTTGGTTTGCTAACTCCGTTGTCCCCAATGGTCCAAAATCATGGGATGAGGCGCTTAAAAGCGCATTCAAGGCCGCGATCGTGGAACTGCAGGAGAAACTTGGAAGTGATGTCTCACGTTGGAAGTACGGCACGATCCACAAGATGACCTATAGTCACCCGCTAGGTATGGCCAAGCCACTCGACAGAATTTTCAATCGCGGCCCCTATCCTCTTGGAGGTGATATCGATACCGTCAATATGGGTTCTTCGCTCCGAAACCAACCGGACAACGTAGTGACTGTACCTTCGTATCGCCAGATTGTGAACCTGGCTGATCTGAAAGCGTCGCTATCTGGACACGCGCCGGGACAATCCGGTCATCCCGCCAGCAAGCACTATGCAGATTTCATTAAACCCTGGTTGCATGTAGAACATCATCCACAACTCTTCGAACGCGGCATGATTGAGGAGAACGCGGAGGGTACACTGCATATGATGCCAGAAAAAGAGTGAGCCCATTGCCTTTCAAAAGTCCTGATGCTATTCTTCGCTTGATGTTTTCTTGAGTTTTCTCTGGTAGAATATTAATCGATAAAGCAAATCGAGAGAGCCAGGTTGAATGAAAGAAAGTCCAGGCGAAATACAAAAACAAACACCTCCTTCAACCAACGTTTTAGAAACGGGAAATCCTCAGGCATACAATCCTGGCAGGCAAAAAGAGCGAGCATTAGGATGGGTAATTTTGCCGCTGCGCCTTTTTCTTGGCATCACTTTTCTTTATGGTGGCTTCCAGAAACTTACCGATCCGCAGTATTTTGACCCCTCAGCGCGAGGCTATATCGGCAAACAGATTGAGGCATTTGCAACTGGATCGCCGATTCACAATTTTTTGATTAACGTTGTACTATCTCACGCTCACCTTTTTGGGGCTCTTGTTGCTTATGGTGAACTAGCCATAGGCATTGCAACCTTGCTAAGCTTTCTTACACTGCCAGCAGCATTCTCCGGCCTCCTGCTCAATGTGCTCTTTTTTCTTTCGGCAACCTGGCGCGTCTATCCATATTTCTACGGCTCTGATATCGTCTTCATCTTTTGCTGGATTACATTGCTTGTCGCAGGCTCTGTGAGCAGCGTATTACCTACAGTTGATGGGTTTATAGTATCTCTCCTTCTCAAACCGCCCTCATCCGGCTGGCGACTAAAACTGGGGCGCGTATTACGTGTCTTCCTCGGAGTAAGGGAAAAAGCCTACCCACAAGAGGGGATCCAGAAGATTAGTAATAATCAGAGAAGACAATACCCTCCTGCAACCATTCGTAAAAATTACAAGCGGAAACAAGGTGCCTTACAACAGCCAAATAAGGCACGGCGAAGCTTCATTTGGGGTGCAGTTACAGGTGGTTTTGTAATGCTGACGCTAGCGTGGACCGCGGAAAGGCTGCACCTGGTTCCTCAAAGTGTAAATAACCTTGTTTCGCAAGCCCCTACTCCTGCTCCTACACAGCAGACGCCAGGTCTTTCAGGTACTAAAGTTAGTAACGGATCCTCGACGATAATAGGACATACCAGTGATGTCCCGATCAACAATGCTACAAGTTTTACTATCCCATCAAATGGCGACCCGGGTGTACTGATTCACCTCAATAATGGACAGTTTGTGGCTTTTGACGCAGTTTGCACTCATGCAGGCTGCCCTGTAGATTACGATCCGGGCACCCAACACTTGATTTGTCCATGCCATGGAGCCGAATTTGACCCTGCACATGCTGCAGCGGTACTTGGAGGTCCAACAATCACACCGCTAGCCAGTGTGTCTATTCATGTGGATAATACAACAGGAACGATTATGCTCGGCAGCTAATATCTCTGTTCGGCATCGGTTATTCTCTCAGATTAGGTAGCTCCACACGCTCACACTCCAGTGGAAGCTTTTCTTGCTTATTATTCATTCTCTCTTGCATTTGCTGATCCTCAACCAGCCTTCCTTCGCGATGCCACTTCAGTGCATGAATAAATAGCTCTCGAAAAGCGCGTATGATGACTGAAGGCTTTGCGCCTGTGGCCCGGCCTCCGCGCCGTGGCAGATGGCGGACGCCGATCTGGGTGTAGGTATAGCCGGCGCGAGTGAACTTATGGAGGATTTCCGTATTTATCATAGCTCCGCGCGTCTCGAGTTTGTGCTCGCGGAAAAAGCTAGCAGGATAGAGCTTAAAGGCACAATCGATATCACGCACATGAATGCCGAAGACCATTCCCACCAACATTTTCCAACCCCACGCGTTGACCTTGCGCATCCAGGTATCCTGGCGATGAATACGATACCCCAGCACTGCATCGTATTTTTGAATAAGCGGGAAGAAACGCTCAAGGTCATGGATATCAAACTGTCCATCGGAATCCATGAAAAAAGCCATGTCTTTGCTGACAGCTTCAAAGCCACTCACTAGAGCGGCACCATAACCCTCATTAATAGGATGGTGTATGACTTTCAAGGATGGATGAGTCGTAGTCATGGTATCGAGGATCACACCAGTGTGATCCTTACTTCCATCATCAACAACGATGACCTCAAAGTCTAGCATCCATGCTGACAGGATATCAATTACTTCATGTACCGTGGTAGCAATTGCTTCCTCTTCGTTATGCGCAGGCAAAATCACCGAAAGGCTGCAACCGATAGAGGTATTTTCCAACGTTGAACTTTCCTAACTACGTACTCAACCAGGATTGATTTCCTGGAGAACGCTTTTCGCTCTATTAGGTTACTATAAATTATACCACCCATTTTTATTGATTTGATGAGCCTGTTTTGAGCGGTTCGGTCCACTTGACGTAACTATTCGGGACTGCTCGCCGCCTGCGGCGGCTCACCCAGGTAGGGAGTGGGTGCGGGCTGTGCCGCCGCAGGCGGCACAGCCCGCACCCACTCCCTACCTGGCGAACTGCCGCAGGCAGTGAGGAGTCAAGCAGAGAGGAGACCTGAAGAGTTACTACTTGACAAACCGATAGCAATAAGTTATATTCAATATAGCAGATAGCTATGTGAGGGCACTATGAATCTCTCAGAGAAGATCAAACATTTACGTGAAGTCGAGGGTGAACTGCGTGGGCTGAACAGGCCAATGACCCAAATGGAAGTCGTCAAAGCTATGCAAGAAGAATTGCATGAGAGTATCAGCCAGGCATACTTATCGCAACTGGAAAAGGGTAAGAGAGTTCACCTGACTGCATCGAGCCGCGACCTACTCTCACGCTTTTTTAAGGTGCATCCCGGATACCTTGTCAGCGACCTCCCTGATTTTAGTACCGACCTTCTTACGGATTTAGACTATGAAACGGACCGTCTTGGCACCTGGCTAATGGCCAGCGCTGAAGAATGGCGCGGTGAACCCCCGATCCAGGAGTTCTTTGCGGACCTTGCGAATGTCGAAGATCCACGTCATTTTATATCGATCTTTCATGAATTGATGAATCTGCCAGTAGAAGAGCTTGAAAACATTGTCCGGGTTATGAAAACCAGGTGATGCGGCCTGAGATTGTAATTTTGTGATTACTCTGCGTCTATAGTAAATGGACTCTACCTTTATGGAGTCGCTTGAAGTAGAAAATTGTGTTACCAAAGAATGTAGAAAAATAGGGAGCGAACAATGATCCAGACTCGCCAGCATGGCCACAGGGTGCAGCAGTGTTTCCGAACGCCTTACCAGCATCCTTTATTACGTCGACACCCTGTGCTGGTGCCCGCTGTGCTTCTAACCATCTCGGTTGTACTCTGTATCACGAGTTTCTTCGGAAGTACTCTATTTTCTGTACTGGCATTGCTTGGGATACCTGTTGAATCAATGTGCCTGCTCTTCGCATTTGTAGCGGGCATATCCGGTATACTCACTGGTATCATCAGCCTGATAGAGCACTTCGACTGCTCTCACTTACATGCCAAAATGTTTCCACAGATAAAGGAGGGAACATAGCTCATGATCGCAACTGACCCACTTTCTCTTTTATTCATCGCCTGCTTCCTGTGTGGACTGCTGTTCTTTATTGTTACAGCACTTCTGGGAAACCTGGGACATGGCGTTGCTCACGGCGCTACACACCATGCTGGCCTGCACATAGGTCATCAGGCTGCGGGCGTGCATACCGCTGGTGCGCATGCTCCTACTGCTCCGCACACCGTCAGTCATGCCCCTGCTCACACCCCAGGGCAAGCAGCAGGCTCGCACAGTACAACCCACGACAGCTCGCAAGGACAACACCAGTCTCTGTTGTCTCTGATCAACCCCATGCCCATCATGCTCTTCCTGCTTGGTTTTGGCTTTTTCGGCTACTTCGTCCATACTACAATCCATTTTGTGGCTGCACTCACACTGATCTTCGCAGCGATAGGAGGAGTTGCCGTTGCTGTACTCCTGCTCATCCTGGTTGGACGACTCTTTGGTGATAGTGAGGGAGCCACAGTACAGGATGTTTCGGATCGCACAGGCTTATTAGGAAAAGTCAGTATCACTATTCAAGAGAATAGTTTAGGCGAAATCATTTATATATCACCTGGTGGGATGCGTAAGAGCATCCCTGCACGAAGTATCGATGGGCGCCGCCTTGAGCGTGATCAAGAGGTTGTTGTGGTGAACTATTCTCACGGCATAGCAGAAGTCGATACATGGGAGCACCTTATCGGCGAAGATGGGGCACCGTCAAGAGCATCAGCCTCCGATGATCTTGATAGGCTGCGTACATTGCTTGACGAGTCCAGCAAGGCAGATTCAGAATTAGTTATGCGAAAAGACCCGCAAAAGGAGTAACACTGTATGGATCCTCTTATTCTCATAGGCATTGGCGTCGTAGTAATAGTTGCCGTTGTTATCATTATCATCCAAACCATAGGGCGGTTGCTGCGTAAAGTAGGGCCCAACCAGGCATTGATCGTCTATGGAGCAGGTGGTACCAAGGTCATTACGGGTGGTTCGCACTTTGTGCTTCCACTCTACCAGCGCGCCCAGGATTTCTCACTCGAGCTGATGTCCTTCGATGTAGCTCCGCCACAAGATCTGTACACCACACAGGGAGTGGCCGTCAATGTCGAGGCCGTCACGCAGATCAAAGTGCGTTCGGATGAAGAGAGCGTGAAGACCGCGGCAGAGCAGTTTCTCAGTAAACGCCAGGATGATCGTGAAAATTTGATCCGCCTGGTCATGGAAGGTCACCTGCGTGGCATCGTCGGTCAGCTCACGGTTGAAGATTTAGTAAAAGACCCGGAGAACGTCGGCGCCAAGATGCTCAAGACCGTCACTCCCGATATGGAGAAGATGGGCCTGGAAGTTATCTCGTTCACTATAAAGGATGTACGCGACAAGAACGATTACATCACAAATATGGGCCGTCCGCAGATAGCTCAGATTCGTAAAGAAGCTGACATTGCCGCAGCCCTGGCCCAACGTGATACACAGATACAGCAGGCCAACGCCTCCCGCGAAGCAGCCATCGCCAAATCTGCCGCGGACCAGGAGCGTGTGAAGGCCGAATCGGTATCGCTCGCGCTTCAAGCAGAGTCACAGCGTAACCTCTCCCTGAAAAAAGCTGAATTTGATGCCGAAGTGAAGAAGCAGCAAGCTTCTGCCGATAAGGCCTACGATATTCAGGCCAATATGATGCAGCAGCAGGTCGTCACCGAGGCCGTCAGGGTGACCGAGGTGGAGAAAAATGCGCAGATCAAAGTGCAGCAGGCCGAAATTCAGCGCCGCGAACTGGAGCTGCAAGCCACGATCCAGAAAGCCGCCGAAGCCGAGCGACGACGTGTTGAGACGGTTGCTGGAGCCGAGCGCCAGCGTCTGATTCTCGAAGCTCAAGGTCAAGCAGATGCAGCCAAGACGCGTGGACTTGGTGATGCCGACGCAAACCGGGCACGTGGTCTGGCCGAAGCTGAGGTAATCCGCGCCCGTGGCCTCGCAGAAGCCGAGGTAATCCGCGCCAAGGGTGAAGCAGAAGCCGATGCCATGAAGGTCAAAGCTGCGGCATTCCACGAATACAACCAGGCGGCCGTCCTGGATAAGCTGTTGACGGGTATGCCCGAGATGGTACGTGCCATCGCCGAGCCGCTCAGCAAGGTGGACAAAGTAACCATTGTCTCCACTGGCGCCAGCAATGGCAACAACGGAATCGGCGCCAGCCGTCTCACCGGTGATATCGTGAATATGATAGCACAGGTACCGGCGCTCTTCGAACTGCTCAGTGGAACTCGCATCGGTGATTTGATGAATCGCGTACCTGCTTTGTCTAACCAGGACGAAAAGCAGGTAGGAACGAATAACGCAAGCGCCAATGGCGCCGGCTCTACCGTTGACACCACAACGAGTGAAAAGTAGTTTCTGATTATCATTCTAATGAGCCTGTCTGGCATCCTTTACGGATGCCAGACCAACTCATTTTTGTATAGGCGAAGATCTCCAAGCCTTATGGGCAGATGAGACAAACTGGCGGTCGCATATGCCCGCCAGGGATCATATTCTACAAATTGGAAGAGGATATTGATGAATCTGTTGGAACGTGTGCTTACTTTGCTGCGGGCCAATCTCAATACACTGGTTGAGAAGGCGGACGATCCTGAAAAGGTTTTGCGGCAACTTCAGCTTGACATGCGCAATCAATTAATGCAGGTTAAGACGCAAGTCGCCACAGCTATCGCCGAGAGTCGTAAGCTACAAAGCCGCGCAAAGGAGAAAAAGGTTGAGGCGGAAACCTGGCAGAGAAAGGCCGAGCACGCGATCCAACAAGATAATGATGATGCTGCGCGCTATGCGCTCACCCATTACAATGAGATCATCAGGCAGGCTCAGCGCTACCAGCAACAGCAAAAGGAACAGGAACAGTTAGTTTCGACCATGAGAGGTGTCCTACGCCAGCTTGAGGTGAAGATCTCCGAGGTTGACACCACTCTTGAACTGCTTCTTGCACGCAAGCGAAATGCCTTGCTGCAACAACGCGTCTACGATGCACTCAATAAGACAGGCGGGCCTAAAGAAAAGGAGCGGGCCAATCGAGCACAAGATGCTGTGATGGAAGCCGAGGCGCGTGCTCGTGCGATGGCTGATCTGCATAATCGTGACCTGGACGTACAGCTTGAGCAGCTATCTCAGGAACAGCTTGTTGAACACCAGCTGAACGAACTCAAAGCAAAGGAACGTTCCGCAAAAGAACCTCCTTTACTGAACGAGGGCAACCCTCACCTCTCACCTCTCGTCCCACCTCAACCACAGGATAGTTCACCGGCCAGGAAACGTGCAAATACCGGTTCAGGAAAGCATGAACCACCTGCTACGCCTGCGGAACCCAGCGCGGAGGAACTGGATATTGCACAACTTAAAAAGTTAATGGAACAGTAGCACAAAGATGATTATGATCGCCAGGCCAATCAATATACCCACGATGAATGAAAAGCGATTGCTTTTCTTTTCCTCTTCAGTTAGTGGTTTTTTCGTTTCGCTCATGATTTGTTTCTCCACAACCTGTTGCTTCTCATCCATTCACCTTTGGGAAACCCGTTTATAAAGCAGATTCGATAGCAGTCTCAGCATTCGCCATAATCTTCAAGCTCTCCACAGGATCAGATTCACGAGTAGTGATGAGAACCTGAAAAGTCTCTCTGTCGCTGCCGACAAGACGGAGCAGAATACGTTGAGTAGTGCTTGTAATGATCGTATTCTCGTAGTGGCCCTGGGCACCCTGATCAAGTAAGAACAGCACCCCATGCATAATACTGCTGAAGTATCCACACATCCTGGATATATCCAGGTCATCCACAGCTACCTGGGCAATAGGTTGCCCATCCATACTTACTACCGCGATAGCAACGAAGCCAGGAATGGTGTAGCCCAAAGTTTGCAAAGCTCTAACAAGAGCCGCATAATTGCGTTTCGGTGTGCGCTGCCCGTTGGAGCCTGCTCCAGCTTTAGTACTTTCCCAATTTGACGACCTCGTTACCTCTGTTGCT
>WNFB01002065.1_pt1 | contig 17414 bp, 16 predicted proteins | sample 5400501 | NCBI WGS metagenome assembly WNFB01 (sample SAMN13153341, study PRJNA577476) | soil metagenome | isolation source: 200 cm saprolite under Douglas fir tree site 2 hole 1 | place: USA:California | collected 2015-04-18 | reverse complement strand
TTTCAGTGCCTCCCAGGCGAAAGTGGGTATCGCTGCATTCCAGCAGTACGAGCATTTGGCCATACTACAGCAGTTATTGGATTCCTTAGAGCAAGATGCTTCTAACGATAGCAATAAGGATCTGCGTGCGATGTTTGCTAGTGATTACATTATTAAGCCTGACATCGTGATAGCACGTGACCCGCTGGGCGATGAGAGAATCAACAATAATGTGCATCTTCTGGAGCGTGAGGATAATATAGCCACTTATACGCCGCTGAGGGCAGTAAATAACAGTACTCCCATACTACATGCCAGTGTCTCTTGCAAGTGGACGTTTCGTAGTGACAGGGCACAAAACGCCCGCACAGAAGCACTCAACTTGATTCGTAATCGCAAGGGCCACACTCCTCATATTGTTGTAGTAACTGGTGAACCACTACCGCATAGGTTATCCTCGCTCGCTTTAGGAACAGGCGATATTGATTGCATGTATCACATGGCCTTGTTTGAACTAGAAGCAGCTATTAAGAACTGTGAGGATGAAACACAGGCGGAAATGTTCGATACGCTTGTTCGAGGACATAGGCTTCGCGATATTAGCGACTTGCCGTTTGACCTCGCAATATGAGAGTGGATATAGCAAATATCATATTCCTATACTTCTTGGTGTTCAGCAGTCGCCAGAGCATGAAGACCCTTTTTAGGAAAAGCCAGGCATCATTTGGGGTGCCTGGCTATTAAGCTGCAAAATCCGGACGAAAAAACAGATCAGCTTTCGATGATATCTATCGAAAGTAGCTTATCGCCGGGCTGCCGGTCGCGGTCAGGATCGCGCTCGCGAATCGCACTCGCAACATCCATACCAGAAATTACCTGACCAAAGACACCGTGCTTTCCGTTGAGGTGCGGTGTCGGAATATAAGTAATGAAGAACTGCGAGCCGTTGGTATTTGGCCCTGGTGGATTCCTCCCCAATACCTACCCCTGAAAGCTCCTCCCCCGCCCCCTACGCGACTGGATGGGTGCGCATCCGTCGCACAACGTTAAGTACTACTCGATCGTCACCGACTGCATCACATCGCCGACGCGAATGTTGCGCACCACATCCATCCCGGCAACCGTATCCCCGAAAATGGTGTAGTTGGGCGGCAGCCCTGGCTGATCTTCCAGGCAAATGAAAAACTGGCTGCCGTTAGTATTTGGGCCGGCATTGGCCATCGCCAACGTGCCAGTCTTGTATGGCCGCTTTACCGACTCATCCTGGAATTTATAACCTGGACCACCCGAGCCAGAGCCCGTGGGATCACCACCCTGAATGACAAATTGCGGCACAACTCGATGGAATGTCACACCGTCATAAAAACCTTCACGTGCTAAAGCTACAAAGTTATTGACCGTAATGGGCGCTTCAGCCGGGTTCAATTGCAGTTGAATATCACCTTTGTTGGTCTTAATGAGCGCACGATATGTCCGGTTCATGTCTATCTGCATCGGTGGAGGCGTGCTATAGCGCTTCGCTGGCATAACAAATTCCTTTCTTTTCTTTCACACTGCTACGAAACCGGCACCACGATCACGCGATCCATAATATCCGGTTTAATATTCTTTGTAGACGGATCGTCACCAGGGCCTTGGATCTTTTGGGCGACATCCATTCCTAGCACGACACGCCCAAAAAGATTATACGATTTTGGTAATGAGGTATCGTCTCCTGTACAGATGAAGAACTGGCTGCCGTTTGTATTTGGTCCAGAGTTCGCCATCGCCACACACCCTTTCGTATAATTCCCCCTCACAGACTCGTCTTTGAACGAATAGCCAGGCCCACCCTGACCGGTGCCTTGAGGATCGCCAGTCTGAATAATGTGGATGCTAGGACCTGTCTGAATAACCCGGTGGAATACCAATCCATCATAGAAATGAGCCTGGGCCAGGAAGACAAAGTTGTTCACTGTCTCTGGAGCATATTGTGGATCAAGTTCCAATACTATTAAGCCGCGATTAGTATTGAGACCCACACAATAAAACTTTGTGGTATCAATGCTCATAGTAGGAGCGTGCGGATACGTATGAATAATTTTTTTGAATTCTGCCGGGCTGGGAGTAGGCGATTTGTCCGTTAGTTGATTGACAACCTTCAAGCAAGGTGAAGGGTTCGGCAGCGTGAGATTTAGTATAGGTGTAGGCTTCACTACCACAGCCGTTGGTTTTGGTTTCGCAAACGGCCCCAAACGATAAAAGTACAGTGTGAAGATGATTAGTCCAATGATCACTATCGTCAAGCCAATAGCCCAGGGGTAGCGAGCCACCCCACGCGCAGGAGGTTTATAGCCAGGCCCGCGGGGTATTTGTTTGCGCCCCTTGACCTCTAATGACGGTAACGGTGTTGCATGCGCTTTCGCAATTTTTTCCGCTCGCTTTGTTACACCACGTTTTGTTGTTTTTGGCATGGGGTTCTGCAACAACTCCTTCTTGTATTAACCAATAGTAATAGGGCCCCCAGCCAATAGGACAGGAGACTACAGCAGTCGCTCCTGCATTATGGAATGATACGGTGGGTGGCCAACGAATACCAACTTTCGGAGCTATAATAACCCGCTTGTGTGATTGGGTCAAGTCCTCGATTTTAATTGGTTCTCCCAACCAATCGGGTGTCATAATCGTAGGGACAGGGGAGGAGTGGAGTGGTGTGGGGCCCCTTGTGGGTGTCCGTGGCAGCCCCCCACCAATCGGGTGTCGTAGGGACAGGGGAGGAGTGGAGTGGTGTGGGGCCCCTTGTGGGTGTCCGTGGCAGCCCCCCATGTGTGAGAGAACCATTCTAATTTCTCACCCAGTGTTTATAGCAAAAACACATGTTTTAACAATCTTTTTGGTGGATAACCCTGTGGATAAATTTGGGGATAACTGGTATAACTCCCCTATTCTGGTGGATAAGTGGGGGAAAAATGATGTTATGTCATGCTGCATACTCGATTTACGCATGCGTATAATAGAAACATATCCACATATCCACAGAGAATACTCCCCGCTTGCTAATTGATTTCAAAAGAAAGATTCGCTACACTAGTGAAGCGCACAAAATTTTTAGATCCCAAGGGATTTTTTACCCTCGAACTCGGAAAACGAGCACAAAGAATCGAACCTATGTGCTATAATCCGCCTAACGGGGACAAAATCTATTGAACCTTGCGCATAAAGCGGGTAAGAGACTGTGGAAAAGCTGTTACCACAAAACATAGAGGCTGAGTGCGGAGTACTTGGCAGTATCATCATCGACCCTGAGGCCATTGTCCAGGTGTCAGATTTTCTGCACCCCGATGACTTCTATCGCGATGCCCACCGCACCATCTATGAAGTGATTCTCCAGTTATATGAGGAACACGAACCAGCGGACTTTATTACCATCTGCGATGAGCTTGAGCGCAGGAACAAGCTTGAGGAGGTGGGGGGAGCCAGCTACATAACCTCGCTCATCAACCAGGTCCCAACCAGCGGCAACGTCGAATTCTACGGACGCATCGTCGAGCGCACGGCGATTTTACGGCGCCTGATTCACGCGGCTGGGCAGATTGCCGCCATCGCCTATGAAGAAGGCGATGCCGATATCGCACTCGATAAAGCCGAGCAGTTGATTTTCATTATCAGTCAGCGTCACGCGCGCTCGGACTTTATGCATATGCGCGATGTTCTCGCCGAGTATATGAACAAGTTGGATCAACTGCACGAGCATCGTGGGACCATCGTTGGTGTCCCTACAGGCTTCACCGACCTGGATCGTTTGACAGGTGGTCTGCAAAAGTCGGATTTGGTTGTGCTGGCAGCGAGGCCTGGCGTCGGGAAATCGTCGCTTGCCTTGAGCCTGGCCCATAATGCCGCCTTAAAATATCATAATTCTATCGCCTTCTTCAGTCTGGAAATGAGCAAGGATCAATTAGCACAGCGCCTCTTGTCGATGGATGCAGGTATTGATCAGCAGCGCTTGCGCACGGGTCGCATCGAGGAAGACGAATGGGATCGTATCGTTTATGCGATGGATACCCTCTCAGAAGCCAATATCTGGATTGATGATACTGCCGGTATCTCCACCATCGAGATGCGCAGCAAAGCGCGGCGTTTACACGCCGCGCATCCTATCGATCTGATTATTGTCGATTACCTGCAATTGATGCAGGCAACCATTGGCGGCAGACGCAACGAGAACCGTGTGCAGGAGATCTCCGAGATCAGCCGCAGCTTGAAAGGGTTAGCGCGAGAATTGAATATTCCCGTACTAGCACTGGCGCAATTATCTCGTGCTGTGGAAAGCAGGCAGTCGAAGGTCCCGCAGTTGTCAGATCTGCGTGAAAGTGGCTGCTTAACTGGTGAAACGCTCATTTACTTACCAGACACAGGTGCTTACAAGCCGATTGAGCAATTGATGGGTCAAACCGGATTGCGAGTACTCGCCTTGAATACCAAAACGTGGCAACTCGAACCTTGCCAGGTGAGCCGCGCCTTCGCTACTGGGTGTAAGCCCGTCTATCGGTTGACTACCCGTTTGGGGCGCACTATCCGCACCACAACAAACCATCGGTTCCTCACAATGCAGTGTTGGCAGCGGCTCGATGAGCTATCTTTGGGTACGCGAATTGCATTACCACGTCGTTTATATAAATTAGCGCAGAACGATGTGTACTGGGACCAGGTCACTTCGATAGAAGCGGATGGTGAGGCTGAAGTTTATGATCTGACCGTAGACGAACACCATAACTTTGTCGCAGGCGATATCATCGTTCATAACTCAATTGAGCAGGATAGTGATATCGTCATGTTTATATATAGAGACGATGTATATAACCCGGAATCAGAACGAAAAAATATCGCAGACATTATTATCGCAAAACATCGCAATGGGCCTGTTGGCGAAATCAGTCTCTATTTTCAAGCCAACCAGACCCGCTTTCGCGACCTTGAACTCAACACTTCAGTGGAATAATTGGATGAATTGCAATGACACTCTTTGCCGGATTTCCATCGGGGAAGAACCCGTATGTACCAGTGCCAGAAGCGTTTTTCATGGTGCTGTTACCAGAGATCGAGGATACCGCCGAACTAAAGGTGACGCTGCACCTTTTCTGGCTGTTGTCGCAAAAACAAGGCGATCCACGCTGCGTTAGCGAGCGCGAATTGCTGGCTGACAGGGTGGTGCTGCACAGCCTCAAGCGTAAGGGTGACCCGCGGCCACCAGAAGAACGCCTGCGCCAGGGATTAGAACAGGCAGTTGCGCGAGGTACCATTTTGCGAATACACTTAAAGGTGTTGAGCGAAGCAGGCGACGAGGTAGAAATCATCGATTGGTATTTCTTTAATACAGCTCGTAGTCGTAAAATCGTGAAAGAACTACAAGGAGGTGAGGTAGTTCCTGTGAGTTTACTCAATATCGAGCAGGAACATAAAGAAACTGACAACGAGAGAAGAGTCTCAGCAAGCAGACGACCAGCATTGCGGGATTATGATACTCCTCAGCATTTACAGGTACAAGTCGAACGGCCTAATATCTTTGTATTATATGAACAAAATATCGGATTACTCTCACCACTGCTAGCAGATGAACTTAGAGACGCTGCAGACCAGTATCCAGTTGAATGGATTGAGGCTGCATTTCGCGAGGCAGTGCAGCATAATAAGCGAAAATGGAGCTATATCCGCGCCATTTTAAGGCGCTGGGAAACGGAGGGCAGACAAGCATGGAACGCCTGAATAATATTTTGGGGAGATCACCACAACGCCGCCAACAAGACACGGAAGAACTTGACAATACTTCATCGCAGGAAAAGCGACCGGTTCCTCCTTCGCGCCACCCTTTGCGCGAACAAACTGCAAACCTGGTATCCGGGGCGCGCCCCAGTCCATCGCGTTATCAGCACAAATTGCCGCCACATTCTCGCAGTGAGCAAGGTCAATACGTACCCCAGGCGCCCCGCTCAGCCTATACCAGGCAGCGGACAGAAACTGATGATGCACGTGGACTGGTGCCTTATCAGCAGCATACCCAGCGCCATATGGATCTCGATAGTTATCCTCGAAACGATGGTTTCACTCCTGGCCGAGATCGTAGCTGGGGCATTCCCGCGGCTGCTTCTGCCGATTCGCTTGATCCCTATTCAACCGTAATAGATGCCGATGTACGCGAGGATTGGGAAGACGATACAGCGGATATGCGTTACGGCGATTGGGAAAACGCCGCAAATGAAGTGAATATGCAATACCGCTCGCAAGATCCAGCAGTAGCTCACAGTGACTTCCATCCAACGAACCAGGAATCAATCAGAAATTCCCAGACCTCTCCCAGGAGTAATCGATCGTTTATCACACGGGAGTTGCATATGACTCCCGATGGAGTAGATCCAGGGACACAAATGGCACGCCTGCCCGGTGATTCTCATTTCCAACCAAGACAGCTTCCGTCACCTCAACATTCGCCACAAGATGTACAGCACACGATTCGTGTGACACAACCGCTCAGACCACAATCGTCTGTTCGCGTAAGCCAGGATATACCACAAGAGGGATCTCATACACAAAAAACCGCTCCACAGCTTACAAAGCGCGAACAAGCACCGCTCTATACACCTGCAAATCCTTGCCCAATCTGTAAAGGCGCTGGCTACCTGCGAGCTGATGTGCCATATGGCCATCCCAATTTTGGCAAACCCATCGCCTGTGAATGTAAAGAGGCTGAACGCAAAGCGAAGCGGCGTCAACAATTACTGAATATATCGGATCTTGGTGCATTTCGAAATCAGACCTTTGAAAATTTTATTCCCAATTTCTCCAGGCCCGTACAGAGGGCATATCAAATCGTACGCGAGTATGCTGAAGACCCGGAAGGTTGGCTCCTGCTTATTGGACCAAATGGATGCGGAAAGACACATCTGGCTGCAGCGGTTGCAAATAACTATCTGGATCGTGGCTCTCTCGTACTCTTCACTACAGCCATTGATCTACTCGACCATCTACGTGCTACCTATGTGCCCAACTCTAACGAGGTATATGATCAACTCTTTGCCAAAATGCGGGAGGCAGAACTCCTTGTTCTTGATGACCTGGGAGCCCAGCAGAGTTCCTCCTGGGCCAACGAGAAACTCTTCCAGCTGCTCAATTACCGTTACAATTCTCGCTTCCCCACGATTATTACGGCCAATACCAGGGGATTGCAAGCCATCGATGAGCGTATTCGCTCACGTATGACAGACGCAAGTTTGGTCAACATTGTGACGTTTGAAGGATCACAGGATTTTCGCCCTCGTAATACCAGGAAATCCTGACCATTTTAGCAGACTTTGCTTGAGAGTGCTAAATTGGTGCCCATAATTCTTGCGTTTGCACCTTGCAGGTGCTATCATAATGGTACATGACCTTGTAAAAAATCAAGGTTCCTCTGCACATTCAGTTTCTGCCGATAGTCTAACTCATCCAAATGGTATATAAGGAAGAGAGACAAATCGTTTCGAATATTAAAAGGAGTAAAGATGGGTAGCATTTTTAACCCAAACGATCCAAAATGGATCAAAGAAACTCGTGAAGTAATGGAGCCAAAAGGGATCGTCATTCCTAACGTTATCGAGTCAACCCCTCGTGGTGAGCGTGGAATGGATATCTATTCCCGCCTCCTAAAGGAACGCATCATCTTCATTGGCACTCCAATTGACGACAACGTCGCCAACCTCACTGTAGCACAGTTGCTTTTCCTACAAAGCGAGGATGCAACCAAAGATATCAACCTATACATCAACTCTCCAGGTGGTGTGATCTACGCCGGTCTGGCAATCTATGACACGATGCAGTGGGTCAAACCAGATGTCTCGACAGTGTGTGTGGGTATGGCGATGAGTATGGGGGCGGTTCTGCTGGCCGCCGGTGAGAAAGGTAAGCGATTTGTTCTACCTAACTCTACTGTGCTGATTCACCAGCCTCTTGGCGGCGCGGAAGGCCAGGCTGCCGACATTGAAATCACTGCCCGTGAAATCTTGCGCTTGCGCAGTAGCATCTACGACATCCTCGCAAATCATACCGGCCAGCCTCGAGAGCGTATCATGCAGGATGCAGACCGCAACTACTTCCTGAGCGCACGACAGTCGGTTGAATACGGGCTTGTCGATGAGGTCCTTTCTCAAGAGGAAGCCATCTCGCGCTAAATGTAAATACCAATATGTTGTTTCAGGAGTGTCTGAAGGCTTCAATGCTGCCATCAGGCACTCCTGAACTTGGTTCTATAGCCATATCTCAAGCTGAGAGGAGGGCATTTGCTTAATAATCCAAAACTAGCTCTCAAAGGACGTGTCGTTCGCTGCATTCTGTTTGACCTCGGTGAAACACTCTGGTCCCGTGGAGATACGAAGAATTGGGAGCGCTTGGAAACCTCTGCAAACCAGCGTGCTGTAGCATTACTTCGTGAGCATTTCGCCTCCCAACTCCCTGCGAACTTGGATGATCTTGCGCTCGGCTTGCGTCTTCGCGAGGCTTTCAATCAGTATGCACGAACCTTAATCCGCGGTAATCCAGAAATCGAGCCTCATGGTCCATCTGTAGCTATGGAAACGCTGCTCAAGTGGGGTATCGAGGGGGTAGATATCGAATTCGGCGGTGCTATTTTTGAAGCATTGCGTATGCGTATTCCAGAATCCCGCCCTCTTTTCAAAGATTCCCTCTCGACGCTGGCAGCCCTGCAACAGCGTGGTTTTCTCCTGGGTGTGGTCACCAACCGCATCTGGGGTGGGCAACCTTTCCAGGAAGATTTGCAAACCCTCGGCCTGGACAATTACTTTGATCTACGTAAGATAGCTGTCTCAGGCGATCTAGGAGTGCGTAAGCCAAATCCTGCAATCTTTTTACATGCACTCAACGAACTCAACGTGGCACCAGAAAATGCTGTAATGGTAGGAGATTCATTGAGCGCCGATATTCTTGGAGCGCAAAGACTCGACATTTTCGCTTTCTGGAAACCAAAACCGAAAGTACGTAAACGCATCAATACCCATTTACCAACCACCAGGACTCCTACCAATATATATGATATACAACAGACACCACCAGGGCCTGTAATACAGCCAGAAAAGTATTCCGCGTCAGAACCACCTCTTGATATCTATATTACAGATGATGATTATAAGCTGGCGCAAGTGCAGAGTAGCAATCATCTTGAAAAGTATCTCAATGGCGAAATTAGACCCGATTTGATCATTGACCATACCTGTGAATTGCTGGATCTCTTCACGGAGGTTGGTGTGCAATGACACCACGCTTGCGTAAATGGCTATTTGAAACACTATATAGGAACAAATACCTCTATCGTTTCGCAAGTACCGTTCCCTTTGCCGGCCAGTGGCGTGCCTGGCAACGCCTGGTGTTGCCGCGCTTATATGGTCATGATGTACTGGAGCTGGGTTGTGGCTTGGGTGACCTGCTGGCAGACATGACCGAAGCTGGATACGCTTGCCTTGCCGTTGAGCATTCCCCCCAGATGGTAGCAGCAGCACGTGAAACGCTTCAACGTCGCAAGCTTGGTGGAAGAGCGTGGGTTATCCAGGGATCAGCTCAGCATTTACCGTTCTCAAATTCTTCATTTGACACTGTCGTGAGCACGTTTCCCTCCGAATTTATTTATGGCCCTGATACCATTGCCGAAGTAGAGCGCGTCTTACGTCCAGGCGGACGGCTGATAGTCGTGGAGGGCGCTAATCTCTTGCCCATCGGCTTCCTGCAACCATTTTTGGTACTTATACAGGTGCTAGTGTATGGCCCGGCTGCCGTCCTTGGTCCGCGCAAACACCGTAACCTGGACGAAGAGATAGCCCGCAGTCGCGGCACTGCGCACTCGGAAAAGAGCATATTGCTTAGCGACTATGACACAGGTACAGGAATTATAACCGATATACTGTCCAACGCCTGGTTTGGTCGATACATCCCCCTGGAGCAACACGGATTGCGTCGTCGTTCTGAGCGAGTGCGCAGCCGTCGCTGGGAAGTCTATATCACCATTGGGGAAAAGCCGTAAACAGCTTTTATTCATGCTTTTCTGCAACTTCATGCTGCATGCTATCCCAGCATGTATCACAGTAACCAGCCGCAACCAGGTCAAGCGTCAAGCCATGAAAGTGATACTGCTCTTGCAATTGTTCATTCAAATTGCCCAATAAGGTATCATCGAGATGAATAACGCTCCGGCAGCGCCTGCAAACAAGGTGATGATGGGCTTTTCCTGCCGCTACCTCGTAGCGAGGTTGCTCCCCGGGCAAGTGATTTTCCCGCACCAGCCCCAATTCTCTCAACAGTTCAAGTGTGCGGTAGATAGTCGAGAGGCTAACAAAGGGATTGCTCTTCTGGACGCGTTCCGTAATCTGATCAATACTCAGATGCTCTTCCGCCTCTTGAATAACGCTCAAAATCATGTAACGCTGCGGTGTCAGTCGATATCCCCGCTTGCGCAGCATCTCGTTGCTCGTATTTACATAATGATGCATCCTCAACCCCTATGAATCGTACAATTCCGTAACCATATCCTAACATCGCTTTGATAGTGCGTCAACTTGCACCACAATATAACATTTCGACGTTAATTTCTCATATAATCAACTTTTGAAAGGCCTTGCGGATATCCGCAGATTAGATACAATACTTACACAGGGTCACAATCACCTGGAAACTAGAAATCAATGGTTCGCTGGGAACATCGTTACTTATTACCATCAGCAAAGAGGAAAAAGATGACAAATCCCATTCCAGGCTTCTGGCGTTCCGCACTCGATCCAGAGCGCGTCATGAATGTACACATGACCCACTGGCAAGAAAATGAACAACAACAGCGTGAGGATCATTTAACCGTCGAAGAACCCTTCGAAGTGCGTATCGATCATCAAAGCCTGGCAGTTATAATGCGTACACCCGGACACGATCACGAATTGGCAATGGGTTTTCTTTTCACCGAAGGAGTAATCAGCGAAGCCGCCGATGTGCAAACCATCGAAGTCGCAACGGATACCGATGGCTTGCCCCTTGCAAACGTCGTCAACGTGCTTTTACGTAACCATGAGCAGCAGGGCACGTCGACATATACAACTGACCACGATCGCAGGACCTCTGCCTTTGAACGTCATTTCGCCGTCTCCGCAAGTTGTGGACTGTGTGGCAAAAACAGCATTGCCGACTTGATGCTCTCCATACCTCCATTGGAAGAAGATGACCTGCGCATCTCTGCTTCCAGTATCTATGAGCTATCCACACAGCTGCGTGTAGGGCAGGACGTATTTACCCATACTGGCGGCCTGCACGCCGCTGCTCTGTTTACCTCGACGGGCCAGCTATGCCTCCTGCGCGAAGATGTAGGTCGTCACAACGCCGTCGATAAAATCATCGGACACGGCCTCTTACACAATACACTCCCTTACTCCAGGCATATTCTCATGGTAAGTGGGCGTACCTCCTTCGAGATTATCCAGAAAGCATTGCTTGCACGTATCCCCTGCATTGCAGCCATCTCCGCCCCATCAAGCCTGGCCGTCGAACTGGCCAATCAAAGTGGCATTACCCTGATAGGCTTTTTGCGAGACCACTCAATGAATGTATATAGCCACCCAGAACGAATTGTCTAAGGAGTGCTTACTTCCTTATAAGCCCTGGCTACTATACACACCCAACGCTCAGCAATATAGCACACTACGCCATTGACCTATATCTTTACTCTATGTTACCATCATTGCAATAGAACCTGAACCATCTATAGTGCGCTCAATGTAACAATGGACATACCGAGCCTATGCTCATGCTCTTTCACAAACTCATCCGGCCATCTGTAGGGGCCGGTTTATCGGCCTGTCTGGCTTGTCCGATATCCCCGGATTAGTTTGTTCATCTGCATAAGCATATGTTGGCAATCGTAGCCATCCAGGTGGCGTTCAATGAAAAACAGAATCTTGCTCGCTACCTCTACTATTAAGAGGAAACAACATGAGTTCCACCTCAGGTAACGAAAGTGTGGCTTCAGCAGGTGCACAGGCAGAACCACGCCTGCAACGCAACGCCCTATCGCTCTTCGAGACCATTTCAGCCACGCTCGCAAACCTTGCTCCCGCTGAAGGCATCTTTCTTAGTATCGGCCTTGTTGTAGCGTTTAAGGGATCGCAAGCGCCCTGGGCATTTCTAATTGCCACGGTTGCCGTCTTAACGCTTGGTAACACGATGAGCGAGTTCAGCCGCGTGCGACCGAGCGCGGGTTCATTCGTCTCGTTTATCGGCAACAGCCTCCTGTAAATGTGTTACCGTTTCGCTTGGCCTAAATCGGTATTTTAAGTCGATCATAGTGTATGTTTGTCAGGTACCTGGGCAAAATGTCCAGGTACCTTAAATTATATTAAGGAGTAAGGGATGCCATCGAGAATACCGAGGGAAATCGAAGACGCTATGATCGCTGCATACCTGGGTGGAGCCACTCAAGAAGAAGTAGCAGCGGCATTTGGCTATAGCAGAGGTACGTGTATCAATGTCTTACAGCGGCGTGGCGTTAAAGCGAGAAATCCATCAGAAACGTTACGCGCCCTGGCTCAAGCCCGATCTATCCCAAAAGAACATGAAGACGCGATGATAGCAGCCTACTTAGCTGGAGCAACTGCAAAGGAAGCGGCTGCTCAATTTGGCTATTCAGACGTAAGTTGCTTCAACGTACTACGTCGTCGTGGTATTGCTTCGAGGAGTATTTCAGAAGCTCGTAGTATGGCACGTGAACATGAAGATGCTATTGTAGAGGCATACCTGGCCGGAGCTAGCGCGGGGCGGGCGGCGGCGCAGTTCGGCTATAATCATGTGACTGGGCTTAACGTGTTGAAGCGGCGTGGTATTAAAACAAGAAGCCTATCGGAAGCCCAACGCCGTTATGCGGTAGATGAGAATTTTTTCGACTACATTGATATGCCAGACAAAGCTTACTGGTTAGGTTTCTTGACTGCTGATGGTTTGATAGGCGATTACTTTGTGAGAATCAATTTGCAGGTACGCGATGTCGATCACCTCCATAAATTTACCGCTTCGTTGCGATCCGAGCAGCCTGTAACTTTTCGGGACAACGTTTCCTCTAATGGAGTTGTTACAAAGCAGTCGGTGATTATTATTAACTCTCTCAGGCTTGTTCGAGCCTTGAATCGTTTGGGCTTAACACCCAATAAAACCTTTACGGTGCGCCCTTGTGAGGCAGTACCAGAAGAGCTATTAACTGATTACTGGCGCGGTGTCTTTGACGGCGACGGCTCTATTTCCCGTTCGGGCTTGTTGGGTGTGAATTGGCAAGTCTCTTTAGTGGGAAACAGGTTCATGGTCGAAGGGTTTCGCGAATTTATCGCCCGTTTTGTGAACTCAAATGCTAATGTGAGATCTCTTAAGAGTATCTTCAGGGTAGGATATTTTGGGCGAGCGGTACCTCGTGCTGTGACGCAAGTGTTATACGGGAACGCCATGATCTTTCTTGACCGCAAGTATGCCCTTGCAAGAGAACTGTGCGGCAACCATTTATAGAGAAGTAGTGAATTCGCTTCTGCCCTCACTCAACTGGATGCTCATAGCAGTAGCCACCGTAGTGCTTTCCACCCCTTTGGCTGGATTTTTCTAGGCCTCGTCGTAATAAGCGTTGCCTGGGCTATCTATGTCCTGGCCGCTCGACCAAAGGCAACCACCTCTCTCGGTACTATGATAGCCGACGAGTAGAAGTCAATGCGTGTGTCGAAATGGCTGGGTGTGGCGGCGCTTCACCCGGTCATTTCGACACACGCATTGACTTCCTTGATCTCTTGCTACTCTCTAATAGCTACTGTATAATCCTGCTATGCAGAATGATACGATTGCAGCAATTGGCACACCGCCGGGTTTTGGTGGCATCGGTGTGGTCCGTGTGAGTGGACCGGAAGCATTTCCCTTGGTGCTGCCACTTCTACGACGACCTGGTGGAAATACCGATCTACCGCCGTCGCACCTGCTCACCTATGGACATATAATAGATCCAACTACTCACGAAACGTTGGACGAAGTGCTGGTCGCATTTATGAGTGCGCCACATACCTATACCCGAGAGGATGTTGTCGAAATCCAGGGACATGGTGGCCCTCTTGTCCTCCAGCGCATTTTGCGCCTGCTGCTGGCCCAGGGCGCTCGCATGGCAAATCCAGGAGAGTTCACGCTGCGCGCTTTCCTGAATGGACGGCTGGACCTTGCACAAGCCGAAGCAGTCATGGACCTGATTAGTTCACAAACCGAAGCCGGGCATCGCCTGGCAATGCAGCAACTTCGCGGGCGTATCTCTGAGCAAATTCAAAATGCTCGTCATACTGTGCTTAGTATTCTCGCACGCATTGAAGCTAGCATCGACTTCCCCGAAGAAGATGTACCGACTCCCCAACCTGAAGAACTGCGGCCGCTAATTGAAACGGCACAACAAAAAGTAAATGCTTTACTTGCTGGCTCTGAGCAGGGACGACTCTACCGGCAAGGACTTCGTACGGCCATTATCGGTCGACCAAATGTAGGCAAATCCAGCCTCCTCAATGCCTTATTGCGTTCCGAACGCGCCATTGTGACACCTATTGCCGGAACAACACGCGATACAGTAGAAGAGGTAGCCAATCTTCGCGGTATACCGCTTCATCTCATCGATACCGCTGGCATCACGCCAAGTAACGACCCCGTCGAGCAAATAGGCGTACAACGAAGCCGCGCCGCTGCCGAAAGCGCAGATATAGCCCTGCTCGTGTTTGATGGCTCCGAACCTCTAACTGAACAAGATCATCGTGTCTCAGAAGAACTCCATGCAATGGGCTTCGGCACCACGCACAACGCCATCCACGAACCCACTAACCATAATATTGTCCCGAGCTCGGGGTCTTTGGAAGCTGCTTTCCAGGTGAGTCACAACCACGACCTTGTAAGTACCACTATCCCGTCGAGTCCCGGCAGGGCGATGATTATAGTCGTTAATAAAGCGGACTGCCCACAGCGGTTAGAGTTCGATCAACTGGAAAGTATATGGCCTGGCACCTCAATGGTGACAACATCCACGATCACAGGCGCAGGATTACCAGAGTTGGAAGAGGTGCTAGCCGACCTCGTTCTGGCAGGTAGGACATTGTACAGTGAAAGTGCGCTGATTACCAGTGCACGGCACCAGGAAGCTTTGCGCCGTGTCGCTGAGCATCTTCGCGCTTCCCTCATCTCACTTGAACAGGCATTACCCCTGGATTTTGTCTCTATTGATCTGCGCGCAGCCTATGATGCCCTTGGTGAGGTGACTGGGGAAACGGCAAGCGACGACTTACTGGACAGGATTTTCAGCGAGTTTTGTATCGGCAAGTGAGATAGCGAAAATCATCCCGATGCGCCAGCTAAAAAAGTCCAAATTTCGACTTTTATAAATTTACAAAAATCTTGCCAAAAACCCTTGACATGGGATATGAGCTATGGCATAATAGCTTTGTTGCCAATAAAGACGGCGTAGTAACTTCTATTAAGTAAACCTCCTGAAGGTTTCTCCTTAGTAAAAATTGAACCCAGGATCTTCGTTCTGTAAAGCGCGATTTAGCTCCTGGCGTGCTATACTTGTCTCCAAAAGGCAATGAAGAAGCAGGCATGACTTGCTTCTGGGGCACCTTGACAATTGAAGAGTGGAAAGCAGAACAGCAACTGGGTGAACGCGCACCAACGCGAACACAGCAGTTCCTGTCAATATGAGGGCTCGACCTCCCCTGCTCTGCACGCAGCGCGCGGGAGGGGGAGCACACAATCTGCGAACAGCCCCGTACATCTACGCGATGTACGGATGGCCTGGATCGCGCGCACACATGGTGCAGTTCCACCGCTCGGCCGTTGGTCGGCGGTGGTGACATAGAACATGGATGGCGAGTTTGATCCTGGCTCAGGATAAACGCTGGCGGCGTGCCTAACACATGCAAGTCGCACGTCCTCGGGTGCTTCGGCACCGGAGGGAGTGGCGGACGGGTGAGTAACACATGGGTGACCTACCCTTTGGTGAGGAATACCGGCGAGAAATCGCCGACAAGACCGCATACGCTCTCGCAGGAGAGCAAAGCCTCTGACTCGCAAGAGCCGGAGGTGCCAGAGGATGGGCCTGTGGCCGATTAGCTAGTTGGTGGGGTAAGGGCTCACCAAGGCGACGATCGGTAGCTGGTCTGAGAGGACGATCAGCCACACTGGGATTGAGAACGGCCCAGACTCCTACGGGGGGCAGCAGTGAGGAATTTTCCGCAATGGACGCAAGTCTGACGGAGCAACGCCGCGTGCAGGACGACGCGTTTCGGCGTGTAAACTGCTTTTCTGGGGGACGAGCAAGGACGGTACCCCAGGAAGAAGCCCCGGCTAACTACGTGCCAGCAGCCGCGGTAATACGTAGGGGGCGAGCGTTGTCCGGAGTTACTGGGCGTAAAGGGCACGCAGGCGGTGCGGCGCGTTTCGCGTGACAGCGGGTGGCTTAACTGCCCGAGGGTGCGAAAGACGGCCGGACTTGAGGGCCAGAGAGGGACCTGGAATTCCGGGTGGAGTGGTGAAATGCGTAGATATCCGGAGGAACACCAAAGGCGAAGGCAGGGTCCTGGCTGGTGACTGACGCTGAGGTGCGAAAGCTAGGGGAGCGAACGGGATTAGATACCCCGGTAGTCCTAGCCGTAAACGATGACCACTAGGCGTGGGAGGTATCGACCCCTTCCGTGCCGGCGTAAACACACTAAGTGGTCCGCCTGGGGAGTACGGTCGCAAGATTAAAACTCAAAGGAATTGACGGGGACCCGCACAAGCAGCGGAGCGTGTGGTTTAATTCGATGCGACGCGAAGAACCTTACCAGGGTTTGACATGTATGCGCACCAGCCAGAGATGGTTGTGCCCGCAAGGGACGCATACACAGGTGCTGCATGGCTGTCGTCAGCTCGTGCCGTGAGGTGTTGGGTTAAGTCCCGCAACGAGCGCAACCCCTGTCGTCGGTTGAATGTCTCCGACGAGACTGCCACGATCAACGTGGAGGAAGGTGGGGATGACGTCAAGTCAGCACGGCCCTTACGTCCTGGGCGACACACACGCTACAATGGTCGGGACAACGGGTAGCCAACCCGCGAGGGGGAGCTAATCCCAGCAAACCCGATCTCAGTTCGGATTGCAGGCTGCAACCCGCCTGCATGAAGCCGGAGTTGCTAGTAACCGTGGGTCAGCACACCACGGTGAATACGTTCCCGGGTCTTGTACACACCGCCCGTCACACCACGAAAGTCGGCAACACCTGAAGCCGCTGGGCTAACTCGCTAGGCGAGAGGCAGGCGTCGAGGGTGGGGTCGGTGATTGGGGTGAAGTCGTAACAAGGTAGCCGTACCGGAAGGTGCGGCTGGATCACCTCCTTTCTAGGGAGTCGGAG
>WNFB01002064.1_pt1 | contig 17418 bp, 17 predicted proteins | sample 5400501 | NCBI WGS metagenome assembly WNFB01 (sample SAMN13153341, study PRJNA577476) | soil metagenome | isolation source: 200 cm saprolite under Douglas fir tree site 2 hole 1 | place: USA:California | collected 2015-04-18 | reverse complement strand
CGTGGCAGTGGTGGACTCTAGGTTCTAATTCTTCAGGGCTAGGAGAAGGAGGCACGAATCGATTTCTCTAGGGCTTCTGCCGCACTCTCTATCTCCTCTGAAGTTATCACCAATGGCGGCTGGATCCGGATGACGTTCTTGTGGATCCCCCCGACGCCGACAAGGTAGCCACGCCTCAGCATCTCCCCTTTCACGGTCGCGGCTTGCCTCTGAGCCGGGGTCTTCTTCGAATCTCCGACGAGCTCGATTCCGATCATGAGCCCTCTTCCTCTGACCTCGCCCATCTGGGTCAGTTTCTTTGCGGCTTCGCGCTTCAAGTGTCTCAAGTCGATGGCCTGCGCTAGTTGAGGCTAAAGAAAGAAAGGGGAGAAGCTTTTCTCTACTCTGGAGGAATTTCCTTGAAGGTCGCGTCGTAGGGCATGCCACCCTTGGACCTGTACCACCTTACAAGGAAGTAGTATCCTATGATGGACACGAAGCCGACGAAGAGAAAACCGATGAACCAGTTGAAGTTGCACCCGACTGCGCCGCCCCCGGGGCACCCGAAGGTGTAGAAAGCCTGGTTGACGAAGAAGTATTCGGCTACGGTGTACAGAATGTAGGCCAGGGCGATGATTCCGAGCCAGGTAATCACCGGTAGACCGGCTATGGTCCTCTTGACCGTGCTCGCGACGCCATAGAGCTGCTTCCGGCGGTAGGGGAAGACGATGGCTGAAATCGCTACGAAGGTGAAGGTGAGGCTGATTGTGGCCAGGCCCGCGTAGATGTAGAGGGCGAAGGCAGTCGAAGAGGTCGTTCCGCCGAAGGCTCCAGTCAGGATTGCCAGCATCACCTCTCCTCCAATCGCAGCCACAAGAATAGCCTTGACCGGAGTGTGGAACCTGTCGTTCACGTCGGCGAGGCCCTTGGGTGCCACGCGGTCAAAGGAGTAGGAGAATAGGATTCTGGACATGAGAATCATGCACTGGGGAGCGACCAGTATGAAGCCGGCGACTATGCCGATGCCAAGGAACAGAGTGATAATGGCGTTGTTGCTGAGGACTCCGGCCAGAAGGGTTAGGTTGGGCGGGGCGCCAAATGGATTGGCCGCATATCCGTAGTAAATGTTGTCCGCGCCCGTGATGAAGCCGACACCGAGCGCCTTGTAGGCCGCCTCGAGGATGACCAGAGTGGATACGAATATGATCCCGAAGCTCCCGAACAGTGCCTTCTTTACGCTCGACCTGGCGCTCTTGGTCTCGCCACCTAGGTAGTTCGAAACGTAGACCCAAAAGAGGACCGTGAACCAGAGTGGGACAAGCAAGAGGTTGTTGCCAATGTTGCCGACGCCCGTGTCGCCAGGCGGGAATGCAGCCTGTGCCGTCCCGTTGACGTAGTCCCAGCCATGGGTTCCGCTGGACGTCGCCGCGGCGAAACTGGAGTTCACACCATGGGCGTAATTGTTGAAGTTAGCGACGAACGACGACGGATTGACCACGGCGACGATGAGCAATGCTGCGATGATGACGAGCCCGATCACCGCGACTGACATGAATATATTCTGTATCCAGAAGTAGAGTCTGTTGCGGAATAGGACGACCAGCGCGAAGAAGACGATGAAAACAGTCCCGAGAAGGAAGTTGTTCACGGCGAATCCGCTCGAGGGGGGCGTCAGCCAGGCTGCTGCCGAATTGGCCCACGACGCTCCAGTCAGAGAGCCGAAGACACTGAACGTCTGGGCGAGGCCCTGAGTTGAGAAGACGGTCGCCGCATCGCCAATCCAGAACCAGAGGAAGATGGAATAGCCGATGAAATTGGCGGCGAGGCCGACTGCAGGGTGGAGGATGCGACTCATGAAGACGTAGTCGCCTCCCGACCTCGGCATGCTGGTGGTGAAGACGTAGTAGATTCCAAGGAGAGCGAGTATCCCGGGGGCCGTCAGCAGGAGGCTGAAAGCAGGATCTCCGCCGTAGTAGGGCGCGTATGTGAGGGCGTAGATAATCGACCAGGCCCCGCCGAAGGACACGACGTTGAGGAAGAGCAGGTCGAGCCAGCCCATCGACCTCACAAAGCCAGTAGCTTCTCTTACGAAGGTTTCCGGTTTTTCGCTTGAAGAACCTTCCAAGCAGCAGTAGGTGACGTAAGTTCCGATTTAAGGTTGCAACCAGGCCAAGTTTTGCAAGAGAAGGACAGGGAACATGTCGCTTATAGGCAAAGAGTGGAGGATGCCGAACGTGCTTAGAGCTGGCTCCTGGACTTGCCGTCGTCTACGTGGGTCATGATTCCCCTCCCGTTGGTGCCAAGCTCATGAAGGAACTCTGTCGAATCAATCGCGAGCTCCGGAGGGAGGACTCCTCTTTCCTTCACTTTCCCCTTCGCCAGCCATTGGGCGCCCAGAGAGGCCGGGACGCCAGTCCCCAAAGCTCTTCCTCCTATCTGCCACTTATTGTGGGGGCCGCTGATGCAGTCGTAGACTAGATGGGACGCTTCCCCATCTGTTTCCCCCCAGATTTCCACCCTTCGGACCCCGTAGTCCATCGGCTGGTCGGCGGGTCTCGGGAGGTCGTCCACCAGCTTGGTCAGGAGATCGTAGGGAACGACCATCCCCGAGGGGAGCTCCACCACGACCCTCCTTGTCAGCCCCAGTTTTATGAGGAGCGAAACCGACCTTGAAAACTCCGGCGAGAAGGCGACGACGAAGTCCATGTCCTGAATCCCTCTGCCGATGGTACTAGGAAGGGTGGCCAGCTCGGAGTGCAGTGCGAAATATCCTTCGACTTTCCCCACGGGGTCAGGAAGAACGAACTCCTCTTTCACCGAGAGGCCGGGGACCATCTCGATTTTCCCTGCACGGAGGACCGCAGCAGGCATGCAAGCCTCATCGATTATGGTCCTGAAAGAATAGGGCGGGCTGAAGAGCCCAGGGACGGGCTGGACTGCGGCACCCCCCACACGTATCTTCACCTTCGAGACCCTCGTCAAGCTCCCTGCACCGTGGGTGGCCATCAGGTTCGTGATGCCGGGGGAGCTCCCAAGTCCGAGGATACAGGTGACCCCGGTGTCTTTGGCGTCTCTGTCCATGGCCAACTGCTTCAGCGTCATATGGTAGAGCCCACCTAGGTCTAGATAGTGGGTCCCCGCACGCATTGCCGACCCCATAACTTTCAGGTTCAACTCGTACCAGGTCGAGTTGATTACCACGTCCCAGTGTTTCATGATTCGGGTGAGGCCGTCTGTGTCGTTGGCGTCGGTCTCCAGGGCGTCCACTCTGTCGTCGTGCAGCCTCTCCGAGGCTTCCCTCACCTTTCCAAAGTTCACGTCCGCAAGGCCGATCCGTTCGACTCCGCTGTCGAGGAGGTCGTGGACGGCGACCCCCGCCATGGCCCCCGCGCCGCCGAGAAGGAGAATCCTCACCCTATTCACCCCGATGTAAGTAGGTAGGACTTCACTCTGCCCCCCTCCAGGTCGGCCAGGAATCCCCTCAGTATCCCCTCTCCGTACTCGCTCCCGGGGTTCGCGCAGAGCGTCCTTCCAATACTCACAATCCCTCTCGACTCGTGAATGTGGCCGTGGAGCCCCAGCATGGGCTGGTGCTCCTCTATCGCCTTCCGGACCGAGGTGCTCCCTGCTGATGTCACTTCAACCTGGCCCACCTTTGCAACGTACCGGAGGTCCTCGCTGACCTTCGGCGCCTGGTCTATCGTCGTCCGTATGGGAGGCACGTGCAGGTTGAAGATTGCTCTGTTCATGTCGCCGACCCCCCCAGCCAGCTTGTCTATCTTCTCCATAAGGACAGACTCGTCGACCTCCCTCGGGCTGTGCCAGGGCGTATGATTGGTATAGCCCAAGGTAATCATCTCGTGCTCATCATCTATCTTGACGACCTTGTCTTCCGGATTGACGACATAGTCGGACGAGTTGAGGACCTGATCGATCTCGAAGATGTCGTCGTTCCCGGGGGAGATATAGCAACGGACTCCGCTCGCCCCTAGCCTCTCCTCAGCGACGCGCATCCACTCCTGAATCCTCTCGACTGTCAGCTCACTGAAGAGCCTATCGCGTTCCGAAGGGCTGGCCTGGACGGAGGCGTAGGCTGCTGCATCCATGACGTAAGGATAGGCCCCTGAATCGCCGACCTGTTGGATCGTCTCCTGGAGCTGTGCATCGCCTCTGATCTGGACCTCGTTCCCTATGTGGCGGGCCAGGTACGAGCCGTCTGACTGCTTTACGACAGGGACGATTGTCTTTCCTGTTATGTCCCCTCCCAGGATTAGGACTTCTGCTCCGTAGAACTTCGCCGAATTGAGGAACTTACGGAAGCACACGTTGGAACCATGCACATCAGTAACGAAGAAGAGCCTTGTCTTCTTCACATTCGGGGCGGCCGGCCCTGACTCGTTAAAAGACTTCCCGAGGCGAGTCGCTCCAGCCATCGTTATAAGATAAGCGGGCCCAGCCGCCTGTGATGCCTCAGGAGCTTATGTTCATAGACGGGGAATGGGTCCAGGGCCTGAAGGGGGCAACCTACAACGTGCTCAACCCTGCGACTGCCCAGCATCTGGCCCTTGTCGCCAAGGGAGGGGACGAGGATGTCGCCAGGGCGGTCGACTCGGCCAGAGTGGCCTTCGAAAGGGGAGTTTGGCCCCGAATGGCTCCGGGGGAGAGGGCCCGGGTGCTTCTGAAGATGGCAGACATGCTCGACGCAGAGGCGGATGAGATTGCCATGCTCGAGACCCATAACCAAGGCAAGCCAATCAAACTGTCTCGAGACTCGGACTTACCTTACTGCGCCGATAACATCAGATTTTTCGCCGGGGCCAGCAGGAGCCTCGAGGGAAAGGCGGCTTCGGAGTTCAACGGCCAAGGCACGAGCTTCGTCAGGAGGGAACCGGTCGGAGTTGTCGCCTGCATAACCCCATGGAACTATCCGCTCATGATGGCTGTCTGGAAAGTCATACCCGCGTTGGCGGTCGGGAACAGCGTTGTGGCCAAGCCTGCCAGCGTGACCCCACTCACCACGCTCGCCCTCGCCAGGATTGCCGAGAAGGCGGGGGTGCCGAAAGGGGTCCTCAACGTCATCACTGGACCCGGGAGCGTCGTCGGCGAGGCCCTGATTAGGCACCCCGGCGTCGATGCCGTTGCTTTCACCGGAGACACGGCGACGGGAAAGAGGATAATGGAAGCGGCAGCCGGGACGGTAAAGAAGATGCAGCTGGAGCTTGGAGGAAAGGCCCCATTCGTTGTTTTCGACGATGCTGACCTCGAAGCGGCGTCAGAGGCCGCGGTGGTAGGAGGATACGTGAACGCGGGGCAGGACTGCACTGCAGCAACCCGCTTCATAGTCCAGAAGAATGTCTATCCGAGGTTCCTTGAAGCAGTCTCAGCCAAGGCCAAGAAGTTCAGGCTTGGAGACCCACTGTCCAGATCGACAGACATGGGGCCGCTGGTCTCGAAGGGCCAGCGGGAGAGGGTGGAAGCGTACGTCAGGTCTGGGATAGAGGAGGGAGCGAGGCTGGTCACCGGTGGACAGGAGCCAGATCTCCCCGACCCCTTCAGGGCAGGTTTCTACTTCGAGCCGACGATGTTCGCTGACGCGCGCAGAGACATGAAGGTAGTCAGTGAAGAAATCTTCGGACCCGTGCTTACGTTCATGCCATTCGAGTCGTGGGACGAGGCGGTGGAGTTGGCGAACGGGGTAAAGTATGGTCTGGCCTCATCAGTCTGGACGAAAGACGTGACGAGGGCGGTGAAGACGGCGAACGCTCTGAGGTTCGGGGACGTGTGGATAAACGACCATCTGCCTCTTCCATCAGAGATGCCCCATGGCGGGTTCAAGCAGAGCGGCTTCGGGAAGGACCTTTCGGCCTACGCCTTCGACGACTATACCGTGATTAAGTTCGTCTACATCGACCTCACGGGGAAGGCCAGGAAGTCGTGGCATTATACGGTGTTCGGGGATAAGGCGTAGCTACCCTGAATCAGCCACTCGCTACATGTCATTCATCGAACCCCTTCTCATTGACGAGGTGCCGTCGCTCCTTGAAGGGAAGGACTTACTGCTTCGAACTCATTTATCCGGCTACGACGAATCTAGTCGCCCAGGTTGAAGTGCCGCGGGTCGGATTTGAGCTCGAGTTTACGGTAGATTGGAATATCCTGTTATTTCCGCAAATGCCCGGCCAGACCTATCTTGTTGAGCATCGAAAGATATCTCGGGTCCTGTTTGACCCCGTCAAACTCGCGGTCTATCCACATTGAATACACATGCCAGGCGTGGGCCGCGTAGGTCTTCTCGAGCCATTCGAAGCCTTTGTCGCGATTTTCCAATCTGAAGTAGGTAAGTGCGATCATGTAGGGGTCAAGGTGCTCCGCCGACTGGATTGGCGTGATTTCCTCTAAGATGCCCACGCTCTCGTCCCGTCTTCCCATGGCCGCGTACACGTAGGCATAGTACAATTTCGATTCAACTTGACTGACTCCCTTGGAGTAGGTGTTGACGGCCTGCAGCGCTTCGTCGAACATCGATTTCGCGAGGTAAAGTTGAACCAGGGTAGGATATGCCACCCAGAAACTAGGGTCCATATCGATGACCTTCATCACCTGCTCGATGCCCTTGTCATACTTCCCTTGGTAGTAGTAACCGTCCGCCAAGTTTGTGTTGATTACGAGTGAAAGGGGGCTGAGCTCCAATGCCTTGTTGACTTCGACGAAAGCTTCCTCCATTTTGTTCTGGACTCCCAGTAGCTGGGCATGCCACTGGTGGGCGGTGGCATAACTCGGGTTCAAGCGATGGGCGCGGCTGAATTCGGCCTCCGCCTTATCCAGGTCGTGGTCAAGGCCGACGGCAACAGAAGCAAGGACCGTATGCGCTTCTGCGAGATCATCATCGAGAGAAAGTGCCTTAATGGCGTATTCCTTGGCCCGCGGGTAGTAAACTTCGGGGTCATCGAGGAAGTTGGAAGCGATTACACTGCAGGCAACTGCGATTCCGGCGTAACCCAAAGCAAATGTCAGGTCAAGCCTCACAGCCTCCTCGTAGAATTCCACGGCTTTCCGTAATCCTTCGGGCGTCCGCTTGTTCCAGTAGAAGATTCCTCTGAGATAGAGGGTGTACGCCTCCGTGTTTCTTGTGGGTCCTCTTTCAAGGCGTTCTTTCTTCGATTCAACGAGGCGGAGTTTTAGCGATTCTGCCACCTTGGCTGCGACTTCGCTCTGAATCGCGAATATGTCATCGAGCCGCTTGTCATAGTTCTGAGCCCAGATGTGCGCTTCGTTGCTCCCGTCTATGAGCTGAACCGTTATCCTTACCTTATTTCCCGCCTTTCTGACGCTTCCTTCAATCAATGTTGCTGTATTGAGCTCTCTGGCGATTTCCGCAATCCGCTTTGAGGACCCCTTGTACTGCATGACGGAGGTCCTTGCTATGACCGCGAGCTCGGTTACCGCTGAGAGCGCAGTTATCAGCTCTTCAGTCATTCCATCCGCGAAGTATTCGTCGTTGGGGTCAGGGCTCAGATTCCGCAGAGGGAGCACCGCCACTCTCTTGGCGTCGAGTTCTGAGTGCTCCTCGACCTCGGATTCCCAGGGCATGACCAACCTGTAAACATCGATGGGCAGCTTGATGTTCTTCAAGGTCTTCCTATCCAACTTCTCGAGCGGAAGGGCCAGCTTGTTCCTCACATGGTCGTAGACCTGCTCCGATATGCAGACCCCTCCTGGCTCGGCGAGTGGTTCGATTCTCGAAGAAACGTTCACCGCGTCTCCGAGTATGTCTCCCTTGTCGTGGACCACGTCTCCCACGTGAACACCGACTCTGATCAGGAGGCGTCTCCCTTCGGGTAACGAGGCGTTTCTGTCATGCATTGCTTGCTGCATGTCCACTGAACAGCGGACTGCCTCGAGGGCGCTCGGGAATTCGACCAAGAACGCATCCCCCATGGTCTTGATTTCCATCCCTTGGTGCATGGCCAAGATAGGCCGTATCAGGTCTCGGTGCTCTTTCAGGCGTTCGAGAGCCCCGGATTCATCGTTCTGGGCCATCAGGGTGTACCCCACTACATCTGTGAACATAATGGCGGCCAGTCTCCGTTGTTCTTGAGACATATCCTTCACGCAAGTCGCTCGCTATCGGCGATAAATCTGTTGTGGGCGCTAAAATGTGCCGCGGGTCGGATTTGAGCCGACGACACTCCGGTCTTTAGCCCGACTCTCTCGAGTCGATCAGCCGGATGCTTACGAGCCCGTTTAGTCTCCTTAGCCTCGTTTACCAGGCTGAGCTACCGCGGCACCGAGGCTCGCGGATGACGGTTCTCGCTTAAGCCTTTCGAAGAGTTGGCCGTTTCAATGACCTGCTGACTTCGTCCAAGACAACACCTGCTATTTCATTCTTAGAGCGTTCGCTAACGCTCTTCAATCCGCTATCCTGGACGATCAGCACGCTGTTGGTCTCTGCTGCAAAGGCTTTCCCGCCGCTCACGTCGTTCGCCACAACTATGTCCGCTCCCGATTCCTTCCTGAATCTCTTGGCAGCCTCAATCAAATCGTCTCTCGCGGGGGCCGTTTCGGCTTTGAATGCGACCAGGATGACCTTCGGCCATCCTTTCCGGACCTCGTCAATTATCTTCGGAGTTGGCATTAGCCTAACCGACATAGCGCCGTCCCGTGTTCTAATCTTCGCCTTCGCTTCCTTTTCAGGGCCGAAATCCGCAGGCGCCGCTGCCATGATGAAGACGTCACATTTTCCCTTCTCCAGCTCCTCCAGCGCGGCATCCCTCATCTCTTTGGTTGTGACCACCCTCTTCGACCTGACTTCCTCAATGGGAGCCAACCTCCCGCCAAAGACATAGGACACGTCGGCCCCCCTGAGCCACGCCTCCCTTGCCAGAGCGACTCCCATCTTCCCCGTGCTAAAATTCGTAATCACCCTTACGGGGTCAATGAACTCCGCAGTTGGGCCTCCGGTGACGATTATCTTCCTGCCCTCGAGGTCCTTCTTGGACAGTCGCCTGATGGCCGCGTCTACGATTTCTGCCACCGTCGCCATCTTCGCCTTCCCTTCTTCGAACTTGGGTCCGACGAACTCAACCCCACGGTCCTTAAGCCGCTCAATGTTCGCCTCCACTGCCGGGTTCTTGTACATCGGCTCGTGCGCCGCTGGGCAGACCAAGAGTGGTATTCCTCCTCCGAGCGCCATGGATGCCAGCGTGGTGACCGGGGTGTCGTCGATACCAAGGGCCATCTTCGATATCGTGTTCGCGGTGCATGGTGCCACAAGGACCAGGCTTGCCCTCCCCTCCCACTCCCCTGCCAGCCTGACGTGCTCCGTCTTTCCGGTCAGCTTCCTTACGACAGGGTTCCCCGTCGCCCATTCAAGCATCTCCGGTCTCACAAGCTTCTCAGCAGAATCAGACATCACGGCGTTGACCTCGGCGCCGTGGCGCATCAGCTCTCTCGCCAGCGAGGGGACTTCTATCGATGCGACACTACCGGTCACACAAAGGACCACCCTCTTTCCTTCAAGCTCCTTGCCGCGTGTGGACCTGATGTCCTTGAGCGGGTCCTTTCCTTTGCCTTGCTTTCTCAACAAACCACTTCGTCAAACCGTCATCGTAATATCCTTACTGAAGCCCGTCCTAGAGAAAACGCAGAATAGTCTCGCAAATACCGGCAGGTACCTTGCGCGGATTAAGGGTCGCCGCAGTTCAGCTCGGAGTGTACAGGGGCCGGCCGGACAAAGCAGTAGCAGAAGCCGAACGTCAGGTCATACAGGCCGCATTAAGGGGCGCGAGGCTCATCTGCCTTCCGGAACACTGGCTCCTTTCGAGGGTCCTCTCTGAAGACGACCAGATAACCAAACGATTCTCCAAGCTTGCCAAGGAGATCGACGCATACATCAACTTAGGAGCCAATTTCCAAGTGAGGGGCTCCCACACCTACATGACTAGCACAACTCTGGCCCCAGACGGAAAGATCATCTCCGAACAAGACAAGGTCCATCTTTACCGCAGCGAGAATCGCAGAGCGATCCCAGGCTCGCAATTCGGCGTAATGACAATAGACGGCTTCAAAGTCGGCGTTTTGGTCTGCCATGACGTAGTATTTCCCGAGACTGCGAGGGAGGCGACGCTCAAAGGAGCAGAGCTTTTACTCGTCCCCTCCCTGATCACTGCAATAGGAATCGAACCGTGGCTAATTTACTTGAGGGCACGAGCGCTCGAGAACCGGGTGCCTGTGGTCGCTCCAAACCTCTACGCGTCTGCCAGGCTCCCAGGCCGGAGTCGCGTCATGAACCTAAGCTACGACAAGAAAGCGCACGTGATGGAGCTCATCGAGCACAGGGTGCCCAAAGGCAAGAGGTCCATTGTGGTCGACCTCGACCTCCGTTCGCTGAGGGCCCTCCGTGAGGAAAGGCTTCGGGAACTGCGCAAGACTTAGATTTTGTTTGCCGATTCTGGGATTGGCCTCATCTCTTTCTCTTCCTTTCGAACTTTCGAATCTGTTCGCGGACGAGCTTGTGTTCGAGTTTCGTTGAGAACAACAGGTCCTGATTGAGAGTCACCCTGACCAAATGTATCCCCGGGAGCGCACGAAGCTCGTGCGTCTTGGCTGTCACTTCTCCCAAGTCGGTGCTCCGACAGAGCAGGTATTTCATCGGCGGCTGTTTCGTTTCATGAAGCAGAACTGTGTCAGGTATCACCTTACGTACCTCGCTGACCGTTGCATTCCCGACGACAGCGAGATGGTAGACGACCTCCCCTGAGCCCTCGACCGCTCCCTGCCGGGGAATGATGAAGATTGCCTCAGATTCGAAAAGCCTCTCCAGGCGTTTACGGGCTGTCTTCGGGCTCAGACCAGTCGAGTCGACCAATTCTGAAAAGACTACCGTAGGATCATCGATGAGCGCTTCTATGATTAGCCAGTCGAGATATGTCAGCGGAGTGAAGTCGCGATGGCCTGTTAGAGCCCTCTCGAAAGGTTGTTCGTCCATCATCGTCGCCAGCTTCTCGACCGATCCGTATCGTCTGACCAAAGGCCCACGGTCAGCCCCCCTTCCCATTTCCATCCGACCCAGGCAACATCGGGAAACGCGAGCACTCTCTCAACTTCGACTCGCTTCCTCTCTCTATCAAAGAAGGCCAGGACCTCGCCAAGCCCGAGGACGCTTGGGTCTATCCACAGGCCGTACCCACGCACGACGCCGTTTCTCTCAAGCCGTTTCACCCGTTCGCGTACTGCGGGGGCAGACAACGACACGCTGCGTCCGAGAGACTGGTAGCTCTGCCTTGCGTCCTTGTGAAGCGCCGCCAGCAGCTGGAAATCCTTCGCGTCCATGTTGGTTCGAACTTCACTTCCGATATAAATTTCCCTAAATCGAAAGTCAGGCCTAACGACCTGCTATATTCAGCCCGAGAAATCAGACGACCATGGAAACCAAAGGAGAAAGACCCGAATGGGTCGATCCCAAACTATTCCCGTTCGAAAGCAAGTGGATGAGGCTAGAGGGGAATCTCGTCCACTACGTTGACGAAGGCCCACGCAAGGCCCCAGTCCTACTGTTCGTGCAGCCGGGCGCAGGATGGAGCTTCACCTACCGCCAGCATATTGAGCAACTTAGAAGCGATTTCCGCTGTGTCGCGCCCGACCTTCCAGGCTATGGTCTGTCTGAGGCAGCAGAAGGATACAACTTCACCCTCCTGGAGCAGAGCCACATCCTTGAACTATTCGTCAAAGCCTTGGACCTTCAGGACATCATAGCATGGGGGAACGACGGAGGCGGCCCCACGGCCGTCCTCGCCCTGGCCCCCACCCCGGAGCGCGTTCGAGGACTTGTCGTTGGAGGGACTTTCGGATGGCCCCTAAGGGAGTATCCGAACGTGGCACGGATGGTGCGCCTGATATCCGGCCCCATCATGCGGGCCTTCAATCGATACACGAACTTCGTGGCTTGGTCGATGACGACCAAGTTGGCCCTGGGGACGAGGTCCCTAACCAAGGGGGAGAGGCGCCACTATACGCGACCTTTCAAAGACAGGAACTCGCGTAACCACGTTCTGAGGCTCTTCGCCAGCTTCAGGGACGACGCCACTCAGGATGAACTGACTAGGGCGTTGGCAACCTTTCGAGACAAGTCCGCCTTGATTCAGTTCGGAAGCAGGGATGCCATGAAGTTCCAGGGGTGGCACAAGCGCTGGGCAGCCGAGATACCGGACAACAGGGTCAACATCATACCTCATGTCGCGCACTTCACGTTCGAGGGCGACCCGGACGCCACGGTCAAGAACTTCCGGGAGTGGTGGGCCGAAATCGAACGCCGCGACAAGCTGGCCGAATCGCTGGAGCCCACGCCCCAGGTCCACTGAGCACCCAGATTGGCCTCTGGCCTCGGTCGGGGGCCTCTCTTTCTTCCAATTATCGCAATAAATCGATTCCTTATCGGCATTTTACTGTTCAAATGCATTCAGTTAAGAAGCTAGCCGAGAGTCGGATATCAGTCGTTCAGGCGAAAGTCGAGGCGATGAAAATACTATGTCAATACAAAACATGCTGGCTCTGTTGCAGGGGCAGGTCCCAGCGTGGCTGCCGCTCCTCGCGCTGTTGGCCGTTTCGCTAGTCCTCATATTCGCTGGCAGGTCAGTCGTCAAGGTGATCGCGTTTTTCGTGGTTGGGCTCATAGGGGCCGCCATAGGAGGCACCCTCGCCGCCCAGTTCCTCCCGGGCGCCGGTGATCTAGGGACGCTCCTGGGATCCATCCTAGGCTTCGCCATCGGGGGCCTGATCGGGGTCGTCTTGGTGATGGTGGGCATCGGAGTGGTATTGGGATACGGGGCTTACGCGCTGACCCAACAGTTCATTTCAGGCAACATCATCCCACTGGTAGTTGGATTCGTCTTCTTCATAGTGGGCATAGCCCTCTACAACAAAATACTCGGCGTAGTTACAGCTCTCGCGGGAGGATTCCTCCTCTTCGACGTTCTAACAACCTACGGCGCAGGTTCGACATTGTCGATTGTCGTCGCGGCCGCCCTGACTTTGGCAGGGATATGGGTCCAGGAAGACATGCATCGGAAAAAGAAGGTCTCTCAGCCGACCATTTCAAACGCGGGAAGTCAGCCAAGTGCTCCCCGCTGACGCCTGCTGAGGCCCTAAATACTCCAGGTCTGGTCTGTCCACGCGAGGCAAGGGACATGGCATTCTGCTCGCGATGCGGAAAGGAGCTCCCAGCAGGCGCAACATTCTGCCCCAGTTGCGGGGCCCCCGTGGCGGGTGGAGAGGCTGCGCCGGCGACTGGAGCGTTGAGCGGCTTCGAAACACTGACAAAAGACCAGAAGGCCCAGGAGTACTGGGTCCAAAGGTTCGTGGCTTTCATAATCGACGCTGCAATCGTGTACTTGATTTTCTTGGTAATCACCCTGCTGATTGCAGTCCCATTCTTCTTCACGGGTGCCTTCATAGGAGCCGGGTTGTTCTTCGGCGGTATCTTCGCAGTTCTAGGGGGACTGATTCTCGTTCTTTACTTCACTGTGGCCGAATCGACTTCCGGGGCAAGTATAGGAAAGAGAATCTTCAAGCTGAAGGTAGTTTCGAAGTCAGGTTCACACCCCAACTTCGTCGAGTCGTTCATCCGCAACGTGAGCAAGATCTACTGGCTCCTGCTTCTCTTGGACGTCGTCATAGGCTTGGCCCTATCCCATGGGTACCAGCAGAAATACAGCGACAGCATGATGGGGACGAAGGTAGTCCATACCTAGGCACGGGGCCACCTCCCTTCCATCGCCAAGTCTTAGAATAAGAAGTGTTTTACGGGCGCATATCCGCGCATGACCAGATTCAACCTTTGAAGGCATCACACAGCAGTAGAGCAATCGTTGTAACTTATCCAGACGAGTTTGCGAAGAACGAAATCGTCGATCTCGCCAACGCCGCAGGATACGAAGTAGCTGCTGTGATGACTCAGAAGCAAATCATAAAGTCGGAGTACGGGGTCGGGGTCGGCAAGGCCCAGGAGCTGCAAGAGATGGTGGCGGAAAACGACTGCAACACCATTATCATCGATGAAACTGTCACCTCTTCCCAGGCGAACAAGCTTTCCAGCTTCACCCACACCGAGATCGTCGACCGGGAAAGGCTCATCCTGAACATCTTCGCGAGGAGGGCTATTACCACTGAAGCGAAGCTCCAGGTCCAGCTCGCGGAGCTCCGCTACGAGATGCCACGGGCCAGGGACGCCGTACGCTATTCGGTCAAGGGAGAGCGGGCAGGTTTCTCAGGCATGGGGGAGACCGCAGTGGACGTGAAGTTCAGGGCGCTCAAGCGCCAGATGGGATTCATCCAGGAAAAGCTCGAGAAGAGCAGGAAAGCCAGAGACCTGCACACGACGGAACGGAAGAAGCTGGGCATGCCTTTCGTTTCTCTGGCAGGATACACCAGCAGCGGCAAGACTACGCTGTTCAACAGGCTCGCCTCTGAATCCAAAGAAGAGTCGCCCAAACTGTTCACCACGCTAGCCACTACGACCCGGGCGGTGACCTTTTCGAACTCGAAGAGGAAGGTTCTGCTCTCGGACACAGTAGGCTTCATTTCCAGACTCCCCACCTACCTTGTCGAATCCTTCAAGTCAACGCTCGATGAACTTCGCTATGCCGACCTCGTCCTGCTCATGGTCGATGTCAGCGAGGACATGGAGAGCGTCAGCACCAAGGTCGCGAGCTGCCGACAGACGCTGAACGAGCTCGAGGTTGACCCCGGCAAGATTCTCCTGGTACTGAACAAGATTGACCTTTTGAAGGACAGGGGAAGTCTCAAAATCGAGACCGACCCAATATTCCGCGATTACAGCACGGTGAAGATTTCAGCAGTCCGTGGCGACGGGCTGCGTCAACTTACGAATCGCATCCTGGATAGGACAAGTGCGAATCGTCCTGTCAGAAGGCTCGACACGCAAGGTGGAAGCCCAATCAGAGTCGGCTAGACTCTAAAAGCAATCCCAACAAGAAATGCCGTTGGACAGGTCGTAACGTTGGTGACCAAGCTCTCATTAGAACAGGCCAACGCATGGCGTCTGAAGAAGCATTATCTCTCTCGCAAGGCGACCAAGAAGGAACTACCGAAAGTAGTTTCCGACGTCTGCGGAATCCAAGCCCAAGTTCTATCAGCTGCCGAGCTGGGAATCAGAGCCCGGGTCGAAGGGGTCAGCCAAAAGGATGTCAAGGACGCCCTCTGGAAAAGCCATACCATCGTAAAGACCTGGTGCATGCGCGGTACGCTGCATCTTCTTGCTTCTTCGGACCTGCCATTGTATGTTGCCGCATTGAGGTCAAAGCAACCAGAATTCACTCGTTGGCTTCAGAAAGATGGAGGAGTGACCCCTGCAGAAGTTTCATCGATAACAGACGGAATTCGCAAGGCCCTATCCAACAGATCACTTACGAGGGAGGAATTGTCGCGAGAGGTGGCACAACGAACAAAGCTCAAACCCAAGACCAAGAAGTACCTTATGTCGGCTTGGGGAGTCCTTCTTCGCCCCGCCGCATTTGAGGGTCAGCTTGCCTTCGGAGAAAGCCTTGGACCCAAGGTTACATTTGTGAACCCAACGGATTGGATCTCTCCCTGTGAGGAACCGTCGACCAAAAATGCCTTCCTGGAGTTGTTCAGGCGGTACCTCAGGAGCTACGGCCCCATAGCGGTGAACGATTTCGGCCATTGGTGGGGGAATCTGAGTGAGCAGGAGAAATCAGACATTGGGCCTTTCATGAAGGAACTTGAACCGGTCGAACTTGACGGATCCAAAGGACTGATGCTCAAATCAGACGCCAAAGAAGCGAGCAATCTCGAACCTGCAGGTGGAGTACATCTATTGCCAAGCTTCGATTGTTATGTCATGTTCAATTCGCCGAGGGAACTGTTCATTTCAGGGACCCACAGGGACAGGATATTCAGGAAAGCCGCCGGCTGGGTCTTTCCGGCATTGGTCGTGGAAGGGAGGGCCGCCGGAGTATGGGGTCTCAAGAGACGGAGCAGAGGAATCTTGATTGAAGTCGAGGCATTCAGAAACTTGAACCCCAGAGAAAAGAAAGGCGTTCAAAACGAAGCAACAGACATCGCCCGATTTCTGGGTACGTCCGCAGAAGTCAGATATGGACCAGTGGGCCCGACATGAACAGCTAGGACGTAAAACAAGCGCGTCTTCAGAGCTTCTTCCTAACGACCAGGAACCGTTCCATCTTCCGATGAACCTGAAACCCTGAACGAAGAAACATGTCTAGCGAGCCGCGGAAACCGAGGTTCTCCAACGGAATCTGGTACTTGTCAAAACTGGTCTTCGCTGCGGGGTCTCGAGGGTATCCTTCTGCGACAGGGAACCTCCACTGGTGAATCAGGTCGCATGCAGAATGGAGCAACTGTGTTGCGACACCACCCTTGCGGTACTTGGATGAGACAACAAAACAAGTTATCGATCCTACTTCCTCCCGGGGGTCATCAATTACCTGCTTCAGGTAGCGCGGGTTCACATAGCTAGCTCGCGGGGCGACATTACACCAGCCAACCACCTTCCCATCGACGAACGCCAGCAAGCCCGACGCCTTACCACTCTCGATGGTGCTCCGCCTGGCGGCCCTGTTATCACCCCTTTTGTCCGCCGAGGCGTTGATTGCATCCTCTTCTCTTGGGTCATCGTAGAACGTGCAGTAGCAGCCTCCCCACCAAGGGTTTTCGCTGAATTTCAGCCAAGGGTCGTTGTCGTAGACGTCGTCAAAGAGTCGAAGATAATCCGTGACGCTCTCTGGTTTCAACTCTCGAACGAGGATTTTGGGCTCAGCCATTTTTCAGCCGTAAGGATCGACTCGGCCATATTATCAAATCTTTATGAGGCGTCGGGTCGAATAGAGTACGTTTTCAAAATGACTCTTACCACTCCCGCCTACGCAGCCCGTTCCCCCACTTCCACTCTGGCCCCCCTCACCATAGAACGGCGCGAGCCGGGCAAGCGAGACTTGCTCATCGACATCGACTTCTGCGGCATCTGCCACAGCGACATCCATCAGACACGCGACGAATGGGGCGGCGCAATCTTTCCGATGGTTCCTGGGCACGAGATAGTTGGACACGTGACTGCCAAGGGGTCTTCGGTGGACAAATGGGATGTCGGTGATACGGTCGGGGTCGGCGTCATCGTGGATTCCTGCCGCCAGTGCGGTCCATGCAAGGCCGGTGAGGAGGTGTACTGTGAAAATAGGGCTAGCTATACTTACAACGGCCGTGAGCAGGACGGAAAGACTCCAACCTTCGGCGGCTACTCAACTAGGATTACAGTCGACCAGGACTATCTGTTGCGGAAACCCAAAGGAATCCCGCTCAACCGCGCAGGGCCTCTGATGTGCGCAGGGATAACCACATACTCGCCGCTCCGCCATTTCGGAGTCAAGGAGGGCCAGGCCGTGG
>WNFB01002063.1_pt1 | contig 17424 bp, 14 predicted proteins | sample 5400501 | NCBI WGS metagenome assembly WNFB01 (sample SAMN13153341, study PRJNA577476) | soil metagenome | isolation source: 200 cm saprolite under Douglas fir tree site 2 hole 1 | place: USA:California | collected 2015-04-18 | reverse complement strand
GAGTTTGAGGCAACGCTGCTGGAGGGACTCGAGCGTTTCGCGTGCGTCAAGGTATGGTTCCAGCATACGCTTGAAACGTTTGAGCAGACTGAGCGGGGAGTGCTGGCGCGGGTGCGCACTCCAGAAGGCGAGCAGATTGAGATTGAATGCGCCTATCTGGCGGCCTGCGATGGCGCGAAAAGCGGTGTGCGCCGGGCGCTGGGTATTCCTATGCTGGGAACGACCTTTGCGCAAAAGTGGCTGGTAGTCGATTGCGTTCAAGACGAAGACCATGTTATGGCTGCCACGTTTTTTTGCAATCCGGGCCGCCCGGCGGTCACCGTGCCAGCTCCGCATAAGGGTAGGCGCTGGGAGTTCATGCTGTTAGCAGGGGAGCAAGAGGAGGAACTCTTACGTACGGAGACCGTGCGGGCGCTTATCCAGCAAAACGGCGGGCCTGATGGTCCTCATATTATTCGCCAGGCGATCTATACCTTTCATGCCGTGCTCGCCAAAACGTTCTCACAGGGACGAGTTTTCTTGCTGGGGGACGCTGCCCATCTGATGCCGCCATTCGGTGGGCAAGGAATGAACTGCGGCCTGCGCGACGCCCATAATCTGGGCTGGAAGCTGGCTATGGCGTTACGGGAGCAGGCCAGCCCAGCACTGCTGGACACGTACCATGTAGAACGGCACGCTCACACAGCACAGATGATCTGGCTGTCGAATTTCCTGGGGAGTATCGTGATGCCGACGGCCCGGCCTGCTGCGCTCCTGCGTGATATGATCTTCCACGGCCTGGATATGGTGCCAACCGCGCGCAAGTTTCTGACGGAAGGACGCCTCAAGCCACCGCCGCGCTATAAAAAGGGGTTCATGCTGCCACGAGGGGGCAGGCAAAATAAGGCGATGGCCGGCCTGATGCTGCCGCAGCCCGAGGTAGTGACGCCACAAGGTGAACGTGTACTGCTTGACGAGGTGTTAGGACCAGATTTTGCGCTGCTGCGTCTCTACGATAACCCGGCAAAGGCTTTTGCATCGCTGAGGGCTGACTTTTGGAAACGCCTGGGAGTCCGTTTCGTCTGCGTGCAGCCAGGTCGATACACGCCGAGCGGGAGCGAGGAGTGTGTTGTTGTTGGTGATGTTGATGGAGAAATGAGTAAATTCCTGCGGCACGATCAGCAGCTATTCGTGCTTGTCCGTCCCGACCGTTACATTTTCGGTGTTTTGCAGGGGGAACAGGCCAACATATATCGGGGGGATGGTTTCATGAATTAGGTTATAGGTAAGTATTCAATGCGGTCCTGATAGTCATTTGCAAGCCCTTCCTCCGCTATCAAAAGTAGTTCCTCTCTGCTTTTATCTTGCGAAGCCTTTGACGTGCGAGGGAAGGGGTGGCATTCTGACGCTTCCTCATCTCTCTTCCCCACTCCAACCAATCAGCCAGATACTTTGAAACAACCTCTTTGTTATGGTGATAGTACAGAATGGTAGCATATACCTGCTCTAAGGTAAGCGAGGGGTACGTACTAGCAATCGCCTCTGGCGAACGCTGGCGATGGATATAGTCATACAAGACTGTTTCGATGCCGATTCTGGTGCCTCGAAGCCGAATATCATCTTCAGCCAAAGAGTCAAAAAACTCTTCCAACTGCATAGCCTTCCTCCCCAATTATCTCAAGAATTCCTTGTCCTGAGTTATGCAGGTCCATCTACAATATAACATATACGATAGGTATGGCGCAAAAGCTAAAAAACACTATGGCACCCGGACAGGCGCCATAGCAACGCCACATTTAGCTAAAAGCTCATATGAGCTTAAAAGTCTCCATCCTTAACGTTTAGAAGAATTCGCTGATCTGGAGGTAGACCTGACGAATGTTCTGTGGAGTACCAGCATACTCTTGTCCGCCCGTGGCATTGGCGATCGCCGACAGTCCACTCACATCCGCGTCGCTGCCATAGGCGATGGTGAAGACTTTGATGCCTTCACCAGCGTTCTCGCCTGAAGGTGTGATTTGACTGACAAGCTGACTTCTAGAGCGATGACTGATGTTATCCATGCCATCGGTCAGCACTACTATAGCCTTAATATGTTTTGAGGGTAATGCCTGGAGAGCGCTCACCTGCTCGGCGATGGTATCAAAGAGCCGCGTCTGACCATCAGTAACGATGCCATTGATAGTGTTAAGCACATTTTGCCGCTTGGGACCCAGGAGCGTCACTGGCGTCAGCACATCCGTACTGTCGCTGAAGACCGTCATCCCCAGGCCATCGCTATCGCCCAGCAGGTTGACGAATTCTACCAGGCCCTGCTTCGCTGCTTCCAGCTTGCTGATGCCTCCAATTTTGTCATTCATACTGCCCGAGCGATCGAGGATGAGCATCACGTCAACCTTGCGGCGCTGCTCGTTCCAGGATGCCTGGATGGCATTGACGACATCCACCGAAGGGACTTGCAGCAGCGTGCTCGGTTGATTGGGGTCCACGCCATGGGCAGTGTCGATGGGAGCGCCCACCGGCACACTCAGGTTCGCCGGGCGAAAGCCATACTGCAAGGCTTTCCTCTGCTGAGCGGGAGCCAGCAGGAAATCGCGGAACTTGAGCGCGGCCGCTTTCTTGGCCGGAGTGACCCAACTGGCCTGGGGAATGGCGAAGGGATGGTCGCTGTAGAAGGTTCCTTCCCTTGGATAAATTGCCACTACCGGGTACGCCAGGTGGGGATAGGTCTTGCCATCGTTGGCCTGCACCACCAGGCTCTCGTACATCACTGCTGCGCTCAGGTAACCTGGTCCATTGCTGAACATCTTATCCGCGAAGAAGCCAGTGCTATCACCGTAGTGGATGATTGAACTCTCGACGTTGGCGACGAAGTCTTTCGTGTGCGCGTTGTCGACGTCAGCAACGGTCAGGGCGCGTACCTTGCCCACGGCGGCGTAGTTCTCGGCGATGACGGCATCAAGCCCGGAGTTGGAGTAGTCCGGGTGCGTGTGTCCGAACTTGAAGTCACCAAATTCGGGGTGGCCGTAAGCAGCCCAGCCGCGCGGGTTGGTGCTGAGTGCGGCGATATCAGCCCAGCCGATGGCTTTGTTCGGCCAGCCCAACGCCTCGGCCTCAGGCTTCCACATGGCGATCACCACCGGACTGGTCACCAGCGATGGAGAGGAGTTAGCGCTGGTGTCAATGAGATCGGAGCCGTGCTTCGCGCGCCACTGCGAGTTGATAAGGGCGAGCCAGACACCGCCCGCCGGACTCCAGATGTCGGGCTGGATAGTGCCAGCGACGATTTCCTGCATGGATTGCCCCGACCCAAGCGGGACCGCCTTCACGGTAATCGGGCCGTCGCAGGCGGTAATGTTCTGGCTATTGAAGCTTGCCACGACATCGTTGATCCACGCTTCCTTTTCACTGCCGTAAGACATAGTGAGCGTTACTGGATTCGAGGAGTGTGCTGAGCATTGAAATGACTGGTTTGCTGGTGTCTGCGCAGGCCGCTGGTTAGAAGTATTTGGAGTTGTAGTGGTGCTGCAAGCTGCCAGGACTAACAGCAGCAGCAGGTATATTGGGTAGTAAGCGAAGGAGCTACGACGAGCCTGGTGTAGATGTTTGACGCTCTGCATTTTCTTGCTCTCATTTCTGCATAGGTTTGGTGAGCATTAGTGGTAGTAGAAGTTTTAATTGGTATGTGTGGAGACCTGGTATTTTTGTATTTATGATGGGTGCAATTATGTATATTAACGATTTCATCCAAGTTTTACTTTCCTGGGCCCAGAGCCTGGCTTGTGGGCTCTGGGCCCTAACCACCAGGAGTGGTGGCGCTGGTGCCGTACTGGTCGGTCCAGACCTGAAGCAGCTTATTGATTGCCACTCCGCTTGGCGCCTGCGCCAGTGATTGAAGCTGCGGGTTAATGGTAATACCAGCCGGTTGACCCCGGAATACGTTGCCGGGCACATTATCTGTTACCTGCACATTGGGGTTGGTAGGGCGGAAACCGCTGGACAGCGCCACCTTCTGCTGCTCTGTTGCCAGCAAAAACTCGCGGAAGACCCGCGCCGCCATGCGCTGTTCATTCGTCACCCCTTTGGCCTGTAAAATGGCGAAAGGATGATCGCTCAGGATATTGACGCTGGGGTAAAACAATTGCAGTTGCTGGTGCTGCCGGCTGATGGCCTGGTTCTCAAGTGTGAGTACGAGGTTTTCATACGTAGTGACGATATCGTACATGGCTGGTCCCTGTTGTATGACCACGTTCTGCAGGAAGGTACCACTGCTGTGACCGAAGGCATTCACAGCATCCTCGATGTCTTTGAAGTATTGCTTGAATTGAGCGGTATTCAACTGGTCAACGGTCAGGTCGCGCTGTTCGTTGTTGGCAGCATAGGCCAGCAGGGTGATGGTGAGCAGGCCGCTATTGGACTGGTCGGGGCGCGTCTGGCCGAATTTTACCAGTTGCCACGCGGGATTGCCAGCGATATCGGACCAGCCATTCTTCAACGTCACAGCCGAGTGAACGGCAGGCCAATCGATCTTGCCATATTTGTTTAGCAACACCCGGGCACGGTCGGCCCAGACGGCAAAGACGAGCGGGCTGAAGACGAGCGGGCTGAAGACGAGCGATTTGGGCAGCAGGTCGCCGTTGTTGATAATGATATCAGCGCCGTTGTGCTGCTGCTGCCAGTTGGCGCTGAGCTGATTCAGTTCGAGGAAGCTGGCTGGACTTCAGGCAGTCGGGTTAATTTCGCCGCTGAGAATCCTGGCCTGCCCATCCACCGAGCCGCGCTCATCCAACACGACCTGGATGGACTTGTTATTATAGCTCATGCCCTTGCTGTGGAAAGTATCCGCGACGGCCTGCATCCAGGTAGATTTCTCGGTGCTGTAGGTGAAGTTGAGCGTGATGGTGTTCGCCGGGCTGTTATTAATGCCGCCGCTCCTAGAGAAGAAGTATACACCTGTGGCAACGGCTACTGCTCCGGCGGCTCCGAGCCCAAGCAGTGCGCGGCGTGAGATGCGCGGTCCCGACGGGGGCGGCTGCTGGGCGGGGGCCAGTTGGGTGGGGGCAAGCCCCGCCCCTACATTTAGCGGTGAAGGTGGGCTAGCATGAGGATGAAAAAAGGAATGCGCCGCGGGGGCAAGCCCCGCTCCTACATTTAGCGGTGAAGAGCCAGCAGAGTAAGTGGCTGGCGGAACCGACATGAAGGGAGAACCTGCGCTTCCCGAGGCGCCGGGCGCGGCGGGTGGCGAGGTATTCCCGAAGTATGCTCCCATGTTGGAAGCCAGGCCACTGGCTATGATGGTTTGAGCCATCTCAGCGGTTGACTGGAAGCGGTCCCTCGGTTCCTGCTCCATGGCCTTGAGTACAATGTTCTCGGCGGCTTGCGAGATGCGCGGGTTGAGCTGGCGAGGCGTCTGGAAAAGCTGCGGATTGATACGGCGCGTAGGGGCGTCGGCAGGGACTTCCTTAGTCAATAGATCAAAAAGCGTTGCACCTAAAGCGTAGATGTCGGAACGAGCATCGCTCTGACCCCGGCCGTATTGCTCCAGCGGGGCGTATCCGCGGGAGCCCAGCGACGTGGTATCTTTGGCAGCCGTGGATTTGAAGATGCGAGCAATGCCGAAGTCGATGAGCTTGATCTGACCACTTCTGGTGATCATGACGTTAGAAGGCTTCATGTCGCGGAAGACGATCGGCTGAGGTTGTGTGTGCAGGTAACCCAGCACGTCGCAGAGCTGCAATGCCCAGCCCATCACGCGATTTTCGTCGAGCGGGCCACCGGCGTCCTCCTGTTCCTTCTCCAGCGTTTTGCCCTCGATGAACTCCATCACCAGGTAGGCCTTGCCGCCTTCCTCGAAGAAGTCGCTCACGTCGGGCAGGTTGGGATGTTTGAGCTGCACCAGCAGATCAGCCTCCTGGCGGAAATCAGCGATGGCCTGTGCCCGCTCGGCAGGGGTCAAATGCCCATCGCTCATTTCCTTGATGGCCACTATACGCTTTGCCTGGAAGCGCTCGTCGCGCGCCTCGTAGACTGCTCCAAAACCGCCTTTGCCGGCCAGGCGGACGACGCGATAGCGACTTTCAAGGAGATTACCAGCTATCAATGCTCCTGTTGTGCGGCGCATGCCAGAGCCGCTAATGGTGGGAGCATTGGGGCCAATGAGTGTAGGGGCGCCGGAACTGATGGCTGTGGGGGCAGTTGAACTGACTATGGTGGGACCACTGAAATTTGGTCCGGTGGGGCCGCCCGCTAATGAATGCCCGCAATTCCCACAAAATTGCTCGCCCGCGGCGTTGGCGGTGCCGCAATTCCCACAAATGCTTTGGGATCCTACCTGTCCCATTCTTTATTTCTCCAGAGGTTTATACTATTGGGAAGTTCTTTTTCGCAGTTTCCATGATACCAGTGGGGTTATTCTGGCTTGATTGATGCCAGATAGGATAGAGATAGTTCTATGACTTAAGAGATTTAGATAAATCATTGTTTTTCGCATTTTAGAATATATAAACTTTGCTTCCGACTAAATTATAGAGTACGGGAAGGGATAGGTGTGTTAATTAGAGGTTAATTCTCCGTTAAGCTAGAGTTAAATTTTGTTATAACGTCTCATTAAATAGAGGCAGTGAAAGACAACAATAGATAATGAGCGCCCTCTGTAGACAGACAAGTCAGTTTTAGAGTACAGAGTAGACGCTCATAGACCCCGGTAGATAAGCTGAACCGGGTCGTGGGTGTGAATCCCACCACCTCCGCCCATCCCCGCGCCGGTACAATCTCAGGCTACACGCGCTACGACAGCGGTGATATTATCCCTGCCGCCCATTTCATTGGCACGTTCGATGAGGCGCTGCACGCTCTCCTGCGGCTCGTACTGCTGAACAATGCCAACAAATTCCTCTTCAGCTACCAGTTCTGAGAGTCCATCGGTACACAACAGGAGCAAATCGCCTGCTTGCACCTTTTCGGAGAACGTATCCACTTCAACAACATCATGGATGCCCAAACAGCGGTAAATCTTATTACGCTCTGGATGATTGATGGCCTGCTCTTTTGTGATCAATCCTTCGCGTAACTGCTTTGCCACAACCGAGTGATCGAGCGAGATTTGTTGCGCCTGCCCGCTGCGCACAATATATGCGCGGCTATCACCTACATTGGCTATATAGAGGGTGTCTCCTTGCACGACTGCAGCAACACAGGTCGTCCCCATCATCTTATCTGGCTCCGCTTGTGAAGACTCCGACAAGTTCTTCTCATAAATGCGAGCATTAACCTCTTCCATAGCCAACCGTAACGAAGTTGCCGGGTCGTCGCTCTCCTGCTGGTAGTAGAGATCACGCATAGTATTGACAGCCAGTTGACTGGCTACCTCTCCACGAGTATGACCACCCAAACCATCGGCGACCACAAACAGGACGCCCTTGCTTGCCATCACCTGCTGATCTTCGGGCAGGATGGAGATGACGCTATCTTCGTTCGACTGGCGCTTGAGACCAGTGTCGGTACGCTGCGCAAAAACAATATTTGTTAGACTCATAAACGTTTTTCCATGCCTTTCTTCGATTGCCAACAATTGTTTTAGCCATGCTTTGAACGTGCTAAGATGTTCAATAAACAGGGAAACACCCAGATCATAGAGAACGATGCTCCATAAACCCAGCACACCGCTTCTGCCATGTTGCTGCACTGCGTCGCGATAACTGTCGCGAAAGGTGCGCGCCATCTCACGAGCATACATGCGGCGAAATTGCGCGGGATAGCCGTACAACAACAGGCAATAGAGCCGGTACGAGAAGCCCTTAGAGGAAGCGGTCATGATAGGCCTCCTATTGCCTCTGAACCGCCCATTACCTGCTTCGACTGGGCCAGGCGCACGATCTGCTGGAGACGCTGCACTTCAACGCGCATCACACGCAAACCGAAATTTGTGAGGCGATAGTAACGCCGCCTTTCATCGTCCAACGCGGGATCGGGCCGCTCACTCGCCTCTTCGATCAGGCCATCTGCCAGCATACGTTTGATCGATCCATACAATGTGCCAGGCCCCATCTTCACCTGACCACCCGCACGCCGCGTCACTTCCTGCATGATGCTATACCCATGACGCTCACCATCCGCCAGCGCAAGCAGGATATGCAGCACAGCAGGTGTGAGTGGGACCATATCCTCCGCTTTACGTGATGTATCATTCATCTTTCACTCCAGTTTAGAGAGAGTATCGCTCAGGCATTTACGGCTATATCATTTACGATTATATCCGCCACCGTTATAGTACCTTGAGATTCGTTTTTTGTCAAGTGGCAAATCCGGGTAGTGACTCTAGAAGGGGGCGTTCTCACTTTTTCAGGATTTCTTGGAGGTGCTTTCCGCCCTTCACCATAAAGCAGACAAACCATAGCAGATTGAACAGGTAGAAGCAAGCTCGACGGGTGTGTTCACTCATCCGGCGAGAGAACACTCTTTAGCCACTCATCGACACTTGCTTTGAGCTGCTTGTCTCTCCATTGATACCATGCTTGCAGCCATTGATCATCGACACGATGTAAGGTATCTTTAAAGCGGCGAAACGCGCCTTTGCCGTTTAGAGCAATGGAGAATTTTTCGGCAGCATTTTCGTCTGCTGGAGCCACCATGTCGTCCACAAAATCGACCATCCACTGGTAGGCTTCGTGGGAGGGGATGCGCTCAACGGCAACATAGTCATTGCTCCCATCGATTTCCTCCAACAGTTGCTCGTCCTCGTCGGACAGGCCGGCATATTCTGAAAAGAAGATTACTTCGCCTGTGACCAGATTCAAGAAATACCTGTTTGTCAGGTCTGAGTCTTCCATCGCGGTTTCAAGCATGTCCATATCAATGGGTTTTCCATTTGGAAGTATCTCAAACGACATGATTACCCTCGTTTTCCTTCAAAGAGCCAGCGAAGAGAATGCTCAATGCTCTCGGCGTTCTTTTGTAGCCCGCCCGGTAAAAGGTATCTAACTAATACTTGTTGTGCTTGCTCACGTGTCCGAATTTGTGTTTTCGAGAGCAGTATAGCACAATCAGCGAGGTCTTTGTCTCGTCCTGCGGCGATTTTGAAGGCAAGAATGTACTCTCTGGCCGGAAGTCAGAACTGGTGACGTGTGTGGCTGAAGTGGCCCTTGGCGAACGCGAAGACTTTGGTGGGCGTGACCGAGAACACGAGAATCGCATCTGGGAGGACCTCGTGTTCATCATGGTGGTAAAAGCAGCCGTCGCGCACCAGGTATTGCCATCGTCCATCCCACGTGGTGGCCCACACCTTGGCGAGGCGTTCGAGCATGTCCTGGTCGGTGATCCGGACGGCGTCGCCCTCGACCACAACGTCGAGCCCTTCCTCCCAGCGGTTGCAGCCGGTCGTCAGAATCACATACGGGTTTCCACGCAGGTTGACGGCCTTCTGTTCGGTGTCGGCAGTGCTGAAGTGGATGGCCTCGTCGTGCCACACGGCAACGACCGGCGTGACATGAGGGCGACCATCGGCCCGGACCGTCGAGAGCCAGAACAGCTCGGCCGTTTCGAGCACGCGACGCGTCTCATCCCATGGCGTGACCACTCCGTCCGGTTCGCTGTATCGCGTGTCCATTGTCGTGACTGGCTCGTTCATCAAAAGAACTCCTTTCGATCGTGAAGTAGATAGTGGAAAGGTGGTACCGCCAGGTCTTTCCCATGGGTCTCGTGCTTCATTCGTGAGAACACAGCTCGGCGCGTTTCAGGCAAGGCTCGTCGGCGAACGAGAGGCCACATCTACCGAGCGCGCGGCGAAGCTGCGGTCGTCGCCTTTGGCCCAACCCAGTCTGCGCTGCTTGAGCCTTCTCCTCGCTCAGGCTCCGTGACCGGTTCCGCGTCTCCTGGAGGGCACCCCGACCAGCGCCCGGCGTGCTTGCTTTCGCCAACTCCATCGGCAGATCGCCTTCCCCTGGATCATCCTGCTTCCTCTGTCTGATGCTCCTCTCTCAGCATCAGGGATGTGGCTCTGGTCATCTGGTCTGTGAGAAGTCGAGCAGCGCCTCTTGAGAGGCATAGCATGCGGACCCGAAAAAAACTTCTTCGATCTTGCTCTTCTTGCCACGCAGAGCTACCGTAGCGCATTGCCAAACACGCTCTAACGGGGGACTATTCAGAATGGGCTCTCAGCACTTGTTTTGAGTAGCCTCCCATCCCTTCAGATCGCAAAAGTATGATTTTTCTCCCTCGCGGCTCGTTCCTTAACAGAAATGAGCGACTCTAGCTCAATATAGCTCAGTCCAACAAACCGTCGTTATTGCTACTCAGCCATTCGCTGAAATGCCTGTTCTACGACATCGAATGGTCAAAACTACGACACGCAATTTTGTAATTTACACCCATGTCTGTACAAACAGACAAAAAGATGAAGAAGCGTTTCTTGTTCCAGGAACACAAACAGTCATAGGCGATCGGTGACCTGTTGGATCCTCTCCTGCCATCGTACCACGTATTGCCCTACCAGAGCCCGTTCTTCAGCGTTCATCGTAGGGAGGTCGCCCAGAAGTCGGTCCACTGTCTTTGCTAACTGCGCTTCGTCCTTCTGCAACTTTCGTTCCAGCAGCGCAAATGCCAGCGCCGGCGATGGCGGTACGACTCTTCGCTCATGCATGATCACGGTGGTCGTCTCCGGCGGTTTCTCTCCCTGCACAGGAACCAGACCCCCGGTGCTTTCATCTTGGGGACGATCCTCATGCGCAAGGGCATGTCCGGACGTAGCCCCAGGAATCCTATGTGCTGCGCTTTTCTGCTGCCTTTTTTTTCTCTGCTGTAAAATAGCGATGATATCTGCCGTCTTGAGGTTGCGCGCTCGCACTTCATCAATCAAATACGCGCGGTCAGCGAGATCTTCAACCGTTCCCAGTTCACGAATCACCCGTAGGGGGATATCCGGATCTTCCTCAATCAGCTGTCTTGTGTCCTCAGGAACCCGCAACAGTGCCAGGTGGTCATCGACATGGCTTTTGTCCTTTTTGAGCATGTCGGCCAGGCTACGCACGGTGTAGGTCGGTTTGCCGCTGTCGTCTCGATCGTGGAGTAACGCATCGTAGGTCAGCGCCAGTTCCATCGGTGCCAGCTCCTCCCGCTGCAGGTTTTCCAACAGCGCAATGCGTTTCATGCGGGCATCGGGGCATGAAGCCATGATCTCAGCAGGGCAGTGCATCCATTCAGCGAGGATCGCCGCTCGCCAGCGCCGCTCGCCAGCGGCTATTTCGTACATCCCCGGCTGGGTTGGAGACACGCGCACCAGGATAGGTTCCAGCATGCCCTCCTCACTCAGAGAATCCGCGAGCTCTTGCAGCTTCTGCTGATCAAATTTCTTGCGCGGCTGAAACGGGTTTGGCACGATTTTCTCAATGGGAATGTTTCCATAGGTACGGCCGATATCCCCTACGACTGCTTTGAGGGTCGCCTCCTCGGGATAGCCCTGAAACGCCTGGGAGAGCGCGGTATCCGTCGTCGTACTCTCGAGAGAAAACATCGTATCTAAACCGAGGTTCTTTTTACTTCCTTTCGCCATGTCACTCTTCCTTTCCTGCTACCGCTGAGCGTGTCTGCTTCCTGGCTTGTTTTCGTTCTGCATCTTCCTGGTGCAGTGCCAGGAGGCGTTGGTGTGCTGTGGTTGCTGCTTGCACTCCACTTCCATTCACTCTAGTGAGTAGTTCGATATAATACCTCCAGTGTTCCAGGGCAAAACTGCTGAAGGGGGCCGCGAGAATAATATTGGTCCGGCTGTTGGCAGCCTCGCCATATACAGCGCCCTCGTGAATCACCGTCTCGAAGCAGGACACCTTGAGATCGGCGTATTGCCCGTTAATGGCAGGGAGCAGTTTCTCACGCACATGCTGCATGACCTCCTGGTGGGTTGCATACCTGACACGGGTGAACAGAATACCGGCAACTCGCAGCGATGTGTTTGCTTTCTGCGCCTGGACGACTGACTTCGCCAGCAGCATCATCCCTTGCATCGACCAGGCCTCGGGGGTCATGGGAATTACCACATCCGTTCCGCTATACAAGGCATTCACCGTCAGCTTCCCCAAGCTTGGATTGGTGTCCACATACATGTCATCATAGTATCCGTCCAGTGCTGAGAGGATCTCGCGCAACAAAATACCCCAGGTGGGATTCTCCTGCAGTTCACTATCAGCACTGCCAGCCAGAATATTGTTCGGCAACACATCCGGACCGCGCCTTGCCTCTTCCAGTGTCCCGATGCCGAGCGCCTCCATTGTCCTTGCATCGCTGGGATTGAAAAAAATCCCGCTCTTCGGGTCAAAATATGTTTTTCGGAGGGCCTGCGTGATGGTCGATTGCCCCTGCATGACGGTATAGACGGTATGGTCAAGCTGATCGGGACCGTATCCAAAGGCGTAGGTGGTATTGCCCTGCCCATCCATATCGACCACGAGCGTTCGTTTGCCACAGAGGGTTGACATCACGGCGCTATTAATGGTGCTGGTGGTTTTCGTGACGCCGCCTTTCTGGTTGGCAAAGATGTATCGTCTGGCCATTGATTCCTCCAACTGCTTCGTGGACATCGTGTCTGTATAAACAGACAAAAACACTGTGTCCATTATGGCTGAGGAACAACATTTTTTCAAGTCTTATTTTGTCTGTTTATACAGACACTGGGAAGTAAGGTCAACTTAACGAGATCTCTAATGTAGATGGTGGTAGACATCGATCTCAGAACAATTTGACACGAAACTTCGAATGCCTCCTAACGGACTGTCCATTTTTCGCTCTCTCCTTTATACCAGAGGAAGCATGCAATATGTTTGAAGATTCATGTTCGGGCCGCAGACATCAATCTTCAAACAAGGGCTTTCTCGAACTCATACCTGTTCGAAGATTGATGTTTACTTCTAGCAGAACTAGCAAGGTTGATCATACGCTATTTCTGTGCTGAGTGACTTAAGCCTCATCTTAAAAAATAGATGTGCTTTGCTATGACCATCTCTGACTGGATACACACCCAGGTTCTATCCGTCTCAGATGTTACGTTTGTCGCAAGCATGATATAATCGAAAGAAGGCACAGTCTAAGGATTTCATGTTACTTCCTGTCAAAGGACGATCATGCGCGAAGGGAACCGATATCAGCGTCTATCGCAGCTCATTACACCTGCCTCAGTGGGAGCCCTGGTCCTGCTGGTAGGTTTAGGGGTGCTGCTCATTAGCCTAGCGATCACGCGATCCTGGGTCTTGTTGCCATCGCTTACACATCAAGGGGTGGTCCGAGTAATCCTGATCGTATTGATTGGCCTTGCACCTCTGGCCTGGTGGCTCTTCGTGATCCCCGCGTTTTGTCTTGAGTGGTGGCGCCGCCAACAGGTTGACATCAAAGAGGAAGTGGAAGTAGTTCCCCAGCAGAGAATGGTCACCGCCCCTCCTCCTGTGGCCCATAAAGAAAGCCGAGAGGGTGCTCCACAACCTGATCTATCTTCACCTCCCGGGATGATACAGACATCTCCCCCTTCTCAGAAACGCGCACAACGGAAACGCATACACCGCAGCTACTATCCTGTCTATTTTGGCGAACAAGTCGGTGCCGACGCCGTCGTTCCGGGTGTTGCTCCGTCTCCTATCCAGCAAAGCAAGGGTGTAAATGCTAGGATTTTATCTGAAGGCTCAGATTCCCGCGAATTGTATCACTCGCTCTGAACATCCTCCCCGGATCGCTCTCAATGGATTGCGAAATTCGTATCCGCTTTTTTGGGATAGGAATGCACTCACAAGTCAAAACGTGGGGTCTCCTCTCTAGGTAAGAAGACGGCCCACTGCCCATGAAATGACCGGCTGCTCTTTTTGGAGCTTGTTACCAACTCAGCACTAGCGTTTGAGGCCCGAGGGCATGCACAAGGCGGCTCAGGTGGTTTTCACTGCTTCGGTCTTGTCTTGCTCTTGCCTCGCAGTGGCGCTCACCTCGTGCGGGCAGTCGAGGCACGGGGTGTAGGGGATCCCCAGCGCCTGCCAGTGGGCGATCATCTGCGCTTGCTGCTCTGGCAGCAGCCACCATTCCCGCTTATTGACCTCTGCGTCCAGACGCTCATGGATCGTCGCCAACTCGGGGCGTTTCTCGGCTTGGCGTCGCGCCGTGCTGGGATCGACACCGTGGCGCTCGGCAAAGGGCGCGAGCCGAACCGTCCCTGGTGGATACCCGCGCTTCGCGTAGGGCGGTAGACGGCGGCTGCTCGTGGGTCGCAAAGCAAGGCATCGGAGGAGATGCGCCAGGTCTGCCCCACCGCTCTCTGCCGCGAGGGTAGCCACGAGCTGTTCAAGCTGCCGACGCGCCTCCTGTTCCTGCTGGATTTCACCTCTGAGCGTGCGCACCTGTCCCTCCAGGTCCACGCATCGACGCTGGAGGGCGGTATGGTACTCGGCTTCCTGCTGGCGCAACACAGCCAGTTGCCGCAGGATATCGCCCGCGACCTGTTCCTGGGTGTGCAGCAGCTCCCTGACCTGCTCTAAGGGATCAACGGGACGGCGACCGTGCGCCCGATTGAAAGCGTCAACGCTGGCGACGGAGACTTTGCGCATGCTATGGCTGTGGTGGATCGCCTCCAGCTGGCCTGCCCTAATAAATCGGTCAGTCTGGCGCGGCGAGTAGCCGATGCGCTGCGCCGCCTCTTTGACCGTGATATAGGTTTTGTCTTCCTGTGCTTCCATAGCTTGCCCTTTTCCTGATAGATAGAGTTGCCTAGACAACTCATCTGAATATACGTTGGAGGAGAGCCGTTGGTCATACCCTCCGGCTCTTCCCCTTTTGCCAGCCTCCTTGCCGCTCAGAGAATGTCCCAGCGCATCAGTGTCTCGAGATCAGCATCTGGGTGGCCCAGAGCGGCAGCAACCTTTCTGGCCGCCTCCTCATCGTAATCCCGTGGCGACGAGATTTCGCGCTTCCCCGGCCCTGGCAGCCTTCGACTCGGATCGTAGTACAAGTACAAGGCACGAGCATATTGCCGACGCAGCGAGTACATGACGCGCCGGGTTGGCAGCGGGAGCGCAAGGCCGCCAAACACTCGTTCTTCCGGGGGGCGCCCCTCAACCAGACGCAGGACGGCCTGCTCCCGGCCAGGGACCACCGGCGCTAGATGCTCGGCAGTGCGTACCCAATCGCGCACCCGATACTCTTTCACATGGACAGAGAGGCGCCCATCGTGCCAGACGACATCCCCTACCTGGAGCTGCCATGCCTCGCCTCCATCGAGGCCGGTGGCGCGCAAAAATGGGCACTGCATGGGATACTTTCTTTCGTATTGGTAGGTCATTACCTGGTCTCCTCCTTGCTAATCTGATTGGACATCATTTCCTCCTTTCAGGCGTCACTCTGCCCTTCTGATCCGTTCGCGAATACAACGCTTGACTCTTGTCAAAAGTGGCACGACGCCTGGCAGCGGGTACTTGTGAACAGCATAGTCGGCGCAGGCGGGTACGACACGGTAATCAGGCTGAAAGGATACGGTGTTCAGGCGGTCGTCAGACGGTAATGAGGCGGAAACCCTGTAAGCGTACACCCTTTCAGGAGAAGGTCCAGTCGATTTGAGCACGGGCCACCTGTAAGCGTACACCCTTTCATGGAACGATTTCCCTGGCATCAGCACGGGAAAAGGTGTACGCTTACAGGTGGACAGAGTCGAACACCCATCGAAAGAAAAGGAGACCTCTATGGACGATGAGAACCCGGAATTTGACCATCTTTCCCTCAATCGAGCCATGCTCGATCGCGTCGATAGAGCGCTGCTGGCCGTGGCTGGCCGCCTGTGGGAAGTGGCGCGGGACACCACGCCACAGGCACAGCAGGCAGCGAAGACGACCTGGCCGGTGAAGGAGATGCGCACAAGTCCGCTGGGCCGTCGCTTGCTGCTGATCGCTGATTTCGCGAGTGGGGGATACGCTGCCGATCCCCCGCAGGTGGAGCGAACCATGAAGCAGGTCCTGCGCACACTCTATGGCGATCCGCTGAGCGAAGGCTACAATGTGCCCGAGCAGTTCCACAAGACCGACCTGGGCCAACTCTTCGACGAGGCAGAGTGGCGCATACACGGGCGCGAAGGACTCATGACACCAGCGGAAGTGTACCATGAGCTGGGCGTTTCCCGGACAACCCTCTATGATCGGGTCAAGAGAGGCAAAAAACTGCATCCGGTCTATTCCTCTTCCGGGGAGATGCGCCTGCTGCGGTCCGAGGTCGAGGCGTGGAAATCGCAGCGGCAACGGCGGAAGTCCTCGCGGTGAGATGCCGCACTCCATTCTGGCCTGCCATGTCCTCGCCTCTCAGCCCGGTGAAAGCGATCAGCGGCTTCCTCGCACGCGCATCTATCACTGCCTGAAGGCCTGCCATGTCTACAGAAAGGAACGGCCAGGTGTCGATGAAGTATTCCCTCTCTCCCCTGCAATCTACGAACTGGTAGGTGCGTGGCGTGCCATGTCCCACATTTGCCTGTGCGCAGCCCGCCGGAACACTCCGACCGTCTTGTCTCCCTGGTCTGCCATGTCTTTACCTGTTTGTCGGCATTCTAGGCGTATCGGTGGCCTCTTGGCGTGCCATGTCTCTCACTTTCAGGCACAACAACCAGGTATGGCCCCTCGATGCCCTCCTGAAATGGTCTGCCATGTCTTCCTCATGCAGCGATGAATGAGCGTTTTCCTCATGTGCCGATGTCGCTCATCTCAGACATGCCGACCCTGGATGGCCTGCCATGACGCTGCCAGCACCGGTCATGAGGGCGATCGGTGGATGTGATCGGGGACTGTCCGCAGCTCGTGCTGGCGTGCCATGTCTTCCAGACGGCGGGTGTCCGCCAGCCTGCTGCTGCCGGGACTGGAGCAAGCACCATCGCCGCGCGATGGACAGGGCTTTCCGCTGTCAGACAGGGCGTTGCCGATGAACCGTCAGCATAGGTACAGCATAAGCTTCTTTCCCTCTTCAGGCCAATTTCAGCTCCTTGGATGGGATTCTCTCATCCCAAAAACTGGGGCATCGAGCGGCATGAATCCTCAGATTTTGGCTGGGGTTCTCAGGTGATTTGGATTGCTTTGAGGAGGCGATCCCCGCGTTGCAGAGCATTCATGTCAGTTCTGCCCGGCAGCCACAAAGCTGAGAATTCCCTACGTTTCTGCCGCAAAAGCCAAAAACCGGATGCAATTTTTGCATCCGGTCAAACTGGTCATAACACGGCTCCACACCTGGAAAATTGGGGGTGCAGGTACCCGCATACAGAGGGTTCTAGCAGTTTGTCGGAGAGAAACGGATTGTCAGGAATGGTATACTGGTGCGCATGAGGTGCGCTCCCTAACGAGCAAAAGTGTTGCCCAGAGGGCTACATTTGGATAGCAGTGTAAGGGGTAAGCGGCATGCGTTGAAGAGCGGCACTCTTCAGGGTGTGAAGCCCGCTGAAAATGGAACGAAACATCT
>WNFB01007162.1_pt1 | contig 17425 bp, 17 predicted proteins | sample 5400501 | NCBI WGS metagenome assembly WNFB01 (sample SAMN13153341, study PRJNA577476) | soil metagenome | isolation source: 200 cm saprolite under Douglas fir tree site 2 hole 1 | place: USA:California | collected 2015-04-18 | reverse complement strand
ATAGACGTCTGTCGGATGAGTCATACGTACCTATGTGCAAGGGTTGGGACCAGAAAAAGGTGTCGCCGGCATCTCCAGGAGGAAGGATGAGAGCTGGCCCGAGTCGGACGCACGCATCAGGAAGGAAGAGAACATGGCACAGAGATGCACGCATCTTGATCAGATACAAGACGTCACACCGAGCGCCAATGGATGTGAAGACTGTTTGAAAATTGGAGATACCTGGGTACACCTGCGCCTCTGTCTCACGTGTGGACATGTGGGCTGCTGCGACTCTTCAAAGAACAAGCATGCCACCAGGCATTTCCACGCGACCAACCATCCGATCATTCAGTCCTTCCAGCCTGGAGAGGACTGGGTCTGGTGTTACATCGACGAGCTGCTCCTCGAGCCTGCTTGATCGATGCTTGACCTTCCAGAGACACCATGGCTTGTAGTGAGAAGATACCTCGAAAAGGAACAGTTCTGCCACATATCGGGGGCTAATGGAGCGGCCTGGATCGCGTAAGGGCGGGGGAGGAGACGCTTGCGTCGCCCTGGCTGGAGAAGCGCTCTGCCTTCCCATCCGATTCCTGGTAGAACCAAAAGGAAAGATGACGATGACACAGGGAATACATCTTGTGGTCCCGGTCAGTGAGCGGGACCACCGTCAAGGACCTGCAACAGCCGCTGTCACGCTGGTACAATATGGCGACTACGAATGCCCCTACACCCGCCAATCGACGACCATCGTGAGAGCGATCCAGCACCAACTCGGGGACCAGTTGCGCTTTGTCTTTCGCAACTTCCCGCTCACCGAAATCCATCCCCACGCGCTGCACGCGGCTTTGGCTGCCGAGGCCGCCGCAGCTCAGGGCAAGTTCTGGCAGATGCATGATTACATCTTCCACCACCAGCATACGCTTGAGGATTCCGATCTGGCCCATTTTGCCATAGCGGTTGGTCTCGATATGCAGCAGTACGCACGAGCTATGGCCGAACAACGCTCTCTCGCCCGCATCGAGGAGGATTTGGAAGGTGGCGAACGCAGTGGAGTGCAAGGCACCCCCACGTTCTTCATCAATGGAGTCTTGTATCGCGGTTCCTGGGAACAGGATGCCTTGCTGGCTGCACTCCAAGCAGCGAGCCGAACATCGTGACGCCCTCGAGGTGCTCAGAAATGGAGCAGAGAGACAATCAGCACGAAGTGATCAGTTGTGGGTTCTGGCCTGGCGATGACCGTTTCCCAGCGCCAGCTTTCTACTCGTATACCTATCCGGGGCCGCCTGGACTGCCGACAGCCTCGATTCGTCCGGAGGAGGCCTTCTACAGTCAAGAGCTGGGAGAATTCTTCCTGCGCTATGACGACGTGCGAACAGCTTCCTTGCCGGAGCAGGCGCTGCTGGAGTTTTTTCAGAGCACCTACGAAGCCGGAGCCCGACTTTCGCAGTGGGATCGCGAGGCACTGGAAAGGAAGGCAATATGAGAACCATCGGTCACGAGGAGTTGAAGCAGAAGTTGGACCGCAAGGACCACTTCCGCCTGGTGATGGCTCTCGGTGAGTGGGCCTACCAGGCGAAGCATATTCCTGGTTCCATTCATTTCGCCACGATGCGGGATGCGCTGCATTCGCTCAACAAAGAGGACGAGATCATCGTGTACTGTTCCGATGCGGGCTGTATCGCGAGCGCAGCCCTCGGCCAACTCCTGGAGCGCAACGGCTATCCCCATGTACTGCACTTCGCGGGTGGCCTCCAGGAGTGGGAGCAGGCGGGCTATCCCTTAGAGGGCGAGTGGGTCAAGAAGCAAGAGGGATGATGACATGATGGAAGCTACTGAGCGCGAGCAACTCCTGCGCATCTACGCCCAAACATGAGTGCCTTTCTCGCGGGGAACGATGTACCCGCGAACCGGCAAACACGCTTGAGTTGTCCATGTGCTGTGTATCTCGTCTCTTTGTTGCAGAGAACATCGGAAAGGAGAAAGGAGATGAACAGCATGGCATCACTGGCTTTTATCTTCCCCCTGAGGGCAGGCAAGACGGAGGAATGGAGAGCCAGGATCATGGAGATCCTGGGACCACGCCGAAGCGAGTACGAGGCATTCAGCCGTCAGCTGGGCCTCAGTGCACAGCGCGCGTACCTCCAACACACGCCGCAAGGGGATCAAGCGATCATCTACCTGGAGGGGAATGATCGCCAGCGCACGTTCTAGCACCTGCGAACAGCGCAGGACCCGTTTGCTGTCTGGGTCCGACAACGGACAGCGGGTGACCTTATCCATACCTTGCGCACCATGCTCGGGCTGACGCAGGCGGGCCTGGCCGAGAGGCTTCGCGTCTCCCGCAAAGCGGTGGGGGAATGGGAGACAGGCCTCACCTATCCCACAGCCGAGCACCTCAAAGCGTTGATTACCCTGGCCATCGCGAGACAGGCTTTTCCTGCCGGGCGCGAGGAAGAGGAGATCCGTGCCTTCTGGCAAGCGATCAGCCAGAAGGCACGGCTCGATGAGCGCAAGCGCACGGTCGCTTTCCATCGCATCGGGAAGCAGTGATCGAGCAATCAACAAGTATTCCCTCCACCCACAGGCCTCTCGGTGTATTCCTGACGAGAAAGTTCGACGGCCTGGCTCAGCATTTTGAGGACCTGGAATTTGTCACTGACGATGACCGCCTGTGGAAGCTGTTCCTGCAGCGCCTCGAAGTACGGTCGCCACATGTCGATCACGGCGACCTGAATCCGACCCTTGTCGGGCAGGTGGGCGAGATAATGCGCGATGGAAGGCTTTTTGCGGTCGGGCAGCACCTCCGGCACGGTGTTGGTTTCCAGAGCGGTCAGCATGCTCCGCGGCTGTCCGAGCAGGTGCAGCTCGTCGATCCCAAGCACGGTCGGCGTCTCGATACACCGCGCTTGCTCCAGTTCCGCGATGTGATCGTGGAAGCTATTGCGGATTATAGAGGATGATCGCCTCCTAGCCGATATTTCGATAACGGAGTATTCCCCCAGGCGGTCAGCAGGCCCCAGGTTGCCACGAAGTCCGGCTGCTGCATATCGCTGAGCATCTGCTGGTAGATCTCCTCGTAGTCATCCGGCACACGCATCCACTTCCGCAAGAAAGGCAATATGGTCCGATAGAGGAGCCGGATATCCTCAAAAAAGAGTTGCCCTTCGGGGGTATCGGCGCGATATTGCAGGGTATAGGCTCGCGTTCGCACCTGCTGTAGCCCATGCTGGTGCAACAGGCGGACCAGCTCGCCGGTCACGCCGTCGTTCGTGGGAGTAAAGGCGTGTCCTGCCTGGTAGAAGGCTTGCAAGAAAAGTTCAGAGAGGCGCGTGAGGGCTGGCCTGTTACCCACTACCATCACCTCGGGTTCGGTGATGCGCACCACTCCCCCCAGTCGAGTCACGCGCTGGTACTCTTGCAGGAGCTTGCCCCAGTCCCAGGTGCGCAACCAGCTTGTCGCAAGGCGGTGATTGACCAGGTCGAAGGAAGCGTTAGGAAATTCGAGCATGCGCAGGGCATCCGCGACATGAAACTCCACGCGGTCGCTGACCTGCGCGGCTGCGGCCTGGGCGCGGGCATACTCGATATATTTGAGGCTGGCGTCTAGGCCAAGAAGTGTGGTGCAGGTCGGCGTGGTTTGCGCCAGTTCAATGAGCCAGCCGCCGGTGCCGCAGCCGACATCGAGCACGCGCCGGAAGGCGGTCGGGTCGGGCTGCTCGGGCAGCACGCCTCCCATACCGGCGGTGGTGATGTGATCCACGATTTGTAAACGCTTCAGTTCCTCTTGATTGGCACGATCCTGAACAAAATAGGTGCTGGGCTGCTCTCGTTTGGGTTCCGGTGGGGTGGGCATGGCCTCGCGCTCCTTGCTTGCTTTCATCCGTGATGTGGTCTGGTGCCTTCACATCACCGGACAGCGGACAGGTTTGTTCCTATTATACCTGGGCGAAGCGCACTTGTCGAGCACCTCATCAAAACATCAGTACATTTCTTCTGACTTGGACTTGTTAGCAACCAAGCTTCACCAAACCAGTCCGAGAACCGAAAAAGTGACGCTGTGGCCCTACTGAATGAGTGGACTCATCTGTGAAGCACATCATGGCAAGAGGCTCAGATCAGTCCTGGTTCTCCCTCTCAACGAGCTCATGGCTAGGTCTCACCCCTAGACCCATCCATCGCTGGCTACCAGGTCATACGGCAGCACCGCGTTCACTGCGCAGCGATGTTCAATGACCGCAGGTCCACACGATCATCCGCCAGGGCGGTTTCCGATAGTCGGATTCGGCCGCCAATCAGATCCTGACACGTGCGCAGCTCGGCATCCGCCTCCAGCTCCGGGTCACCCCCACGGTTCAGCCCGCAAGCCGCCTGCAGGATGCCCTGCGTCAGGTAGAAGGCCAGGAACTTTCTGCTGTCGTAGCTGCCGCGCAGAACAATCCGCTCCCAGCTCCTGACAAACCCCACGTATTCCAGCTTGTGCTCGTACTGGTCAGACCAGAAGCTGTAGATATAATCATACGCCTGCAGGTTGCCGAGCACGGCGCGGGCCACCGCACGGCCTTGCTTTTCGGCGTTGTTGAAATGCTCCACCCGCACCCTCCCGAAGACCGGGTGCAGCAGGTTGGCCACATCCCCTGCGGCGAAGACATCGGGCACGCTCGTTTGGCATTGCGCATTCACGAGGATCCCGTTGTCCAGGGCAATCGCACTACCAGCGAGCGCGTCCACGGCCGGCGCGATCCCGATACCGACGACGACTAGGTCGCACGCCAGTTGTGCTCCCTTCGCCGTCAACACGCGCTCCACCCGGTTGCCGCCCTCGAAGCCGATCACCTGGTCGTTCGTCACGAGATGGACCCCATGCTCGCGGTGAATCGTTGCAAGCACGGCGGCGACCTCATTGCCGAGGACCGTTGCAAGCGGTGCTGCTCCAGGAAGCACAGCGGTGACCTCGAGGCCCATCTGGCGCAGCGAGGCGGCCACCTCAGCTCCGATGAACCCCATGCCGACCACCACGGCGCGCGCACCAGGCTGGGCTACCTGACGGATCGCATTACACTCCGCTACCGTGCGCAGCTGATAGACACCCGGCAGGCTCGCTCCGGGCACCGCAAAGCGCCTGTTTCTTCCGCCAGTGCAGAGCACCAGTTTGTCGTAGTCCACCGCGGCTCCACTTGCGAGTCGCAACTGCTTGAGGGTGGTATCTACCTGCCGCACGGTGGACCCGGTGCGCAGCTCAACGTCGTGATCGCCATACCAGTCGGCGGGCTTGACCTGCCAGGCACTGAGGTCCTCCTCACCCCGCAGATAGGTTTTGGACAGCGGCGGACGGCCGAAAGGAATACCTGGCTCCGCGCCCAAGAGCACGATGCGGCCCCGCCATCCCTCTTCTCGTAGGGTCACAGCTGCATTGCCGCCAGCGAGCCCGGCACCGACAATGACCACGACCTGCTCTCCTGTTGCGTTAGCATTCATCGTAAAGAATCCTCTTGTGACGTCTTGCCGTCTCACACAAAAAGAGCCAACAACACGATCTCTCCTCAGTATATCTAATCACCAGCATCATTGCAAAATGGACATCTGAAAATCTGAAACGAAAAGATTTGGTTTCTCGGACCGGTTTGTTATTGGTGGCGAATTGCCAAAAACGACGAGCGAAGCGATGTTGAGTGCGTAGGGACCCGATTTATCGCGTCCGCGGGGTGGGGTGGGGCCAACGCTGCCCAATTCGCCACCGATATCCGGTTTGGTGGAGATCGCTTGCTTAAACTATGATCGGAACTGCATTAACCAGATTACCAGCTGAGAGCTGAATGAATCAGCGTTACAGAAAACGGGCCAGAAAGCCCCTGCTTCCCAAGCGGGGGATGAATGGCCCCCCTTGCAGGATAGGTAAGTATATGGTATACCATCAACATGGACTATCAACACGAACAGCATACCGTACACTTGATCGTGTACCATATCATCTGGTGTCCCAAGCGGCGGCGGCATCTCCTGCAAGGCAAGCTCGCAGAACGCTTAGAGCAGCTTGTACGCGAGGTTGCACAAGAGAACGCCTGGGAAGTCCTGCGCTTGGCTATCCAGCCCGATCACGTGCATCTGTTTATTCGTACCAACCCCTACACGCTGCCTACGGATATTGCCCGCAAGATCAAGGGCAGATCAAGCCATGTGCGGAGGCGAGGAATTTCCGCAGTTGCACAAACTGCCTTCCTTGTGGACACGCAGTACCTTCTACAGCACGGCGGGCAACGTCAGTGCAGAAACCATACAGAACTATATCGAGAGGCAGAGCAAGACATGAGCAGGAAGCCCAAAGGACTCCAAAATACGCTTCAAGTACGGCTCTACCCCACGCCTCTCCAGGGCCATCTGCTCATGGCCCATTGCCAGGAATACATCGGCACGGTCAATGTGCTCTCCTCTGCCCTGGATGCTGATGTCATCCCCCATGATGATACCTTCAGCACCAAGGACTTTGTGGCGTCCCTTCCCTCTTGCGTCAAAAATCAGGCCCTACGGGATGCGCGTTCTGTCTTCAAGCGGTCCTTGGAACTGGACTGTTTGCCCGTGCTCAAGAAGCCCATCTGTCAATGGAACAATCAGAACTGGCAGATTTCCCATGGGACTCTCACCTTGCCAGTATGCTTGGACGGCAAGACGCAGCAAATCCAGATTGCTTGTGCTGATGTGGCTCTCGAGGGACTTCCTGGCATCTTGCGCATCAAGAAGAAACGAGGCAAGTGGATAGCTGATCTCACGATGACGATCCCTGCGCCCAAGCCAGTGGAACAGGACGGCGTGATGGGTATTGATTTGGGCATCAAGGTACCTGCTGTGGCCTATGTCGTTGGCGCGGGCAGCCGCTTCTTTGGCAATGGACGCTATCAGAGGCAGATGCGACGTAGGTTCTATGCTCGTCGCAAGAAGTTGCAAAAGGCAAAGAAGGCACGTGCCGTCAAAAAGAGCCAGGGCAAAGAAACACGATGGATGAAGGACATCAACCACAAGCTCTCTCGACAGATCGTCAATCATGCCCACCAACAGGGCGTGGGGACCATCAAGATTGAAACCTTGCAAGGTATACGCAAGGGCACGACAAGCACAAGTCGTGGGGCATCCGCCCGCAAAAACAACCGCATGAAAAATAGTTGGAGCTTCTCCCAATTGACCGCATTCATCACCTATAAAGCGGAACGGCTTGGCATCAAGGTAGAGCAGGTAGACCCTGCCTATACCTCCCAGGAATGTCCTGCTTGTAGCACCAGAAACAAAGCAGCTGATCGTACCTATGTCTGTGCAGAATGCGGATGGATAGGGCATCGGGATATGGTAGGAGCCATCAACATCAGCCGTAGGGCTGGCCTCTCTGGTGAAAGGAGAGGTGCCGTTGGAGCATGAGGCTCGGCCAACGGACGGGCGGCCTGAGACCGCCCTAAACTGTGAAGCGATAATCCCAAAGGCGAAAGCAACTGCGGGGGAGCCGATCAGAACCCCCGTCCATTTATGACGGGGAGTCTCAGCTAAAACTCCCTAAAACCTGGTACCCTTATCAAAGGTGTCAGCAATGACTTCGTACCCTTTATCCATGGGATGAATATCGTGGAAGCTACTGCATATCCAGGTATACTTGCAGATATGCGGATTGGGTACTTTTGCGCCACCAAAGGCATCAAAAACGTCCACAATGCTACCAAATCCGCTCACATCATTGGCGAGGTGCTGGTTCTCTTCCTCCACGAATGGTACCGTATTTGGGCAGATATTCTGAAAGGGGTCATAGTAGTTCATCATCACCAGGTCGCCTGTCAACTGGCCGTTCACCGTCAATGCGGCATGTAATTGCGGCAAAATGACCTGAGTCAAGTTGGCGTCGAGGGTTGCCAGATCAGTAGCAAATTTGACCTGATTTATCGTACAGGTAGTCGGATCAATATCCGGAAGTAAGTCGTTCGCTCCGATATCGAGCGTGACGGGACTCACCGTCCCGGCCTTTGCCCGCAAATAGGCCAAAGCAGAAGCAAGTTGTGGCGCACTACCGCTAGGTGCAGCGGGACAACCACCAGTGAAGAAGGTAGTGCTCGTTTCACCAGGACACCCCAGATTCAAGAAATCCTTGACACCATCCTTCTGCAGGTCCTGCTCGAAGAAGTCAACGACGTAGCCATGGCTGAAGTCCTTATTGGGCTGAAAGCCAAATGCGAGCGAGTTCCCCAGTGCCAGATAATGCTGCTTGGGTCCAACGAGCGAGGACCGTCGGCTATTAGACGCAGCCGCTACAGCAGGTTTTGTAGCAAAAAATACCAGGGTCCCTACAAATGTAAAGGTAAGAAGCAGGAAACAGGAAAGGGTGAGGGATACAAGCATTGGTCGACGAGCATACACGTCCTTGAACATAGATACCTCCCTTGTAGTGCTAGAGAGTTCAACGTGACTTACCACGCTCGAAAACGAGCCACAAATAGACGGGACTACTATAAGAGAGAGGTAAGAGCAAGCAGGTTAAGATCAGGTTAAGAAGTGGTTATGATTTGATAGTACATGGTGTAGGTTTCTCCATGTCCAGCCAGAGAGGGAAGGTAGAATCGCCAATGCGACAATGCCCCTATAGACATTGTGCAGGTAGTAGAGGCTGCCACCTGGTCTCCTCTGGCCGAGCAGCACCAGAGTGATAACAAGTAGCGCCTGCAATGCGCCCAAATTAGCGGTAAATCAATCCCCCATTTTGACACCCACTCAGCGTTATTCTACAATAACAGCAGACCCATCCTTTTCGTGCTTTTCTGTATACCGAACGCTATACCCCAGACCGCAACGAAGCACAACAGGAGGTGCTCACCTATGCAGGAGTCACTCGAAGCCTCGCTCGTACGTATCCGCACCACCGATGGCCACGTCGTCGGCGCAGGCTTCCTCGTCGGTGGACGCCACATCCTCACCTGCGCCCACGTCATCAGACTGGCGCTCGGTCTGCCCGACTCTCCTGTTGATCTACCACAAGGACTCGTCTCGTTCGACTTTCCGCTTGTTCCTCCACGCACCCTCCTCACCGCCAGCGTCATCCAGTGGTGCCCTCCCCTCCCTGACGGGCGCGGCGACATCGCCGGTCTCGAACTCCAATGCGACCCACCATCCGCAGCCGAAGTAGTCCGCTTCGCCCCAGCTGAAGACCTGTGGGAGCATCCCTTTCGCACCTTCGGCTTTCCCGCAGGCTACGACGACGGCGTGTGGGCGACTGGTCGCCTCCTGGGGCGGCAGGCCACCGACTGGGTGATGATCGAGGATATCAAAGCGCAAGGCTTCGCTGTCGCCCCCGGCTTCAGCGGCACCCCCGTCTGGGATACTCGTTTGCAGGGCGTCGTCGGCATGGTGGTTGCAGCCAGCAGACCAACCGACCTCAAAGCCGCTTTTGTCCTCCCGCTAGATGTACTGGTGGCTGCCTGGCCGCTCATCGAGCCTGTCACCCGCCAGCGAATCTTCCTCTCGGCTGCCCCCGCCGATGCCGACTTCGCCGCTCGCCTCGCCACCGATCTCGAGGCGCGTGATATCGTCGTCTGGGATGAGCAGCACACCCCTGGAGAGGACCATGCCGACAAAGAGGAGCGCGTACGCCAGGCCATCCGCGCCGCCCAGGCCGTCTTGCTGGTCGTCTCATCCCAAACGCGCTCCTCGCGCACTGTCAAAGAACACTTGCGCCTGGCCGACCTCTACCAGCGGCAGCTGATCCTCGTCTGGGTAGGTGACGACGAGCACGCGCACCCACAGCCCTACGGCTTGCGGGAGACCGTCTGGATACGGTCCTTCCCAAGCGGTACCGGAGCAAGAGCCGCGCAACCCATACAAAGGACTCCGCGCCTTCACGGCCACCGACGCAGGAGATTTCTTCGGGCGTGACCGCCTGGTCGACGAACTGGTCAAGGATGTGGCAGGGATGGTGGCAGCAGAACAGCCCGCAACCGAGAGCGCACGCCTCCTCAGCGATACGTGGGTATACCTGGAGCCAATAGTGCCTGGTAAACACCCTATCGAGGCGCTCGCTCTCACACTTAAACCCCACTTTCCCGATACCAGCTTCAAGACCCTGCGGGAGGATTTGGAGGATGATGCCACCCGCGGCCTGCATCTCCTGGCAACACAACTGCTGAAACAGCGGGACAGCAAAGTTGTGCTACTGGTAGACCAATTTGAGGAACTCTTTACGCAAACGGAGTCTGAAGACGAGCGACAACGTTTCATTGACTTGCTGCTGACAGCTTCCACTGAACCCCGAGGGCCGCTACTGGTGCTGCTCACCCTGCGAGCCGATTTCTATGATCGACTCTTGCAGTACCCTGCACTCTACCAGCTCGTAAAGGCCCATCAGCGGCCTCTATTTCCAATGGAGGTAGACGACCTGCATGCAACGATTGAGCAACCTGCCGCGCTTCCTGACGTCCAACTGACCTTCGAGGGCAATCTCGTCGGTGACCTCCTCTTCGAGATGCAGGGACAGGCAGGACCCTTGCCCCTCTTGCAATTCACCCTCGATCAGCTCTTCCAACGCCGTAGCGGCCATCGCTTAACCCTCCAGGCCTATCGTGAGATCGGAGGAGTAAAGGGCGCACTCTCACAGCATGCCGAACAGACCTACGCCGCACTGCCCTCAGAGGAGCACCGCAAGCTGGCGCGCGCCTTGTTTGTGCGCTTGATCGACCCTGGTGCTACGGAGCAGGATACCACCCGTCGCCGTGCCATGCTCTCCGAGTTCACGCTTGCTGATGCCACCCAGACCCGCCTCATGCGAGAGACCATTGATGCCTTCATCGCAGCACGTCTCTTGACGACCAACGAGGTTGCCGAGACGACCACGATTGAAGTGAGCCATGAGGCAGTGATCCGCGAGTGGAAACGCCTGGCTGAGTGGATGCGCGAGGCACGCCAGGACATCCCTCTTCAGCAGGCCATCAGCGAGGATGCCGCCGAGTGGGAGCGGCATAGCAAGCCTGGAGACCGCCTCTACCGTGGCTCCCAACTCAAAGAGGCGCAAGCGTGGGCCAGGCGCAACATGCCCAGTGGCAGTGAGGTGGCATTCCTCCAGGCTAGTGCAGTTCAGCGAAGTCTGTCGCTCGTGGGCCTCATCGTCGTAGTTCTCTTACTGGTCTCTTCAATGGGGCTAGCAGGGGGGATAGTAGGGTGGAACCGTCTTACGCACCCCGATCCAAAGCTCGTTACGACGCCCCAGGATAGTGTGAACGGATCATTGCGCTATTGCATTGACAATGCTCCCTCAGGAAGCACGATCACGTTTGCCCCTAGTGTGAGAGGACTCATCATGCTAACGGGGGGAGATCTGGAGGTTGTGGGAGGCAAGCAGCTCACCATTGTTGGTCCGGGAGCAAAGCAATTGACGATCAGTGGCGGTACTATCAATGCACACATTCGCGTGTCCAAAGGGGCCACGCTCCACATCTTTGGCCTGAGCTTCAAAAACAGTGAGACTGTTACTGATGCCTTTCTCATCAATGAAGGTACCCTCACCGTGACCAAGAGCGTCATCTCAGACAACAAGACAACCGCCGAGGTCGTCGGCAGTGGCAGTGCCATTTTAAATAGTGGCGGCGGTGGCATTTTAAATAGTGGCACCCTTGCCGTGATCAACAGCACCATCTCAGGCAATACGGTGATTGGCATCGGCGGTGGCATCTCCAATAGTGGCACGCTCATGCTGACCAACAGCACTGTCTCGGGCAATACGGCGACTGGCGGCAGCGGCGGCATCACCAATAGTGGCAGGCTCACGCTGACCAACAGCACTGTCTCGGGCAATAAAGCCTTGGGCGATCCAGCGGTTGCCTTCGATGGCGGCATCGGCAATGCCGCATGGGGTACGCTCACGCTGAACAACAGCACTGTCTCGGGCAATACAGCCTCTGGCAACAACGGCGGCATCGGCAGCGACGGCACGCTCACACTGAACAACAGCACCATCTCGGGCAATACGGCCTCTGGCAACGGCGGCATTGGCAGCTCCGGCACGCTCACACTGAACAACAGCACCATCTCAGGCAATTCAGCCTCCACCTACGGCGGCGGCATCAGCAATTTCCCTGGAGGCACGCTCACGCTGAACAACAGCACCATCTCAGGCAATTCAGCCTCCACCTACGGCGGCGGCATCTTCAACCAAAGTGCCACTCAAAACTCGTCCTCCATCGCACAAGCTGACCTGACCTTTAGCACTATCTATGGCAATACAGCATCCGTCGGTAGTGACATCGCGGTGGAGGATGTTGCCTCCAATGGACAACTCAGCAGGGTGAAGATAAGCAACAGCATCGTTGCTGGTGACCTCGCTCATCCAGGCCCAGACATGATGGGGACTCTTACATCGTATGGTTATAACTTGTTCCAGGACACCTCTGGTGCCACCTTCGATCCAGCCACACGGTCGCAGCATGGCACTGATAAGACCCTGTCAGTGAACGACCTGAGCAGATTGTTTGCTGACCCGGTCGGGCTGCAAGAGAACGGTGGCCCGACCAGGACCTACGCACTTGCCCCAGGCAGTCCGGCTCTCGACGCAATTCCTCTGCAATACTGCCAGGTCCAGGGCATCTTGAACAAGCAATCTCGCATGTACACCGACCAGCGCGGCATGAAGCGACCAGATGAGAACGAGCAATTCTGTGATATCGGTGCATACGAGGCTTCCTGAGAGCCGTTCATAATTGGTCATCGCTGCTTTCTTAAATGTAGTCAAACATATTCGTTGCTTAAACTAAGCAAGAGCGTCGCCACTCCTACTCGTCTTCAAAACCGGACGTGAGGGTTTCCCCTCATCCTGGCTCCTCAGCCATATGGTCACTTGACAGGGATACCTTCGGCCTGCAATTTCCTGAGCCTTGCAATGTCTTGTTTGACCAGTTCCTTTAGTTCCTCCTCGTCCCACGGTTCCTCTTGCACCACTCTCTTGCTTTGGTCGCTTCCTTGTGGTTGCTTCCTTGGCCCTTTTGTGAACTCTTTAAGCTTTCCCATTGTAGCCCCGTATTTTGCATGCCGCTCATCATGGCAATGCCGGTGGAGGGCCATTTGATTGGAGATCACATCATTGTTGTGGTTTCCATCGATATGGTCGATCTCCATCAGGTCTCCATCTTTGAAGGTCAATCCGCACCATCTACATTTTCCCGCCTGCCTTTGAAGGAGTTTTCCTAGCTTCCTTCTCAACATCGGGTGACTTTTCAGTCGCTTTGTCCAATATAGAAGGTTCCCGTCGTATGGGCTAGCCGTTCCTCGCACCTTGACAAACCGTTGGATGGGGGTCCATCTGTGCATTCGCAGTGTGTTCCCTTCCTGGTCACGGAACATCCATCTCAGTGTTCCTTCCGTTTTCCAGTATTTTCCTTTAATCCATTGACTCGTTTTGTCTTTGTGCCTGTACTTGGCCCATCGAAACAGTTGCCAGAAGAGATTGTGGTCGCATTCCCTGAACGCCGCTTTTGAGGCTTGCGTTCGATAGTAATCCGACCAGCCGCGGATGATTGGATTTAGTTCCTTGATGAGCGCCCCTTGAGGGGCCGCTCTTAGGGACCGTAGCTTCTCCTGCATCTCTTCCGTATGCCGTTTGATGGCTTCTTTACTGGGTTTGATGATGGTCTTGAATCCAAGTGGTTTCCCATGTGGGCTTTTTCCTGTGTGGGTCCTTCCCACCGGGAATTGCCGGATGGTGAACCCCAAGAAGTCAAACCCCACGTTTCCCTGGTGTGGGTTCAGTGTGTGGCTGACTCTGGTTTTACTCGGCTTCAATTCCAGTCCCATGTCTTTCAGCCAGCCTTCTAGGATCACTCTGGCCTTCATTACCCCTTCTTCACTGGGATGCAGGACGACAAAGTCGTCGGCGTATCGCACGAATTGGGGTATCCCCTCTTTCCGTGTGTATGCCTGCTGTACTGCCTCTTCCATCCCGTGCAGAGCGATGTTTGCCAGCAGCGGGGAGATCACCCCCCCTTGTGGAGTTCCCGCTTCGGTTGGGGTGTATGCTCCATCGGTGAGTGCTCCTGCTCTGAGCCAGGCTTCAACGGCCTGTTTCATGGCGGGGTAGGTTCCCAGCTTTTGTAGAAGCGCTGAGTGTTTGATGTTATCGAAACAGCCTTTTATGTCTGCATCGAGCACATACTTTGCTTTTTGCTTGATGCTCTTGAAGATAGCTTCAATCGCATCGTGACATGAGCGTCCTGGGCGAAATCCATAGCTGTTTGGCTCAAATCGGGCTTCCCATTCTGGTTCCAGGGCTGACTTCGCTAATGCCTGTCTTGCCCTATCATACATGGTGGGTATGCCCAATGGTCGCTTTTCCGTCTTTCCGGGCTTTGGGATGTATACCCTCCGGACCGGTCTGACTTTGCGATATTTCCAGTACTTCGGGTGTATCTTGTGGGCCATGACAAGGCGCTGCTTGGGTGGGACCGATTTTATTCCGTCCACCCCTGCCGTTTTCTTGCCCTGGTTGTCTTGCGTCACCCGTCGTACTGCCAGCATCCTGGCCGCCTCAGATTTCATCAGTAGCTTTTGTAGTTTTTGGACTGCCCTCACGTTGCCACATTGACTGGCTCGGAAGATGCGTTTTTGGATGCGGTAGACATGCTGCTCTAGCTTTCGCCAGGGCAACGTGTTCCAAGCCTCACTCTCAGGGTCCGCCTCTTTTTGACTCGTCCTAGGTGCTTTCCTATTTGCCATCCTACTGACTCCTCTTCCTTCCATATGACCGTGCCCACGTCTGCGTATCCTGGGCGTTACCCCAGGCGTGCTTCTTGGGCAATCGCTCTCTCAAGTGCTTGCGGTCTGGTCACCTGCTCATGCTATCGACTTCGCTTGAGAGCTATCTTGAGAGTTCCCCCGTTCCGAATATCCGTTTGTCGCTGTTTTAGGCTTGTACTCTACGCCGGGCTACTTCGCGTGAATATGAGTGACTCACCGACGCCACCCATCTTTCGCCGTTCCCATTTTGGGCAGGCTCCCCAATCCGTCTGAGCCTGTTGGAGTTCACGACGCTTTGTTTGTACATTCCTTTCGTAGCCATGACAGCCTGCTTGCAGTGTCGTCGTAACGGATTTACGACTTACCTGCTTTCCAGCCCGCTTTCCCGATTGATGACCAGTCGCTACAGGAGGGCTGTTGCTTTCAGTATTCACGTTACTGGGAGGGGATTTCACCTTCCGTCGGATATTCAGTTGTCTAGGTGTGAGCCTAGCCCTCCATCCCCAGGCTTTCGCTTGTTTCGGAGGAACGGGTCGCACCGGTGAAAACGTCCGCACACCGCACGGGGTCGCCCGTGTGTGGCTCTAGCCGAGCAAAGTACCGCCCTAGGATGTTGTGGGCAGAGTTCTCGTCTCTGTCCATCACCAATCCACATGAGGTACAGCAATACGTCCGCTTGTAGAGTGGCATAGGCTGAAGATGTCCACATCCACTACACATTTTTGATGTATTGCGTTCATCTAGGAATACCAGTTCTTTCCCATAGAGCAGACATTTGTAGATGAGCATCTGCACAAAGCTGTAGAGACCCCAATCATTGAATACAGCCCTATTCAGATACTTGTTACGCTCTGCATGCTCTTTCATCACCATTTGGCGTTGGGAAAGATCACCCACAACGACAGTTCTCTCAACCATTCGCTGTGCTATTAGGTGTGACGCCTTATGGTGGCTATCCTTCTGCTTGTTGCGTTTCTTCTCAGCAACCCGCTTGCACACCTTCGAGAGGTGGATAGAGCGTCTCGATTTCTTCTTGCACCTATCCCGCTTGCTACGTATCTTGTCGAGTTGTTTGTTATACCACCGTGAACCTTTGAACCCGCCCACGGTATAGACTCTGCCTTGCTCATTGACACCCGTTGCCAAGGTTTTGATACCGAGATCAAAGGCCACTACTTTACCTTGTTGCTGTTCTTGTTCCTGCTCACGATAGGAAAAGGAAGCGTAGTAGTTGCCTCGTGCATCTCGACTGATGGCAACTTCACGGAAGCCGTCAGGAGGTATCTCAGTGAGTTTGGCTGTGATATTCGGATACCTCTTAGGACCATGTTTACCACCACCGCCTGTAGGCACAATGAGCACATCACCAACCATCTTGAGGTAGTAGGCGGGGTAGCAGAGCGTGAAGAAGTTGTGCCGTGGGCGCACTCGCGGAAATCCTGGCTTCGAGCCTTCCTCTAGTCGTCTGAAGAAAGCTTGCATCGCATTGTCGAGACGGTAGTAGACCTCTGCAAGCAACTTGCCATAGACGAAGTCAAGTTCAGGATCGTGCTGCTTGCTCTGCTGTAGAGACCGTTTCGCCTCTTTGAAGTTCCATCGCTCACCGTCCCGTAAGCGCATCACCCACCAGTTATACAAGCCACGGCATTTGCCTTGCATGAACTCCAGGGTAGCCGCATCCTCTTCTGAGACCTCAAGCTTGATCTTTTTTGCGAGTAACATCGCGTTTGCCTCCCTTCTCTTGCAAACGCTCATATTCTTGTGCCACCAGGAAGTCAAGCGTGTCCAACATGCTCTCTTGGCGAAGGGCTGCCACCACCTTGAGCTTACGTTGTGTGTCCTTACGTAAACGTAAGGTACTGTAGTCTTTTGCATCCATGTAGGTATTATAATACTTGCATGCGTGTTTGTCAAGCACGAGCAAGAAGATATGCAAGATGAATACATTGGAGGATGTTTTACTACATTTTCAACCACTGTTGATTTGCTCCTCCGTCCTGGATGGACAGAGGGAAAGCAGGGATCGCGGGCATCTCATCGAGACGTCCGCGACCAGCATCACTTAGATTTGTGCCTGTCCCCCATCGACGAACAGTTCGATTCCGGTGATGAAACTGCTGTCATCCGAGGCAAGGAACAAGGCAGCTTTCGCGACTTCGTCAGGGTCGCCCAACCGCCCCAGAGGCACAGTGGTCGCGAGGAACGTCAGGATCTGCTCACTCTGCTCCTTCGTCTGCCCCAAGCCACTGAGGCCCGGTGTGTTGATCGGACCAGGACTGATGGCGTTGACGCGGATCTTGCGGGCTTTCAGGTCGACGGTCCAGGTGCGCGCGAATGACCGCACGGCTGCCTTGGTCGCACTGTACACACTGGACGCTTCTCCCCCTTTGATCGAGGTAGTCGATGCAGTTAAAATGATGGAACTGCCATCCTGCAAAAGCGGCAGCGCCTTTTGGACGGTGAAGAGCAGCCCTTTGACGTTGGTGCTGAACGTCTTGTCGAAGTGTTCTTCGGAAATAGCCCCCAATGGAGCGAATTCTCCTCCTCCAGCGTTGGCGAACAAGACATCGATTTTGCCGTGTTGCTGCTGCACCCTGGCATACAGACGATCAAGGTCCGCGAGATTCGAAACGTCACTCAGAACACCAGTCACGTTCTCACCGATCTGTCTGACCGCTGCATCCAGTTCACTTTGACGGCGACC
>WNFB01003082.1_pt1 | contig 17428 bp, 16 predicted proteins | sample 5400501 | NCBI WGS metagenome assembly WNFB01 (sample SAMN13153341, study PRJNA577476) | soil metagenome | isolation source: 200 cm saprolite under Douglas fir tree site 2 hole 1 | place: USA:California | collected 2015-04-18 | reverse complement strand
GCTTCGGTCGCATCGAGACTCGAGGCGCCGCGCTTTAAGATTTCGTAGCTGGCAGCCAGCGCACGTTCCAAGCCAGCGCGATATTCACGCTCAGCTTCCGGCGTCATCCTGCTGCGATCAATCGTCCCCGCGCCACCGTGAATCAGGAGCCCGAACTTTTTCTGATTAGTTTGCATCGTTTCGCTAGTCGCGGGATTTTTCGTGCTGCCTTCCTGCGACCGCGTCTGATTGAATGCCGTCGCGGCCAATAGCGCAACTACGGCAAGGGATTTAGATCGCCAACACACAACTATCGGCAAAATTCCTTAGTGGCCCGGCTTTGTCGCCGTTGCGTCGCCTCCGAGAATAATCGGCAGCCCCTCTTTGCCGGCGCCGATGATCACGATTTTCGTATTGCCACTCAAAGCGAGTTCTTTGGTCGCTTCGATTCCTTTCCATTTCAAAAGATTTTCGTTGATGCCTTCGGTCACAATTTTTTGAAAACTGGAGATGCCTTCGGCTTCGATTTTCTTGCGCTCGGCTTCCTGTTTCTCTTTTAAGAGGACGAATTGCATGCGAGAAGCTTCCTGCTCCGCGCTCAGTTTTTCCTGGATCGCCTGCTGCAAGCGCGGCGGCAAGGCGACGTCGCGGAGCAGCATGCGCTCGACCGCAACGCCGCGCGGCTCGACCGCAGCGAGAATGTGCTGATTAATTTCCGAGCTCATCTTCTCGCGTTCAGGCGAATAAAGCGCTTTTGCTTCGTAGGAGCTCGTGACCTCGCGCACGGCGCTGCGCACGTTCGGCTCCAGCAGGACGTTCTCTTAATTAACGCCGACCGATCGATAAACATCGGGCGCTTTGGTTGGATTGAGGTGAAACAGAATGCTGACGTCTAGGTGCACAATCAGTCCTTCACTCGAAGGCGTGTCCATCGTTTCCTTGACCTCGCGCGTTTGCACCGACAACCGATTCACGCTCGAGAGTGGATTGATTAGATGAAGCCCGGATGGCAGCGCTTCGCTGCGCACATTTCCGAAAAGATCGACAACGCCCACGTGGCCGGCGGGAACCACGCGCGCGGAGCGAAGCAAGAAGAATAACAGAAGAATTACAATGGCGATCAAAGCGGGCGTTCTGAGTTTCACGCCGCTAAGTTTAGACGCCTGGCCTCCTCGATGTCGAAAGCTTTCGCCCATGATTAAAGCACACGGGATGTCGATCTTGACAACCGACGCAAGTCGCGTTTCGCATTTTCTTCTTTTCCCCATCGCGAGATGGGGCAACTTGCCGTGACCATGGCGAATACTCGCGCAGATAGCGAAACCCTGCCGGCAAACCCGGTGGAGGTCGTGCAAGGAATCGGTGCCCTTGGCCGCAGTTTTCTGCGCGAGGTGGGCAGCATGTTCTGGTTCATCGTTCAAACCTTCGAGGAAACGCTCGAGCGCATAGGACAAGGACGCGTGCCATTCCGCGCCGCCAGTTTTTTCCGCCACACCGAGCGCGCCGGCGTCGATTCGGTGCCGCTAGCCGGACTGGTATCGTTCTTCCTCGGTCTAACGATGGCTTTGTTGACCGGCTACCAACTACAACGATTTGGGACCGAGCGATTGGTTCCCGGGGTGGTTGCCATCGGCTTTACGCGAGAACTGGGGCCGTTGCTTACCGGTATCATGTTGGCGGCGCGCATCGGCGCTGCCTTTACAGCCGAGCTCGGGACGATGCAGGTCTCCGAGGAGGTCGAAGCGATTGAAACGATGGGAATTGGGCCGCTGCGTTTTCTCGTCGCGCCGCGCATGCTGGCACTGTTTTTTCTAATGCCATGTCTTTCCACGGTCTCGAACATCGCGGCCATCTTCGCCAGCAGCCTTGTCTGCAAGGCCTATTTCAGCATCGCGTTCGTCTACTTTCTCGATCTCGTTAAGGACGCGTTGCTCATCCGCGACATCATCACGGGAATATTAAAGAGTCTTATGTTCGGTCTGCTTATCGGCGCGATCGCTTGTTATCGCGGGTTGACGGTCAAAGGCGGGGCGGCCGGTGTTGGAACATCGACAACATCAAGCGTGGTCACTGCAATTACGACCGTGATCGGGTTCGATACCGTCTACAACATTATCTACACTGTTTTTTTTCCAACATGAGCACGGGAGATTCAAATATCGCGGAGCTGCGCGACGTCAAAATGCAGTTCGAGGAAAAAAAAGTGCTCGACGGACTCTCGCTTACCGTCCGGCCGCAGGATCGTCTTGTTATCATGGGACAAAGCGGCAGCGGCAAGAGCACGATCCTGCGGCTGATCCTTGGAATTCTGGAGCCGAATTCGGGGTCAATTTTCTTCAAGCAGTTCGAAATCACTCGCCTGCCCCGGCGCAAATTGCAGCAGGTGCGCCGAAGGATCGGAATGGTTTATCAATACTCGGCGCTGCTCAGCTCACGCACCGTGCGAGACAACGTCGCGCTGCCACTCGAGGAACTAACCGACAAATCGCGCGAAGAGATCGACGAAATTGTCGATCAAAAGCTGGAGCTTGTCGGGATGAAGGATTCAAAGGACGGTCTGCCCTCGGAACTGAGCGGCGGCATGAGAAAACGGGTGAGCCTGGCGCGAGCGCTCGTCATGGATCCCGAGCTGATTCTTTTCGACGAGCCCGTGGCGGGTCTCGATCCGGTGATCGCTTCCGTGATCGACGAGTTGATCATCAGCCTGAGCGAAAAATCGAAGGTGACATCGATCACCGTAACGCACGAAATGGGGAGTGCATTTCGCATCGGCACGCGAATGGCTATGCTTTATCAAGGCAAAATCATTGAGGACGCCGAGCGCAGTCGGCCAATCCGGTGGTCGCTCAATTCTTGAGCGGCAGCACCGAAGGCCCCATTCTGGAAGGAAGCCAAGATGCAATTGCGACGAAATGAAATCATGACCGGCCTTCTCGTGGTCGGCACGCTCGCGGTGATTACCTTCACTCTTATCCTCCTCGGTGCGCCCGGTCTTTTCCGGCCGCTCGCCACCTACAAGATTTACCTCGACAACGCCGCTGGAATTAAACAGGGCGCGCCGGTCATGCTGGCTGGTCGTAAGATCGGGCAGGTTCAGAGATTGTATTCGCCGGTCTCAAAAGAAGAGGATCGGCGCGCACAGGAGGCTGCCGACGCGCTGCATCCGCCCGATCCAAACGCGCCGCCCACGCCGGCGGACGGCAAGCCGAGATTCGAAGTGCGTGTTGACGTTCAAGTGGACAAAAGCGCGCTCGTCTACCGCGATGCCAAAACGCGGCTAATGCAACTGGGATTACTCGGCGAAATGGCGATCGATATCACGCAGGGAATGGAAACGTCCGGCCGAGCGCGCGACGGCGAAATGTTCGCCGGCGAGCGTATCCCCGATTTTAGCGAAGCGGCGGCGAAAATGCTGGAGGTGATCAAGCCGGTCGCGGCCGAAGCCACTACCACCATGAAGGACCTCGAACAAACGGCGCAAAATATCAATCACATCACCGATGAAAACTCAGAGCTCAATCAAGCCCTCGGCCAGTTCAAAACTTTTAGCGAACACCTTGTCAATCTAACCGCGCCCGACAGCGCTTTTTCCCATTCGCTCACCAACATCGAGCAAATTAGTGATCAATTGAGCAAGAACGACAACATCCGGGTTAGCTTGCAAAATTTCCGCGAATCGTCTCAGAAATTGAAATCGATGATCAACGATCTCGGGCCCGCGGGCGAGAACATCAAGGAATTTAGCGAGACGGTTAAAGCGCAGCCGTGGCGCTTGATCTGGCCGAGCACTAAAAAATATCTGGCGGCCTTGCCCACTCCCGCCCCTGGCGAAGCAACTATCACCGTGCGCAAGAGCACGAAGGCGAAATCAACTCCAACTCCGCGGAACCAACCTCGCTAAGACACAGCCTGTTGTAGAGGGAAGCAGTCTGCGTCCTAATCGGGACGGTGACAGCGTCCCCTACAGGAAGCCTTCTTGGCCAACCGCGCTTGGAGAAATTTCAAAATCGCGGCTTCATCGACACGAAGATCGATATCTTCTTTTTCCAGCGCTTCTTCGGTTTTCTGCTTCAAACCCTCGATTGAGTTCCCATTGAGATAAGTTTCCAGAACGGCGGGGTGAACATAACACTTCCGGCAAATCGCCGCAGTATTGCCAAGAATCTTCGCCACCGCGCTGATCGCGTCTTTGATGTTCGCTTTCGCCTGCTTCTTCGTTTCAAAAGCGCCGATCGCATTGAGCGCGATGCCGCCAAGCACCGTTCCCGCCCAGGTGCGAAAGTCTTTCGCGGTGAAATCTTCGCCCGTAATCTCGCGCAAGTAATCGTTCACATCCTGCGACGTGAGGTCGCGCACTTCCCCGTTTTCGTCGACATATTGAAAAAGATCCTGCCCGGGCAAGTCTTGCAGCTTCGAGATGGTCTTCGCGATGCGCTTGTCGGTCATCTCCACTTCGTGCATGCGTCCGCTCTTGCCGCGAAAACGAAAACGGACTTTCGAGCCGTTCACATCAACATGTCGATCTTTCATGGTCGTTAGGCCGAACGATTTGTTTTCACGCGCATACTCCTGGTTGCCGACCCGGATGAAGGTCCGCTCGAGCAACTGCACCACCGTTGCCAGGATTTTGTTCCGCGGAAGACCCGGCCAAGCGAGATCCTTGCGCACGCCTTTGCGAATTTTCGGCAGAGCTTCGGCGAAAACCACGATCCGGTCGTACTTGTTTTCGTCGCGCACTTCGCGCCAGCGCTCATGATAAAGGTATTGTTTGCGGCCGCGCGCATCGCGGCCTGTTGCCTGAATGTGGCCGTTCGGTGAGGGGCAAATCCAAACATCTGTCCACGCCGGCGGAATAGCGAGACGTGCGATGCGCAGCAATCGTTGCCCATCATGAACCGGTTTTTCCTCGGTGTCGAAATATTTGAAGTCGTCGCCTTTGACTTTGCGTGAGTAACCGGGTTGATAGTCGCTCACGTAACGCAAACCCGCTTCCTCAGCTGCTTCCGCCGGTCCGGTGACGATCTTGAGACCGGAAATTTTCTTTTTTTCTTTGCGAATTTTGTTTGCGGAAACGTGCACTCTGTTCAACGCGCAAGGTAGGGGCGATTGACCTCAATCGCCCCCGGGCGGTTCGGTGAACCGCCCCTACCTATGGTCCGTAACTTTTTGTAAATTTTTTCTTCGACTCGGATTCGGTCGAAGTAATTGGCGGCGTTTGCTCGGGAGTAGATGTCGATCTTTCCGGCGCGGCTTGCGGTTCAGGCGCAGTTTCTTTCTGCGGCGCAGCCGGTTGCGCGCCCTTGGGCGCCTTCTGCGCAACATCGACATATACCATCTGCAAATTTGCGAGCGCGTTGCGCAGCACAGTTGTTTCTTCGCTGGTCAGGTTTCCGCGCGTTTTCTCCTGAATCATAGCGAGCTGATCGATGAACATTTTTGCCAGCTCCAGGTTTACTTCACCTTCGCCGGTCCTGGGATTTGGGATTTGCCCGAGAAAAAGCGCGGCATTCTGTGCGTGCATCATGACAAACTCGATGAAGCGCTGGGAAAGCTCGCCGCTTTGGGTGCTGGTTTGGACTTCAGCCATGGCTCAATTCTTCTTCGCAGGAGCGGCGAGCTCCGGCGGTCGCACCGTTGCTAAAACATACGGTTGCTCGCGAAAATATTTTCCAGCCACGCGCTTGATCTCATCAAGCGTCACCGCTTCGACGTCGTGTTCGAGCGATTTGTAATAGTTGAAGCCGAGGCCGTAAAGCTCATCCAAGGCGCACTGGTAACCAAAGGAATCGTTGCTTTGATTGGCAATCTGCTGCTGGCCGATCAATTTCTTTTTCGCGCGCATTAGCTCTTCACTCGTCAGGCCATCGCTCGCCAGTTTCCGGATTTCGTCCAGCAGCGCTGTTTTTACCGGCTCGATCTTTTGCGGATCAGTCCCGAGATAAAAGGCAAAAATGCCGGGCACAAGTCCCGGCATTTGACTCGCGCCGACATAATACGCCAAGCCCATCTGTTCGCGAATGCGAATGAAAAAGCGCGAGCCGAGATCGCTGCTCGCTTCGTCGATCAACTCCAGCGCATGTCGATCTTTGCTGAAAACGTCGACGCCGCGGTAGCCGACCATGATCACACCCTGCGCTTTCTCCTTTTGGCTCTCGACATTTGTCATTTGGCGCAGGGGCGCTGCCGGATGCGCATCCCTCAACGCAAGTTCGCCTGGCTTCATCGTGCGCAGCGTTTGCTCTAAAACTTGCTTCACTTCCGCGGCTTTAACGTCTCCGAAAACAGAAATGACGCCGTTTTTGGCCACCAGATAACGATCGCGAAAATCGAGCAGATTTCTTTGAGTCAAACGCGGCACCGAATCGGGCGAGCCGTTCGCGCGCAGTGCATAGGGATGCTCGCCGAAGAGCGCGGCTCGCAAAATATTGCGGGCGACGGTCGCAGGCTGCTCGTCCTCCTCTTTCAGGCCAGCCAACTGGACTTCTTTTTCGCGCGTCACCGCTTGTTCCGGCATGGTCGCGTTCAGCAGTACGTCCGAAAGCAAATCAACGCCCAGTTTCAAATCGGGCTTCGTGACATGGACCGAAACGCTACAACTGTTATTGCCCGCGTCACTGCCAATTGAACCGCCGACAGCTTCGATCTGATTCGCGATTTGCTCCGCCGTCCGCGTTTTTGTTCCTTTGAGCAACGCTTTGGCCATCAATCGCGTGATGCCGTTAGTTTGCGGGGTTTCAGCGAGCAGCCCGCTTCGGAACACGGCGGTTATCGAGACCAGCGGGAGGCGCGCGTCTTCGCGCACGAGAATTCGCAAGCCGTTGGAAAGTTCGAACTTCTGGACTTCGCCGGCATTGATGGGCTGGGCGGCCTCCCCTTTCGCGAACAATGAGCCTTTTGGATTAAGCGAAACAACCGTGAGATTTGCATCGACGAGATACTTGCCCGCAACCCGTCGAATATCGTCGAGCGTCACTTTTTGGACGGCCGCGAGATAGTCGCGACTGAAATTCAGATTTCGCGTGAGCAGCCAATTCCCTCCAATATCGGAGGCTTGGCCGCGCATCGTTGCCAGCGCATCAAGATGGTGAGTGAGCGAAATTTTCTTTGCCTTCATCAGCTCGTCCGCTGTGGCGCCGGCTTGCTTCACTTCACCGATGATCTGCAAAATCAATTGCTGGGCGGCCTCGCGTTTTTTGGGATCGACCGTGGCATCGACGCCGAGCAATCCCGGGTCGCCCGGCGTGTAGGAGAAAGCTGAAACAGCAAAGGCCAGCCCAGCTTCTTCACGCACGCGCCGGTACAAACGCGAGCTGCGCCCATCGCCCAAAATCGTCGAGAGCAGATCGAGCGCGGGAACATCCGGATGCGTGACTTCCGGAATGTGCCAGGCCAGCGAAAGCCGCGTCAGCTCCGTGGCAAATTCATTGTGCACTTCGCGCCGGCCCAGCTGCGGCGGCTCCGCGGGAATGAAAACCGCTTTGAGCGACTTTTCGGGGTAGGCTTTGAAAAAATCATCCAGCTGCTGATGCACCTTTTCTGGATCGACATCTCCCGCCACGATGAAGGTGAGATTGTTTGGAACGTAGCGCGTCTTGTAATACAGCATCACCTGCTCCTGGGTGAGCTGGTTATAAATTTCCATCTGCCCGATGACTGGCAGTCGATAGGGATGTTTCTGATAGGCTGTGGCGAAGAGAAGCAGACCGGTCATTCGGTCGGGATCGTCGAGATTCATCGCGAACTCACGGCGAATCACCTCCTGCTCTTTCAAATACTCCTCGGGCGGAAGAGTTGAATTCATCATCGCGTCGGACAGGACGTCCAACGCCGCGGCAACGCCATCTTTCGGAACGTCGATCCAGAAAACGGTGCGATCGAATGACGTGTAGGCGTTGATATAACCGCCCACATCCTGAATTTTTTGCGCGATCGCATTGGTCGTTCGCGTCTTCGTTCCTTTGAAGAGCATGTGTTCGAGAATGTGCGACAGGCCCGCGCCGATACGCTCGTCCTCGTCGATGCTGCCCGTGGCACACCAAGCCTGCACGCTCGCCACCGGCGCGCTGTGATCTTCCTGCACGATCACGGTGAGGCCGTCCGGCAGGACCCATTTTTTCGCGGAGCTTGGTGGAAATGTAATGACTCCCGCATCCTCGCTGGGCGCGGCTTTCAAATTGGAAGTGCTAAACATAATTGCGACGATAAACGCCAGAGGCGGCGCGAATCGCCTCATAACGATTTTGGCGCGGGCAGACCCGGCGGCGGCTTTACGGCAATGAGCTTCGCGGGCGCGAACGGTTTCACAAAGACCTCTTCAAAATCATAAACGCTCTTGAAGTCCTCCATCGAATCTTCCTCCGTCTTCCCGAAAATGCCGGCGCCGATCAGGTTGAAAACCATGTGGCCGATGTCTTCACAGGAATGGATCCCCCACGAGTTAAACACCGTAATTACCATCGGCCCAAACTCTTTGAGGGCGTATTGCCGAACGCCATCGAGCAATTCCGGCCCGGCCACATGACGCACAGTCGCGCCTTTGATTTTCTTCTGTTGTTTCGTCGTGAAATCGAGCGCGTCGCGCAAAAAGACATACGCCTCACGCTGATAGCGCGGGTCGCTCACCACGATCGAATCGAGAGCCTCGGCAAATCCTATCTTTTGCATCTTGGGTAAACAGTAGCGCGCCGCGTATGATAAACAGCAAGCTTCGCGCGAGCAACTATCCGCAAGATCGACAATCGGTCTTTCAATTCAAGCCGCTGTCAGTTTTGAAACTGCTCCTCGATCGCATCGAGATATACCGAAAGCGCATCCCGCCGTCGCGGCGCCGGCATTTGCGGCTCGCCCACCGCCTTCAAATAATCGACGAACACGCCACTCATGGTCTTCGATTGCGTAGCCTCAAACCAGTTCATGTAATCGTCGACATCGTTCATTCGCGCGACAATCTCGGCGCGGGTTCTTTTTAAGCGCGCAAAACGCTTAGCCAATCCCTTGCGCTTGCCGGCCGCGACGAGCTCTGCGATTTGCTGATATTCCCGCACAATCGGCCGCATAACCGGATTCGCCCGGGCGGCGAGCAACAGCAAATTGTGGTTTAATCGATTGAGCGCCGGACGCTCGACGACTGAAATCTTTCGGTGCCAAAGATCTTCGAGCTGAATCGCGTCGGTTGGCGGTCCGACCTTCGAGGTTTTACCGCGCAATAGTTCGTCAAGACGGCGCTCGGTTTCAATGAAGGTGAGTAATTGATAATTCTGCGCAGCGTTCAGTTCCGCCACACTTGATCGCCAGGTTTTCTCTGCATCGTCGCCCAATATTGGAAACTGTGCCTTCAAATCGGCGAGCGGATCGTTGGAGGCGCGCGACAGATTATCGATGTAGCGCGCCAGCCTCGAACGCCCATCGGCTCCCTCGACAGTCAGCTGCACGAGCGCGAGCGAGTAGGCGCGATAAAGCAGGCGCGCCGGCGAATCGAGCAAGGCCGGGCGCTGCCGCAGAAATTCTTCCAGCGGCACGATTTCGTCGGACAGAAGAACAGCTTCCACGAGTGGCCCGCGGTCCCGGCCGGGCGTGAGCGCCAACACCCCGTCGAGCAACCAGTCGGGCGGCCCGACGTAGGCCGTACCGGGAGCGAGGTCCGGCTGTTTGCGATAAATCATTTCCAGTAGAATCGCGCGCAGCAGTTCACGCTCGACCAATGAAGCATCGAACGTTGCCGCGATGGTCAGATCCAACTGCAGTTTCAGGCCAAACCCGGTCTGGCTGAAGTGCAATGCGGCCGGCGCTACCTCCGGCAAGTTCGCCTGCGCTAGTTGCAAATTGACGACGATGGGGGTTTTCCATCCATCCGGTGTTTGGAGAAGCGCGAGAAGGTTGGCCTTTGTCGCTTCGGCCAAATCGGAAACTGCGCCACGCAACTTCGCATCGGCACCGTAAACAATGAATTGTCGCGACGGACTTACACTGCGTTCCGGCGGTCCGGCCAGCATCGCCCGCTGCGCGAGCAAGATGGACATGATCAAGGTGAAAATCGCCTGGCGGTTCATGTTTCTCGAAAAGTGAATGATACTCGGCGTGCGCCCACGCCGGCGAGCCGGAAATGGAGCAAGTTTTTTCTCTTGCGCAGCGTAAAAAACGCAACTTTCGCTGCTCGAGCGTGTATAATTGATAGAAACCCAAAATATTTATGAATGCAAAACGTATAGTTTTACTAAGCTGCTTTGTCGCGTTGGCGTTACCTGTTTCAGTTGCAACTGGTCAGCGCCGCGGTGGCGGCCACGGTGCTGCGCCGGCGCCGGTTAGATCGACAATGAGCCACCCCGGGGGAAATTTCCGGACTTTCAACGATCGACGTGAAGATCGTTTTGAAAGCCGCCATCGCTTTTTCAACGATCGACGCTTCGTCCGCAACCGGTTCGTCGGCAACCGGTTCGTGTTTATCGACACGTTTGGTTTTCCGTTCTGGGGCTGGGGTTGGGGCTGGGGCTACCCGTACGGCTATGGCTACCCATACGGATACGATTATAATTACTACGGCGACTCCGGTTATGGATATGGTTACGGCGATCAATCCTCGGTTGCGCAGTTGCAGAGCCGACTTGCGCGGGCCGGATATTACCATGGCGCGATCGATGGAATCATGGGACCAGCAACGCGACGCGCGCTGCGCGAATACGAACGGACCCACAATCAGAGCGGGTACGGCATGACCGATCGCTACTAGTTCTCGCGACAATCGGACTCGCCTGATCCTACGTTCGATTGTCGATCTTTCGGTTGGTCGGCCGGCGGGCCTGCAAGGGTGAAAGGGAGGTCCGCCGGTCGCTCTATTGCGATGAAACGCTCAGCAGAGCGCTCTTTTGGTGAAATTCGATCGAGCCCATCTTCGCGACTAATTTGCGCTCCCGCTCGAGTGCGGACCAGAGATCGGCAAAAATGAAACCTATCAACTGCATGATCTCTGGATGAATGGGGAGCCGGCCGATGGCGCCACCTTTGTTCGACGCGGCGATTTTCCCTTCCTTTAAATTGATCGCAAAAGAGCAGCTGCTGTAGAGCGAATAACCAAACAGCGAACGTCCGGCAATAATTGTAACGCTACCTTCGCCAAACCCGATGATCGCGCGCTCAAAGTCGAGCAACGGCTTGTTTAAGGACGTCTGCTTACTCTTAAGCGCGGAGGCGAAATAAGCGTTTACCTGTTCCTCCGTGTACTGAAGCTGAGCCGGCCGGTGATAAGTGATCGCATTCTCCAGCTCGAGGCTGATCTGTGACGGCAGGAGCAAAGCTTTTACCGGGGGAGGGACATCCAGCGGCAAAATCATTTGCACAACTGCGGCTGTCGCGCACGCGCCAAGGATCAACTTACTGAGCCTGAAAAGCAGGTGGCGAAGCTTCGCACGCTGTGGATCGAAAAGCGTGCGCATGCGTTTGCGCGTTTCGTCGGGGCGCTCCTTGGGAATGCTGACCGCGGAACGATCAAGCCGCGCGCCGCAGTTATGACAGTAAATGCGCTCCAGCTCATTCTCATGCGCGCACTCGGAACAAATCAACTTGGTCATCCCGTTGGTTCTTTCCCTGGCTTGTTCGTTTTTGTCGATGCTGCCGGTGACGGTTTGGCGGTTGTCTCCTTGACTGCGGGCGATTTTTCTCCGGCGGCGACAGACGTCGTAGGCGCGTCCTTTTGCGCCGCTTCTTTGTACGAGCTACTTCGATAATCCGTGGCGTAGAAACCAGAGCCTTTGAAAATCAGCCCAGCTCCAGTGCCGAGAAGGCGCTTCACTTTTCCATGTCCCCACTTGGGCAGGCGGCAAAGCTCCTCCGGGCACTCGCGGAATGGCTCATCGCGCATTGATTGAAACGCCTCGAAGATTTTGTCGCACTTCGCGCAGGAATATTCGTAGGTGGGCATTAACGGCAGAAAGAAAGATCGGCGGCGAAAAGACGGTCGAAGTCTGCATGAAAGCAAGCACAATTCAAGCCGGAGCGCGCGCGCCAGATCGCTTATCAAATCGATGATTTATTCTCGGCGGGCCCGCCTCTTCCTTGACTTCAAACTAGACGGAGCGTAAATGCTTCGGTCAAAATTTTTCCCACTGTGACCTGTTCCTTTTTTGGCATTTTTCGGCGTCTTTGCTGCTTGATTGCGGTACTGCTTCTCGGCGCATGTGAAGAAGCCGGGCCGCCGGTTCAATATCTCGGTGGTGCCGCCGGCTTCGGTCCGAGCGGTGCACCGCAGGATACGATCTCATACTGGGACGGCGATGGAATTGGAGGGAAACCTTCGGTGAAAATCAGTCTCGGACAGCAGCGCGCCTATTTTTACAAGAGCGGGCTGCTCGTCGGCATCTCGCAACTCTCCACTGGGCGCGAAGGACTTATCACGCCGACCGGTCACTTCTCGATTATCCAAAAAGATATCAACCACGTCTCGACCAAGTACGGCGATTTCGTGGATGACGCCGGCAACGTGGTGAAGCCGAATGTTTCGGTTGACGACAAAAGACCGCCTGGCACCCATTTTAAAGGCGCGCCGATGCCTTATTTTATGCGGATTGTCGATGGCGTCGGCATGCACGCGGGTTATTTACCGGGTTATCCTGCCTCGCACGGCTGCATCCGCATGCCTGAGTTCATGGCGGAGAACTTCTTCAAAACTCTTTCGACCGGAACGCCGGTCACCATCACCAACTAATTTCGCCGGCGCGCTGGGTCGAACGTCTGGGCCTCGGATTTTTTGAAGTTCGATAACTTTCGGCGAACATTCGCCGTGGAAAAATCTCGCGATCTCCTGACGCTTTCCGCCGATTCCGAGCCGATCGCGCACAAACTGCGCGAGATCGCGAGTGGGAAGCGGCTGGTTTCGTTCTCGCATGTCGTGGAGTCAGCGCAGCCATTTCTCGTCGCTTCGCTCGCATGCAAGATCGACAAGACGATTTGGGTCTTCTGCTCGAGCGTCCACTCGCAGGAATTGCTGCACGAAAGTTTGCTCAACTGGCAGCCCGACGCGCTTTTTCTGCCGGAAGCAGAATTCGCCGCGGTCGAAAATATTTTGCCGGACCCGGAGATCGCAGCCGAACGTCTCGCGTTGTTTTCTTTGCTCGAGCGCGGCGCCGGGCCGCACGTCATCGTCGCGACCTGCGCCAGTCTCGATCAAGCCGCGCCCGAACCTGGCGCTCTCGTTTCCGCTTCCATTCAACTGCGACGCGGCACGACCCAAAAGATGGAACGCGTTCTTGAGCAGCTCGTTGACGCCAGTTACGAACGGGTCGCCCAAGTAACGATGCGCGGACAGTTCGCCGTCCGCGGGGGGATTGTCGATCTTTATTCGTGGGAGGCGACCCTGCCGGTGCGAGTTGAATTCTTCGGGGATGAAATCGAATCCCTGCGCGCGTTCGATATCGATACTCAGACCTCAGTCCGCGATCTAAACTCGGTCGATATTCTGGTTGGAGCGGCGGACGATCAAAATGGCACGGTCCGCGATTACATCGCCCGCGATCATCTCAAGATCGACATCGAGCCCGCGGAAACATCCGGCGCGCACATCCAAATCAGCGAGAGTTGGATTGAAAGCGGCCCCGAAGATTTCAGCGGCGCGTTTCAGGATTGCCAAGTCGGGGAGTTCGCGATCGGCGATCTCATGCTGGTGGAAGCAAAGCGCGCGCAGTTTGTCGCGCGGTTGAAGGAATGGCGCGCGGAGAAGGCAAAGATCGTCATCTACTTTCAGACCGAAGGCGAGATCGAGCGTTTTCGCGAGATCATGGGCGAGCAAGCCGCGCTCGACGATGTCGATCTTGTCGAAGGCACGCTGGCGCGCGGATTTTGTTTTCCCGCTGCCAACCTCGTCGTGCTTTCGGCCGCGGAATTATTCGGGCGATTCGCCGCGCATGGCCGCCGGCGATTGCGACGCGCCGAACGCCATCGCGCGCAAATCGATTTCAGCGAATTGATCGAGGGAGATCTGGTCGTGCATCTGGAGCACGGCGTTGGACGTTTTCTTGGCCTGCAAAAATTGTCTGTCGGCCAGGCGCCTCGCCTGCCGGACGCTGATGCTATTGTCCAGGCAAGCGATGCGCTTGCTCGACGAAATCGAGCGCAAGAAGTTCTCGTCCTCGAATTTGCCGGCGAAGCGAAACTTTATGTGCCGCTCGAACAGGCCTATCTCGTTTCGCGCTACGTCGGCGTCGGGAAAAAATCGCCGCCGCTCAGTTCACTTGGAGACGCGAAGTGGGGGCGCGCGAAGAAAAACGCCGCCGCATCCATTTTCGATTACGCCGGCAAAATGCTCGCCGTGCAAGCCGAGCGCGAAACGCATCCCGGCCACGCCTTCAGTCCCGATAGCAAGTGGCAGGCCGAGTTTGAGCATTCGTTTCCATTTCGTGAAACGCCCGATCAAATGAAAGCGATCGTCGACGCGAAGATCGACATGGAAAAGCCGCGGCCGATGGACCGCTTGATTTGCGGCGATGCTGGCTTCGGCAAAACCGAAGTCGCCATTCGCGCCGCGTTCAAGGCAGTCATGGACGGCAAACAAGTAGCGGTGCTCGCGCCGACCACCGTTCTCGCCCAGCAACATTTCGAAGTCTTTCGCCAGCGCATGCTCGACTATCCGGTGCGGATCGAAATGCTCAGCCGTTTCCGATCGCAAGGCGAACAAAAGAAAATTCTCGATCTCTTGCGCCAAGGCGGCGTCGATATCGTGATCGGCACACACCGGCTAATCTCCGGAGACGTCGTCTGCAAAGACCTTGGTCTGGTCGTGATCGACGAAGAGCAGCGCTTCGGCGTTTTGCACAAGGAAAAATTCAAAGAGCTCTTCAAAGTTGTCGATGTTCTGACTCTTTCGGCGACGCCAATTCCGCGCACGCTCTACCTTTCGCTTGTCGGCGTGAAAGACATGTCGACGATTGAGACGCCGCCGCTCAATCGGCTGCCGGTGGAAACAGTAGTCTGCGGTTACGACGAGCGAATCATTCGCGGCGCGATCAATCGCGAACTCGAGCGCCAGGGCCAGGTTTTCTTTTTGCACAATCGAGTAATGACCATCGAGCGGATGCGCGACCGCATCGTCGATCTTTGCCCGGCCGCGCGGGTGGAGATCGGCCACGGCCAGATGGACGCGGAGGAACTCGAGGCGGTGATGGCGCGGTTCGTGGCCGGAAAGATCGACGTGCTCGTGTGCACGACAATTATCGAAAGCGGCCTCGATATCCCAAACGCCAACACCATCATCATCGATCGCGCGGACCGATTTGGTCTGGCCGATCTTTATCAATTGCGCGGCCGTGTCGGTCGGGCCGAGCACAAGGCCTACGCTTATTTGCTGCTCCCGCGTGAGATGATGACAATCGGCGCCGCCCGCAAACGGATCAACGCGATCAAGCAATACAGCTCGTTAGGCGCGGGGTTCCGGATCGCGATGCGCGACCTGGAGATTCGCGGCGCGGGCAGTATTCTTGGCACGGCGCAAAGCGGCCACATCATGGCCGTCGGTTTCGATCTTTACTGCCAGTTGCTCAAGCAGGCCGTGGCACAACGCAAAGGTGAAAAATTGCGGCTCCGGCTCGAGGTCGATCTTCGCCTGAATTTCGTGGCGACAAATGAAGCGGAATTTGTTCACCTCGGGCCCAAGACATGCGTGCCGGCATTTATCCCTGCTGGTTTTATCGGCGAAGCCACTTTGCGCATCCAGGCCTACCGTCGCATCGCAGAAATAACGGCGCGCGACCAAGCGGAGCGCCTGAGGCGCGACTGGCGAGACCGCTTTGGCCAATTCCCACCCGCGGTTGACAATTTGTTCCTTCTCACCGAAATCAAGCTCGCTGCCGCCGAGGCCGGCATCAGTCGCGTGGAAGTACGCGAGGACAAATTAATGCTGACACGGCGCGGGGATTTTATACTTGTGGGTGGCAAATTTCCCCGTTTAGTAGCGGGTAGAATCGAACAGCGTCTCCGGGAAATTCAGGAGCTGATCAAGAGACTATGAAGCGGATCATCCGTCGTTTTGCTATCGTGTCGCTGGCAATTTTTGGCCTGGCGCTGTCGCCGCTTTGCCGCGCTGCCTTTGCCGCGGAGCCGGAAGTTATCGATGGCATTGCCGCGATCGTGAATGGAGACACGATCACATACTCGGAAGTCCGCGCTGTGTCCACGCCGCGCGAAAAGCTGTTGCGTTCCCAGTACGCCGGTGACGAGCTCGTGAACAAGATCAAGGAAACGCGGCAAGCCGCGCTCCAGGACCTGATCGATCGTGAGCTGATCATCCAGGCATTTAAGAAAGAGAGCTACCAGGTTCCAGATCACTATGTAGAGGAGCGGCTGCACGAAATCATCCAGGAATCATTCGGTGGCGACCGCAATACTTTTATCAAGACGCTCGAAGCGCAAAATTACACACTGGGCGAATTCAAAAAATTGGAGACCGAGAGAATGATCGTGCAGGCGATGCGGAGCAAGAACGTGAAGCGAAACATGATCATTTCGCCCACGAAAGTCGAAGAATATTATAAAGCGCACCGCGACGAATTTACCTCGAAGGAACAGATCAAGCTTCGCATGATCATGATCCCCAGCCATGCCGAGAGCGGTAACTCCGCGGCACAAAAAGCGATGGTCGAGGAAGTCCTTGGCAAGCTGGCGAGCGGCGCCGAGTTCGATCGCATGGCGCAGATTTATTCCGAGGACAGCACGCGCGACCAGGGCGGCGATTGGGGATGGATCGAACGCAAGACCCTGGCCGCTCCGCTTGAAAGAATCGCGTTCAATCTGCCAATCGGAAGAATTAGCAGCATCGTGGAATTTTCCGGCAATTATTACATCCTCAAAGTCGACGAGAAACGCGGCGGCAAAACGCGCTCGCTCGCTGAAGTTCGGCCAGAGATCGAGAAACAACTGATCCAACTGGAAGCGCAGCATCTGCAGGAACGCTGGCTAGCCAGCTTACGCTCGAAAGCTTACATCCGGACGTTCTGAAGTTTGATGTTCGACGTTTAATGTTTGATGTCGATCTTCAGCTGCAAAACTTAAACGTTGAGCGGTGAAAGTTGAGCGTTGGACGTTTCCATAACCCAGGGCAACCTCAATTACCCGGCGCACGCGCTTGCTACGCAGCGCTGTCTTGATGAAGATGTGCGATGCGACCGCGCATCGGCATTACGCTCGGTGATTGCGCCGGTATCGGACCGGAGATTGTCGACCTTGCTCTGAAGTCTGCTCGCCTGCCTGACTCAGCCGATTACATCGTTGTCGGCAAATATCCCGATTGCTCGTTAGGCAAACCGACCCTCGAAACTGCCTGCGTGGCGGCGGCCGCACTGGAAGAAGCTGTCACCCTCGCGCGACGCGGTGAAATCGATGCAATTGTCACAGGACCGGTCCACAAAGCGCAAATGTACGAAGCTGGTTTCAAATTCGCGGGCCAGACAGAATTTTTTGCCGAACGCTG
>WNFB01007450.1_pt1 | contig 17435 bp, 17 predicted proteins | sample 5400501 | NCBI WGS metagenome assembly WNFB01 (sample SAMN13153341, study PRJNA577476) | soil metagenome | isolation source: 200 cm saprolite under Douglas fir tree site 2 hole 1 | place: USA:California | collected 2015-04-18 | reverse complement strand
AGCGAAGCGAAGGCGCGTAGTACGAGGTAGGCGCGTGGCGACGGGCGAAGCAGGAGCCACATCGCGCCGTAGAGCCATTGTGGGCGAGCCGGTGTATGGCTCGACCGCAGGGCGGCCGAGGGCGGTGCAGGCGGAGCCTGACACCGCAAGGTTGCGCCGAGACCGAGGGCGCGAGGGAGACTGGGAAGTCCCGTCGCGCATACTGAGGGCCGGCGCACGCTTGCTTACCGAAAGTTACTATAAGAGCGCTTAATAGTTTTCACGAACCCGGGTGAGCAGCCGACGAATGGCTTGCTCAAGCTTCAGTTGCTTCTTCTTAAGATCGGCCTTCGTGCCACTCCGCGCCGAAGCCGCATTGCCGGGGAGCTTCAGTCCATCGATGGCAAAGACCTCCTTGCCGAGAAGCCCAAGTTCATCGTAATACGTGAGCATCTCGCGAAACAGCACCACGATTTCCTCATGTGCCGATGCCACAAAATCACCAATGGTGGTGAAGTCGGGCTGGGTGTCGGCCGATTCGCTTTCACCACGTTCTCACGGCAGAGGCGCTCGATGGCGCGCGAGGAAACGATGCCCCGCGAATAGGCGTAGAGAATGATCTTTAAGAGAATGCGCGGATCGTAGGCCGGCGCGCCGGTGTCGTCGTTGCGATAGCGCCCGTCGAAGGCCGAGAGGTCGAGCTCATGGTCGATGAGGTAATTGAGCGTGTGTTCGAAAGTACCAGGGAGAATCTGTTCCGCTCTCGAACGCGGGGTTAGCCCGCATTGGGGCGGATACCCACCACGACAGGTTGAAAGAACGCGTCGTCAAGGCGTTGTACCTTCTCAAACCCGGCACGAGCCATCATCGTCATAAGCTCGACGATTGAAATTGCATAATACGTAGACCGCATAACGTGAGCCTGGCAGTCATCGCCGCCATCGTCACGGACGACATAAAAGTGAACATCGTACAACGAGTCACGCCACTCCCATACCTGAAACAGCGCGTAGCGTGTATTGCCCTCGACTCGTACTCCGTGGGGTTTAAATTGAACCCCGCCGCGCTCGAGCGCAGCATAGTCTCGAACCGAGACGACGCATAAACCACCTGCTTCGGTACACGCGAAGAACTGCTCCACTGCTTGAAAGATGTCACCGTCTGTGAGGAGGTGGGGCAGCGAGTTATCAGCGCAAAGCACGACATCAAAGGTTCGGATGTGGTGCTTGTGCGCGACACGCATGTCGGCAACTGAGAAACTGATTGAGAGATTTCGTCGTGCCGATTCAGTCCGCGCGCGGTCTACCGCGCCCGGGGAAATATCTGACGCGGTAACGTCGTAGCCCAGAGCGGCCAAACCTAAGCTTTGCGTCCCGATGCCGCACGCGACATCCAGGACGGACCGAGCACCGGGACGCGCGTTTGAGCGGATGATGGAATCGAGAGCAATCGCTTGACGCTCGATGCTGTTGTCCCAGTTCTCAAAGATGAGGTGGTAGAACGGGGCGAGTTTGTCGTAGAACTCGGATAAAGGCATCGCGTCTCTACTGTGGGCTAACGTCCACGCCCACCCGCGCGCGCCCGCGGTGCACGCGCAAGCTGCGATGCTTCGCGCGCGTCGGTGTGGGGCGTGCTGTTAGGCGTCACTGTTTGCTTGCGGCCAACCGCAAACCGAGAAAGATAAAGAGTGCCCCCGACGCTTGCGAGAGCCCTTGAAGCGCACGCGGGCGACTGGCGAAGAAACTCCGCACACCCGAGGCACCGAGAGCCAAAATGAGACACCATACGGTTCCGGTGGTAAGGAAAGTAAACCCCAGGACAAGGAACGCGCCAACCTTCGTAGGGCTATCCGGCTCAATGAATTGGGGCATCAGCGCAAGAAAAAATAAGGCCACTTTTGGGTTGAGTATGTTAGTGAGCATGCCCTGACGGAACGCTGTCCATACATTGACCAAGCCGGCAATATCCGTCGATCCGGCAGTTGCCGTGCGCGTGATTAGCATGCGAACGCCGAGGTAGACGAGATATACAGCTCCAACGACCTTCAGTGCGACAAATGCAGAGGCCGACGTTGCGAGGACAGCCGACAATCCGAGCGCCGCAGCAAGCGTGTGAACGACCCCGCCGGCACTTATGCCCAAAGCTGAGGCCACGCCGATCTGTCGACCCTGAGCAATGCTGCGGCCGAGAATGTACAAGGTATCTTGACCGGGTGTGAGGTTCAACAATACGCCGGTTGCGACGAACAGCCAGTAGTCGTGGATACCGAGCATCGTCAATGACGCCTAACGAGCCTGTAGAAAAACCCAAAAATCGAAATTTTCAGAGATGTAACTCATTGATTTACTTAGCCACGATTTTTGAAAATGTGCAAATTTAGACTTTTCCTACAGCCTCAACGTTCACGGTGAGGGGCGCGCGCTACTCTTGCGCGCGTCCCTCTCGACCGTGGGGTTAGATCGCCGAGGCATACATTAGCGCCCAGGCAGCCTCAGTTTCCGTGCCACTGCGCGATGCAGTTCAATAACGAGGCGTGCACGCAGTTCAGCGACCAAGTGCTGCATCTCCCGTCTGCTGTAGTGTCCCTGAGCAACTTTGCCCGACACTGACACCCCGGTGGGGGTGTGGGTCAGAGTGATCTCCTTACTGGTAATGGACAAACGTCGAGACTGTTTCGTCATCCTTGAACGGTTGCCAGTATGAGACCCGCTTCCGGAGTAGGCGATATCCTTATCGTCGATTACAAATGCAGCAGCCTTTGTCATATCGCGATCTAACGTTTTGTTGAGCGGCGCGGGACACGAACAGAACCCGAAGGCCGCCGTCGTCTCACCGCATCCACCTCGAACACGAAGTTAGGTTGCGATGTATCAGACAAGTTTGGTAATCCAATTGGATAGAAGCTGGAGCAAAAAACAGAGAGCTAGGAAAACAAGCCCTACTTTCATTCGCCAGTATTTCTTGAGTTCCCATCCTTTGTATTCGTCAGTTTCTTCGGTTTTTTGACCGACAACAACGGGCGTTCTATTGCTTCCCATGTAGTCCGTTCTGGCAACACCGGGTGTGACCTTAAACTTTTTTCCTTGGAACTGATCGACAACCTCAGTTGCCACGAAGAACGCCCCCACAATGTCAAAGATAACGCCGACCGAATTGGTGATGGCTTGAAGATTGGCGCAAACAAACTCAGTGAGCATCGGTGTCCCTCTACTGCAACCTGAGTGAGCGCACAACTCGCGCCCCGTTGGGTGGACGCGCGTTTAGCGCCGACACTCCCGGCACCGTTTCAAAGTTATCGTTGTCGTTCATCGAAGGTCATATCCTTTCAGTTTGCAAGATAAAGGCGCTGCGCGTCCACCCAACGCCGCCTTAAGCGGCCGAGGGCCCGCGCCAGCGGGACCGAGGTCCGCTTGAAGGCAGAGTTATACGTAATTTACTTTCCATGATGGAGTTTTCGCATTTCTATAGAAGCACTCTGAACATACAAGCCAAATTTGTGCAAATCCTTCAGACTTGTCATTCCACTCGCCACCTCCTTCGAGGCGCACCCTTTCGCATTCATCACACCACGCGTTTAATACTTCTTCCTCGGGATTTTCTGGATCATACGCCTGATAGAAACCGACTTTGTCGGTGAGATTGAGATGCCGGCAAACGTAGGCGGCTTCTCGCGGCCCGTGCTTTACACACTGCACCGAGCGTTCATTTTCTTTATTTCCGGTCATCGCGATTCAGATTACGTATAACGTTGTGCTGTGCGGCGGGTCCGCACCGCAGCTGATACGGGTACGGCGCTGGCGGCCCGTCCGCACCAGCTAGGGGTTAGGCGTCTCATACGCGCCGCCCCACGATAACGAGGTCACGTTCGATGCTGTCCAGCGCGGCCACCTTTGGCAGTACACCCCAGCGCTCGAAACCGAACTTTTCGAATAATGCCAAGCTAGGCGTGTTGTGGCCAAAAATGAATCCCAGCAGCGTATCAACCTTCAGCGATGGCGCGTGAGCCAAACCTTGGGTGAGGAAGTACGAACCAAGGCCTCGCTTTCGGTACGCCTCATCCACATACACACTGAGCTCTGCGGTCTTGTTATATGCCGTCCGTCCGTAGAAGGAGGAGAAGCTCAGCCACCCGACAACGTGCCCATCGGCCTCGACTACCCAGAGCGGACGAAAGTCTGCCGAATGCTCCTCGAACCAACGAACTCGGCTTTGCACGGAGACGGGCTCTGTGTCCGCAGTGACCAAGCGCGAGGGGATCGTTGAGTTGTAAATCTCAACAATTTGCGGCAGATCACTTCGCTCTGCGATTCGGTAGGCAAATGGCATCGCACGCTGCATCCGAGACGCCTAACGAGTCTGTAGAAAAAGCCTTTGTTTGGGAAAAACCAATATTTTCACAGCGCCATAACTCATTGATCTACCAACATTATCGACAACCATCAATTCTGAAACTATAGGCTAAAAATGGGTTTTTCTACACCCTCAACGTTCGCGTTGAGCGGCGCGCGGCTCTTCCGCGCGTCCGTTCTCGAACGCACGGTTAGCCGGCTTAGCCAAGGCGTTTTCCCAAGCTTGCACGTTCTTCAATAGAATAGCCGAGGGCCCGATAAAACGAGATGACCGCAGTGTTTGTAGCACGAACCTGTAGATTTACCTTGGGGCATCCGAGCTTGACCAGACCTTCTTCGGCCGCAATCATGAGAGCGCGAGCTATACCTCGCCGCCGACGCGATGGATGGACTGCCAAATGATGGATCCAGCCTCGAACCCCATCAAAACCGGCTAGAACGGTTGCGACAAGACGACCATCGGCATACCCAACAAGAAAAAGCTCCGGTTGTACGGTGAGCTTTCGCCGAATTACCGCCGTCGGTTCATTCCATGGTGGATCATCAGGAAATATATCTTTCCACAGTGAGACCACCTCGGCGTGATCTTGTGGTTCAAACGGTCGGATTACGAGCTTTGCTGCCAACATATGTACATTCAGCCGGCTAACGTTGCGCTAACCGGCGCGCGGCTACGAACATAGAGCCAAGGCCGATGCTTCCCGCGCGTCCGGGTTGAGCAGCAAGTTATGCAGCATGTTAGTTGCTAAACGGCACAAACTGCTCACCATACATATTTCTGCGAATACCTAGACAGTCTTCGCATAGCCTCAATGTTGAAACGACACCGGAAGTAGTTTGCTCGCTCGTTAACTTGTAATCAGTCGCCTCTTCATCGCCGCATATGGAGCAAACATCATCGCGACCCGCAAGGGACAAAATTTGTCTTGTTTGTGCTGCTTGGAGAGGATTGATCTCTTCCAACGCACTGAACCATTCTGGCGAATGCGGCTTCATGAATTGCTTCATAGCACTACCTTCCGCGAGATGCTGCATAACGTTCGCGGCCACCGGCGCGCGGCCGATGATGCATGATGAGGCGCAACGCTTCCCGCGCGTCCGAGTGGGCCGCGGGGTTAGGCCGGCCGCAGCTTTTCATGGAGATCCTGGATTTCGCGTTGAAGATCTTCAGGAACGTCGCCACGTCGCATCCAGCGCTCAAGGGATTCGCGAGCCTCATTGAGCAGTAGCGAGTCGCGAAGTTGCTTCCGTTCGTCCGGAAATAATGTCTTGACGATACGCGTCGCATCTTTTGGCGACGATGGCTGCGGACTACCAGCCAGCCCAGCGAAGAAGTCGTCAATCGCGTCTTGATATCCAGGGAAGTGGCGTACCAGATGTTGGCAAAACGCCTGCGAGTTGTCGCGGTCGAGAAGATCGTCTAGGCGATGCGTCGTCAATCCGATGCTTCGAGTACACGCCGACGTGATAGTTTGCGGATCGATTCGGTGCTTCTTCGCGACCTGTTTGACCGCGGCGATGCGGTTCATACAGCGCACAACTCGCGCCCCGTTGGGTGGACGCGCGTCTAGCGCCGACACTCTCGCCACCGTTTCAAAGTCATCGTTGTCGTTCATCGAAGGCAGTACCCTTTCAGTTTGCACCATAGAGGCGCTGCGCGTCCACCCAACGGCCTGGCTGTGCGGCGCCGGCCGACGAGCTGTCAGGAAACATGGCGCGCTGTGCCCGGCGTCCGCACGAGCCAGTTGTTATGTTTCACTTTGCACATGGCCAGATAGTAAAAACTACTCCCAGAACACCAACGCCTCCAAGCACCACGCTCCACAGTCCGAGCCTTGTTGCGACCCTTACAATGGTTTGAGGATGGTGAAGACTGGCAAATAACTTACCCCAGGCACCGTTTTTTTCCTCAATTTCTAGTTCGTATTCTTTCTAGTTCGTATTCTCGGTTCTTTTCTAGATTGCCTAACTTCTTTCGATACCAGTCGTTCATGGTAACTACTGATTCAGTATTTTTGATTTGGTATCGCGAAGGCTGGTTGTATTCGTTCAAATAGTTGTTGTCGATTTCAAGGCATTCGCAGTAAATCTTCTTGCCGTCAGTTTTGTTTGTAATTCTGATTATCGGTCGTGGTTCAGAGTTCTTTCTTGCGACCCAACCCCAACCTTCGTTCAGGTCCGCTCGGAGCGCGGGGAGTACGCGGTACATTCTGACTTGGCTCCCCGTACTTGCGTTTCGCGAAGCCCGGAATAGCTTTCCTTCAACGAAGTCGCTTTATTTCACGATTTGCTCGGCGTTACTAAAGCCGAATACTCAACACGACGTAGTGGGTTCCAACTTAAATTAGACACCAAGTGGTATCTAAATTTTTATGTCAATTGGTATATAATCCTGCAAGTTTTGCCACGTCTCCTGGACCAGGTCCGAGAAAAATTGCGTTATAAGCACTATAGCTTCCGTACCGAGCAGTCTTACGTACATTGGATTAAGCGCTTCATTCTGTTCCACGGGAAGCGGCACCCCGCGCAAATGGGGGCGTCGGAGATCGAGGTCTTCCTGCGCATCTGGCGATAGAACGCGATGTAACGGCCTCCACGCAGAATCTTGCGTTTTCGGCCATCTTGTTTTTATACAAGAAGGTAAAGGTTTCTCCGCTTGGTTGTGCACGGAGCGCCGGACATCCAGGCATCATAGTGCTTCCCGGCAAGATGGAACCGGGTAATAATGTCGCTGCAGGTAAATTACATCATGCCCTTCGGTACACTAATCATTGGAGACGAAATCCTGCGTGGCAAGCGCCAGGACAAGCATTTCGCACAGGTGGTTGTGGCGCTTAATGCGCGCGGGCTTGCGCTTTCATGGTGTGAATACCTGGGCGACGATCCGGGCCGTATCACCGCAACGCTTAAGCGTACGTTCGCCGGAGACGATATCGTCTTCAGCTTCGGCGGCATCGGCGCCACGCCGGATGACCATACCCGTCAATCTGCCGCGGCGGCTGCCGGTGTTCCGCTGATGCGGCATCCGGAAGCCACTGCCGAGATCGAGGCGCAGTTTGGTGAGGCGGCCTATCCCAAGCGCATCTTAATGGCCGATCTGCCGCAAGGCAGCCGCATTATTCCCAACCCCTACAACCGGATTCCAGGCTTCAGTATTAAGGATCATCATTTTCTGCCGGGTTTTCCCGACATGGCCTGGCCGATGATGGAATGGGTATTGGGAACATTTTATAAACACTTGTTTCCCGTCGTGCCTGAGATCGAACAGTCAATTATGGTGTTCGATGTTGGGGAAAGTCTATTAATCGATTTAATGAATGACAATATCGCGCGATTCCCACAACTGAAATTATTTTGTCTGCCTAGTATGCCTGACCAGAGTGGCCGTCGGCTTGAACTTGGCGTGCGCGGCGATGTGACCCTGGTTCCGGCGGCAATCGACCATCTTAAAAAAGGGGTGGATGCTTTAGGTTATCGCTGGTCGGAAGCGCTATAGATGTTAAGGACGAAAGGGATTGTGAACGATATTCTAAATGCGTTATTGAAGGCATTGGTAAGCCTGTCTCATCCCCGGATACTGATGCTCGTTCTTTGGCCGGCGCTCGGGGCGATCCTACTCTGGGGTGGATTGTCGATTTATTTTTGGCAAGACTGGATTCATTTGCTTAACCAGCTTGTCGCTAAGACCCCTCTCCAGGATATGCTTGCACGGCACGAGGTTTCCTGGATCGTCGGTTATGTCGCGACCTTTTTGCTCATACTACTATTGACCCCCCTTATTCTCATCACCGCCTTACTTATCGCTTCGGTCGTCGCCATGCCGGTGATGGTAAATCATGTGGCCAGGCGGCAGTTTCCCGCGCTGGAAATGCGGTATGGCGGCACTGTCCTCGGCAGTTTTAAAAACATGCTTATCGCGTTGCTGACATATTGTTTGCTCTGGTTGATTACGCTGCCTTTTTGGTTGTTTGGGCCGTTTGCCATCCTCATACCGATTCTGCTGACCGCGTATCTAAATCAACGGTTGTTTCGCTACGACGCATTGGCGCAGCACGCCAGTCCCGAGGAGTTCCAACAGATCCTAGAGCGCGCCGGCCGGCGTTTATACCTATTAGGAGCTATCCTCGCGTTGCTGCATTTTATTCCGGTCGTGAACTTATTTTCCCCGATCTATGTCGGCCTGGCATTTATCCATTTTTGTTTGAGCGAATTAGAACGTCTGAGAAGAATCCAGGACTAAGAGAACCTCTGATTAAGTCAGATTATCTTTATTTAATGTGGTGTCAGCACGAATCTTGCCATTGCCGCATAACGATTGTTTCATAATGCTTTTTTTTAGTTTAGAACTATACTTTAGTCTATAAGCAGGATAGCGATAAGTGCCTCGGTCCCGATCCTGAGCATTACTTAAGGAAACTCTGAAAAAGTCATTCCTGACCTTTTTGTTTGGCGCCTCCCTGCGCCAAGCAAAAATATCGGCACTTTCTGCGCTTTCCTGCTGCGCTTGAAAGCCGTGGCCGGCCCGCTCGGCGGGAGGAAGGTCCACCGGACCTTCCTCTTAATACCGCCTCGCCATTATGCCGCAGGAACCCCTGACTTAATCAGAGGTTCCTTAAAATACAACAGAAGGCCGCAATCTTATCGGTGCGGCGCCATGGACGATGTGGAGGAATCCCATGATTATCACGGAGCACGACTACAATTTCAGCCTGGTGTTGCTTTCTTACGTAGTCGCCAGCATTGCGTCGTTTACCGCGCTGGAATTGGCGCGACGCGTGACGCGGTCGCGCGGGACCGCGGCCGATGGGTGGCTGGCGGCCGGCGCCGGTTCCATGGGCATCGGCATCTGGTCGATGCACTTCATCGGCATGTTGGCCTATGACCCGCATATGCCGTTAAGCTACGACGTACCGATCACTTTATTATCGCTAGCCGTAGCCATTATTAGTTCCGCCTTCGCCCTGTTCATCGGCTCCCAGGGCAAGGTTACCGCTAAGCGCTTGGCCGCGAGCGGCATTGTGATGGGCGCGGGCATCGCCTCCATGCATTATACCGGCATGGAGGCGATGCAAATGGAGGCGGCGCTGCGCTACGATCCTGCGCTGTTTATGCTTTCCATCGTCATCGCCATCGTCGGGTCGACCATCGCCCTGTGGCTGGTCTTTAAGTTCAGTTCTCACGCCCAAGAGGTGCGCTTCCGCTATAAGGCCGCTGCCGCGCTGATCATGGGCCTGGCGATCTGCGGTATGCATTATACCGGCATGGAGGCGGCCTATTATGTCGCTGACCATTCTTTACTTCATGCTGCTCCTACTTCCGCTGCTAATAGCCTTTGGCTCGCGACCAGTGTCGGTTTCGCCACTCTGATTATCCTCGGCGCCACGCTCTTGGTTATGTTTTTTGATCGCAAGCTGAGTGTGCAAACCGAGCTAGGCAGATATCTTGAAAGCCTGGTCGAGGAACGCACGGCGGAGCTGTTTCTGGAAAAAGAGCGGGCCGAAGTCACGCTGGATTCCATCGCCGACGCAGTGATCACCACCGACGCCGACGCCCGCGTCCAGCACCTTAACCCGGTAGCCGAACAACTCACCGGCTGGAAGGCAGAAGAGGCCAAGGGATTGGCGTTGACGAAAGTCCTCAACACCATCAATGAAGTGACGCGCGAGTCGGTCGCCAACCTCGCGTCCGCGGTAATCCGGGAAAGTCACCCTATCACGGTTTCCGCGCATACGGCCCTGCTTTCCCGGGACGGACGCGAATACGCGATCGACGAATCCGCCGCCCCTATCCACAACCGCGAAGGACAGGTCATCGGCGCCGTACTGGTGTTCCGCGACGTGAGTGCCAAGCGCGAATTGACGCACCAGCTTTCCCACGAAGCCATGCACGACGCGCTTACCGGGCTGATTAACCGGCGCGAGTTTGAGACCCGCCTGCGCGCCGCCCTGGAGTCGGCGCTCCAGCAAAATCGCGAGCACGCCTTACTGTATTTGGATCTGGACCAGTTCAAGGTGGTCAACGACGCCTGCGGACATATCGCCGGTGATGAGTTGCTGAAGCGCCTAAGCGCGCGGTTATGCGACACGGTGCGTGAATCCGATGTGGTGGCGCGCCTGGGCGGCGACGAATTCGGCGTATTACTGCATCGCTGCCCGCTGCCGAGGGCCAAACAGGTGGCGGAAAAGCTGCGTAAGCTGGTGGAGGATTTCCGTTTTACCTGGGAAAACCGCACATTTACCGTGGGCGCCAGCATCGGATTGACGACGATCAACAGCGGCAGCCAGGGCCTGTCTCAAACCTTGAGCGCCGCCGACAGCGCCTGCCGCCTGGCCAAGGAAAGCGGACGCAATACCGTCCGCGTTTATCAGGAAAACGACGCACAACTGACGCAACGGAGCAGCGAGATGCAGTGGGCGACGCGCATACGCCGTGGACTCGAAGAGGACCGCTTCGTGCTCTATTATCAGCGCATCCAGCCCCTGCATGCGCTAGATGAGGAAGGCGAGCACTTCGAGATTCTACTGCGCTTTCGCGACGAACAAGGCGAAATATTGTCGCCCATAAGCTTCATCCCGGCAGCAGAACGCTATGGGCTGATGCCGGCCATTGACCGGTGGGTGGTCGCCAACGTATTTGAAACGCTGGTGCGCGACCGTACACCGGGGGTTAGGCTGCTCACTTGCTCCATCAATCTCTCCGGGCAAAGCCTCGGCGAAGACAGCTTCCTCGCGTTTGTGTTGGAACTACTGCAGAAAAGCGGTATCGACCCAAAGATTGTCTGCTTCGAGATCACTGAGACCGCGGCGATCAGCAACTTGGCCCGCGCCATCACCTTCGTTAACACGTTGCGCGCACGCGGCTGCCGCTTCGCCTTGGATGATTTCGGCAGCGGCCTTTCCTCCTTTGCCTATCTTAAAAACCTACCGGTGGATTATGTGAAGATCGATGGCGGCTTTGTCAAAGGCATGGTGGAAAACGAATTGGACGACGCCATTGTGCTGGCGATCAGCCACATCGGCCGCGTCTTGGGCATCGAGACCATCGCCGAGTTCGTGGAAAATGAACGGATCATGCAGAAACTCAAAGAAATAGGGGTGGACTTCGCCCAAGGGTATGGCATCGCCAAGCCGCAACCGCTTAGCGAGAATATCGCCATTACGCCGATGGGAAAAGTGGCCAAGACGCTTGCCGGCGCTTAACGCCGTCGGTTTTGTTTGAACGAATGGGAGCGTTTGAGAAGGATCTAGTACTAAGTCCCGCTCAGCGCAACACCAGTGCAACCACGAGCGGTATCACAACCAGACTGCCGAGATTGCCGAACAAAACAACCGATGCGACTTTTTTCGGCTCCTGCCGGTATTGCTCGGACACAATATAGTTCAGCACGGCCGGCGGCAGGGCGCCGAAAATCCATAACAGCTTTTGCTGCAATGCAGTGAGCGGTAGCCATGGGTTGATCAGCGCAACCACAAGCAGTCCCGATAAGGGACATAAAACAGCGCCCCATACTCCGATGCGCCAATATTTAAAAGACACCTCGTTGAGCCGCACGCCTAAGGAGAAAAGCAGCAATGGCATGGAAACATCCCCCAGCATCTTGATTATCGTGTTCAGCACTTCCGGTATTAGCCAGCCGCTGAAGCTGAAGGCGAGGCCGAGCAGGGTGGCGATAATCATCGGCATCTGCAGTAATTGGCTGAAGCGCGTTTGATGATTCAGGATATACGCCCCTAAAGAGAAGTGCAGCACCGTTTCCACCAAAAAAAGCACCACGGCAGCGGCCAGCGCGGCATCGCCAAACGCCAGTACCGCCAGGGGAATGCCCATGTTGCCGGAGTTGTTAAACATCATCGGTGGGACAAAAGTTTTATAATCCACTTTTAGCCATTTAGCTGCCGGCAGGGCCACGAGCCCGGAGCCTAGCACGACGGCAATAGCGCCGAGCGCCAGGTTCTGATAAGCCGCAAGCTCGAATGATTTGTTTGCCAGCGCGCCCAGCACCAAGGCGGGAAAGAAGAGGTCCATGTTTAATCGGTTGGCGAATGCCATATTCGGACGCTTGGAGCGACCGTATAAGTAGCCGATATAAGTAGCCGATGGCGGCAATGCCGAATACCGGGAAGATGATCGAAAAGACGCGCGCCAGCAACATATTATTATTAATGGTTGGGTTTAGATCGGACTGCCAATGATACCATTGGAATAAGCCGGCACCGGTTTTGCGCAGGCCATCGCGGCTCGGCACTTTTCCCGATGTGAAGGCGATATTTCTCATTTAGATTAAGCAAAGATTAAAGATAATAAAGGATTTATTGTATGGGAAATGCCGAGCATGAAGATCCAATCACCATGCTTACTGCGGCGGTAAATGTGGTCGAAAACTGGCCGGCGGACCGCTACGCCGAACATAAACAAGTGGTGACTCGCCTGGAAGAACTGCTTGCCGCGTATAACGAGGAGATTCAAATCTGGCAGTATTATCAGAATACCGAGTTAAAGCGACCTCTTTCCCCCGGACCGCGCGGGTCGATTGCCGCCTGGCTCGGCGAGCCCCGTGCTCATAAACTGATGGAGATTAATGAGAGGGTTAACGGTTATCTGTGGCATATCACGGCATTGACCGGCGTTGGGCCAATGCGCGATTCCCCGTCGGACGAGGCCATGCTGCAGGTTGCCGAGCAGCAATTACAGGCTCACGTGGAGGATCCCGGTCCTTATGCCGGGCGCATTGCGCTCCAACACCTTGAGGAACGCATCGCGCGCATCGGCTCGCTGCTTGACAGTATTCGTATTGTTGATTGAAGCCCGTAAGCTATTTTTAAGAATAAGAGTGCACTAAGTAGCCAAGCCTTTCTAATTTCCTCGGATCCAATTTGTTTGCCGCCGCCGCATCCAAGTACCAATCTATCCGGCCTTCAGGTTGGATCAGCCGCAGCGGGAATCCGGCGGACGCATCGGCGGCATACAAGAGATCGTGCACCACGCCGGCTTTAGCATCGCCTGCGATCAACAGCAGAATGCGCTGTGTGGCGGCAATCACCGGCAAGGTCAGGCTAATGCGCCAGCTATGAAGTTTTTCCACATACACCGCCGCCACCGGCTGAGTGTGCTCTTGCAAGATGGGTGTCCCGGGAAATAGAGAAGCGACATGCCCATCCTGGCCCAATCCCAACAAAATCAAATCAAAAACCGGGACCCCTTGCGGGGTACGCGGCAATCGTTCCAGCAATAACTGGGCATAATCACGCGCGGCCTGGCGCGCGTCCGACAACTCGCCCTGCATCCGATGGATTTGCATTGCCGGGATAGAGACGTGTGAAAGGAGGGTCGTGGCCGCCAATCTATAATTGCTGTCATCGTGGTCCGGTGGCACACAGCGTTCATCGCTGAAAAAGACATGGGTCCGCGACCAATCCACACGGTCGGCGAACGCAGGCTGCGCCAACATTTGGTAAAGCTGCTCTGGGGTTTTGCCGCCGGCCAGCGCGATAAAAAAAAGCGCATGCGCAACAATCGCCTCCTGTGCAGCCGTAACCACTTGTTCCGCAGCGAGAGAGCTCAAGGTGGCAAGATCGAGGGCGATGTGAATATGCCCGGTCATTTCCGACCCCCTGTCACCGGTTCGGGCTATACCATGCCCGCCCATCTTCGCGTATCCACTGGTCGGCCGCGGCCGGCCCGTCACTGCCGGCGGGGTAATTGGGAAACACCGGCGACGGTATTTTTTCCCACGCGTCAAGGATGGGGGTAATAAAGCGCCAGGCATGCTCTACGCTATCCTTGCGCGCAAATAGCGCGGTATAGCCGCGTAGCGCATCTGCCAGTAACCGCTCATAAGCGGTGGGAATAACGCCGTTATATAGACTGCTGTAATTGAAATTCATACGGGTATTATCGATGTCGGTTTCCGTCCCCGGCACTTTAATGCCAAAACTCAGGCTAATGCCTTCATCCGGCTCGACGCGTAAAATCAAACGATTGGGCTCGATACGCGCACAGACTTGGTCTTGTCCGAACAAGCAAAAAGGGATGCGTGCGAATTGGATCACGACGGTAGTGTACTGCTGCTTCAGGCGTTTGCCGGTACGGATGTAAAACGGCACCCCTTGCCAACGCCAATTATCGACAAACACTCTCATGGCAACGTACGTGGGCGTGGTTGAATCCGGCGCGACCTGGTTTTCTTGCCGGTAGGCGGCGACCCCTCCTTTTTCATCGCTGCCATATTGGCCGCGAACCGTGGCACGCATCACCTCGGCTTCACCCTGGATCGGCCGCAGAACCTTGAATACCTCAACCTTTTTATCGCGCACCGCCTCGGACTCAAACGATATCGGCGGCTCCATGGCGATGAGCGCTAACGTTTGTAACAGATGATTCTGCACCATATCGCGCAGCACCCCGGTTTCTTCATAATAACCGCCGCGATTCTCTACGCCGATGGTCTCAGCGGCGGTGATTTGTATATTGTCGATATATCTCCGATTCCACAGCGGTTCGAAAATGGCATTCGCGAAACGAAACACCAAAATATTTTGTATCGTCTCCTTGCCCAGATAATGGTCGATGCGGTAGATCTGGTCTTCGCGGAATACTTTATGCAGCGTGTTATTTAGCTGGACCGCGGTTTCCAGATCATGGCCAAATGGTTTCTCAATCAAAATCCGGGTAAATGGCAGTCCGGATTTTTGGTTGACCAAAGCCGCCGCTTGCAACTGTTGAATAACCGCGGCGTAAAAGCTGGGCAGGGTAGCAAGATAGAACAGGCGGTTGCCGGCGGTATGGTGTGCGGCATCGATTTTAGTCAGCGCAAAATTCAGTCGCTGAAACAGCGACAGATCGGAAAAATGGCCGGTTTCGTAATAAAGCCTGGGCGCAAAGCGCGCCCAATCTTGATCGCTGGGAGCGGGGTTACAAAATTCCGTGCATGCCTTGCGCATTTTCGCGCGGAATTCGTCCGCGCTCATCTTGCTGCGCGCGCAGCCCAGCACGGCAAAACCACCCGGCAGCAATCCCCGGCAATGCAGGCTGAATAGGGCGGGAATAAGTTTGCGGCGGCTGAGGTCTCCGGTCGCGCCGAAGATCAACAGTACGCACGGTTCCGGTTTTTGATTCATTCAAGAAACCACCGGCGTTTCCGATTTTTTTACCTCATGGCCGCCGAACTCATTGCGCAGCGCGGCGATAAATTTAGCGCTGAAGGAAACGGCTTGGCGCGAATGCAGGCGCGCCAGCAACGAAAAAGTAATAACCGGCGCGGGAATATTTTTTTCAATCGCCTCCGCTACCGCCCAGCGGCCTTCGCCGGAATCTTCGACATAATCCTTTATTCCTTCTAAGTGATTATTTTTCTTAAGCGCCAGCTCTGCCAGCTCCAGCAGCCAGGAGCGCACCACGCTGCCCTGGTTCCAGACATGCGCAATACGCGCAAGATCCAAGCCGTACTCGCTGGCATTTAAAATTTCAAAGCCTTCGGCGTAGGCCTGCAACAAACCGTATTCGATGCCGTTGTGAATCATTTTGACAAAATGACCGGTGCCGGAGGCTCCGACGTGGAGATAGCCGTCTTCAGGCGCGAGCGTTTTAAATAGCGGTTCCGCGCGCGCGAACGCGTCATGCAGTCCGCCTACCGTCAGGCAGTAGCCTAGCTGGCGGCCCCAAATGCCGCCGCTGGTGCCGACATCGAGAAAGTGAATGCCCTTTTCTTTTAAGCTTTGTGCGCGCCGCACGCTGTCATGATAGTTAGCATTGCCGCCATCGATAAGAATGTCATTTTTTTCCAATTGCGGCAGCAGTTCCTGAATCGCATGCTCGGTAGCCTTGCCCGCGCCGATCATTAACCAGACACAGCGCGGCGGGTTTAATGCCTCCACCAGCGCCTTTAGATGCTTCGCCGGCGTCCCGCCGTGGGCGGAAAGGGTTTCGAGATTTTCAATGTGATGGTCATAGGCGACCACCTGATGCCCGCCTTCGAGCAGCCGCATTGCCATATTAAGACCCATCTTACCCAGCCCTATCAGTCCCAGCTTCATGTGCGCTCCTCAGCTAGGGCTGACGTGGAATTGAAAAAGATGAGTAAGCCGAGTTTTTACGTCTGTTCGATGCGAATGCTGTAGTGGATCGGATCGCAGGCAGAACTTTAGCGCATAGGCGAGGCTTGCACGCTTTCTGCGATTGTTAAACAGCCTGATCTTTACTACACTGCGATTAGTTTACCGTGCTGTTGAAGTTGGGAGATGTTTAATTCGGAGGATTTATTGAACCACTTCTAGAAGTTCGTCATTAATAACGAGGAGGAAAGCAATGAAAAATAATCTACGTAATGCATTAGCTGCGGTCTGTGTATTTGGATTAGTAGGGGTTTCAGGGACTGCAAATGCCGCGGGCGGATACGTTGGTTTGGGCATCGGCACCGCTAAGTCGACGTTCGATACCGGAAGCGTGCAGCTTATTTCCGGACCGAACTTTTCGGTGGACGATAAGGGTTCGAGCTGGCGGTTGTTTGGTGGCTATCAGTTCAATGACAACTTTAGTATAGAGGGCGCGTACGTCGATCTCGGAGAGGCCAGCGTGGTCGCCACTAACTCTGGGGTCACCAACACCTTTAAATCCAAGGTAACCGGACTTGAGTTCACCGCCATTGGTTCCCTTCCGGTCGGCAAGGATTTCTCAGTTTTGGCGAGGGGCGGTCTTATTTCTTGGAGTTCCGATACGACTGTGTGCCTCGGTGGGCTGGGCTGCGGTTCGGCAAGCACGACAGGCTCGGACTTCGTACTGGGTGTCGGCGCCAGATATGATTTCAGCAAGCAATTTGGCGTGCGTGCCGAATACACAATGTATAACATCGACAAAGTCGCGGCTGGCACGGGCGACTTTAAAGTCCTCTCGATCAGCGGTGTGATCAGTTTCTGACGTCGCCGCTAGACTCAAGAAAAAGCCGGGCTGGTCCCGGCTTTCTTCTTTCAACGAGCGCGTAGGGCGGAATAGCGCAGCGTATTCCGCCGGATGTATTTGTGGGTCGATCGGTGGGTTACGCCGCTGTGCTGTACAGGGATGTACGAATGCCGCGGAGCGCATGGATGCGCGGGAGCGGCCGGCTAACCCATC
>WNFB01002061.1_pt1 | contig 17436 bp, 19 predicted proteins | sample 5400501 | NCBI WGS metagenome assembly WNFB01 (sample SAMN13153341, study PRJNA577476) | soil metagenome | isolation source: 200 cm saprolite under Douglas fir tree site 2 hole 1 | place: USA:California | collected 2015-04-18 | reverse complement strand
TCCGGCGAGGCCCGGAAGGGAGCAGTCGTAAGGTCGACGTTCGACGCAGTTGGGATCCCAGGGTCGAGACGACGACCGGGACACCCTGCCTGGAAGGGATGCCCATCACCACGGATGCCATCACCGTCCATCTCAATTCTTAGCTTAGGGTCTCAGGTTGGAAGTTTGATGCGCGGGAAAAACCAGGATGCTCACGGTCGCTTGATCTACGATTACTTCAGAGGACGTTCGCTGGGTGTAGAGATTGTCGAGAGAGACGATGGCTTCATCAACTCAGGAGCAGGAGGGGCATACTTATCCAAGTACCAAGACTGGCCAGCTCGAGAGAGGTCGGCAATCCGATTTGCAAAAGGGAGAGTACTAGACATTGGCTGCGGCGCAGGAAGACACTCCCTATTCCTGCAAGAGAAAGGCCTGGACGTAACTGGAGTAGACGTTTCTCCCCTAGCCATTCGAGTCTGTAGGGCGAGAGGACTAAAGGACGCCCGGCTCATGTCGATCGACGACGTTGGACCATCACTAGGCAGGTTCGACACTATCCTGATGCTGGGGAACAACTTCGGACTCTTCAGCAACAGAATCAAGGCACGCGTTTTGCTGAGAAGATTCCTGAAAATAATGAATCCGAAAGGGAGAATAATCGCTGAGAGCTTAGAGATCTACAAGCGGCCAGTGGACCCTTCTCACCGGCGTTATCATCTCAGGAACATAAGGCTGGGCAGAATGCCTGGACAGGTAAGGATCAGAATACGTTATAGAAACCTTGCCACGCCTTGGTTTGACTACCTACTCGCCTCAAAGAAAGAGATGAAGGAGATATTGAGAGGGACAGGGTGGAGGGTGAAGCGATTCCTTTCTTCGAAAGGTCCATCATATATTACGATTATTGAACGCGACTGAGAGCGAAAGGCATGGCCAAACGACCGACGGAAACCCCAAGACAAGAACTCTTTAGGATAATATCAGGGTGCAAGTTCACACAAGCTCTGTACGTCGCCGCTAAACTCGGCGTCGCTGACCACATAGCACGTAGGCCCATGACTGCCGACGAGCTTGCAAAGAAAGTCGGAGCAAACCCCAAAGCCCTACTTCGACTCATGAGACATTTGGCCGCTCTAGATATATTCACACAAGACGAATCGAAAAAATTCGGACTCACCTCTTTGAGTGAACTGCTTCGCGACGATAGTCCCGAATCAATGAGATACGGTGCAATCTACGCCGGAGAAGAAAATTACAAGGCAACTGGAGACTTGTTGCATTCTGTCCGGACAGGTGAAACTGCATTCAACCATCTGTACGGCAAAGGCCACTTTGAATGGATGGCCGAACATCCGGATGCAAGTTCTACCTTCAACAAGGCTATGGCTCAATCGTTAAGACGTCTGCAAAACCCTCTCGAATCCTACGACTACTCTGGCAAACATCTGATCGTCGATGTGGGCGGAGGACGAGGAGATCTAATAACCTCAATAATTCGGGTCAATCCCGGATTGAAAGGAATCCTCTTCGACCTTCCGCAAGGGACTGAAGAGGCTCAGTCCCACCTAAAGACGAAGGGGGTGGCTGACCGGTGCCAAATTATCCGTGGTTCTTTCTTCGATTCTGTCCCCGAAGGTGGCGATATCTATGTCCTCTCGCGGATTCTACATGACTGGCCCGACGACAAAGCATCAACCATCATAGCAAACTGTCGTAAAGCAATTAGGGCGGACGGCACTCTCCTCATTCGCGACAACGTGCTTACAGACCGAGACGAGATAGGATCACAACTCGACCTTACAATGATGATAATGACTGGTGGCGAAGAACGAACCGAGTCGGAATGGAGAAACCTGCTTCAGGCCGCGGGATTCACCTTGACTAAGGTACACAGGAAAGAAGGCCAGCTCGACCTTATCGAAGCTAAACCAAACTAGCTGCTCCCAGAAGCACTCGAATCAGTTCTAGGCAACCCGTGGATTAGCTCTCTCTTCGCCCTAGCAAAACCGGATAAAGGGGCATCTCGCTGTGTTCGCGATCGTTTATTGCAAAAGAATCGTTTGTTTGAGATTGGCGCGATAGTCTTAACCATCGGTGCTGTCCTTGCTTTGATCGGCGGTTACGGCGAGGTCGGCTATATCCAGTGCATTGCCTCGTCGGGAGCTGCGTGCACTGCAGCCGCGAGCACGCAATACATCACAGTTTTCCTGGCCAATTCAGAAATGCTGTCGGTAGGTTTGAGTATCGTTCTCGTAGGGGCAGTTATCATGATTGGTGGCAGCATAACGAATTATCTGGCCAGATTGGGCGACGAGTTGAAAGCAAGTATGTCGCCGACACGACTGTGTCCCAAGTGTGGGGCCCAAGTCGCTGGAACCTCAAAGTTCTGCCAGAGTTGTGGAAACAAGTTAGGAGAATAGGACATATTCACAGATCGACTCCCAGAATGTGTTGAACGGCCCCCAAGACCCTAGTTGGCGATTCTCTTCTCAGACCTACCTTGGCTAGCTCTTCGAATAGGATTCTCTATCTAGTTTCTCTGAATCACGCTACCAACGATGGTTCAGTCTACCTCCTGTCCAGCCTATTCCCGATTGTCTTGGCACTATTCAACATCTCCGTCTTCCAAGTAGGAATTATCGTCGCACTCGGCTACTTTGTGAATATTCTATTCCAACCAGTGGTTGGTCATTACAGTGAAGGAAGAGATCCTGGAAGACTTCTCGCGATCGGAATATCAATCATCACCCTCTCAGTCATCTCGTTCATCTTTGCAACAGGCTTCCTGAGTCTTCTAGCTTCAGTGATTCTTCTAAGATTGGGCTCCAGCTTCTTCCATCCGGTTGGGATATCCACTATCTCGAAATCGTACAGCGGTCCAGGATTACAGAAGTCTATGGGGTTCCAGAGCGCTTTTGGTAACGTCGGTGTCTTACTTGTGTTCTTGACTTCAGCTCCTCTCTATCTAGCAGTTGGCTGGCGAGCAACATTCGTTGTGTTTGCCGTCTGGACTCTAGCTGACGTGGTTCTAACGCTGACCCTTCTAGGTGGTCGGCGTTCCGTGGCATCCGACGATCCTCAAACTCCATCTATCTCGAAGCCGCAAACAAGACGGACGATTCCTCTCTTCTTCCTCCTTGCGGCCTTCATCTCTGGTGGAACCTACGCGGTCATCTTGAACTTCGCGAATATCTTCCTCGGATCTCGCGCACAGTTGGACGTTTCACAAGCGAACCTGATAGTTTCCGCTTTCATTGCCTTCGCGTCCCTAGGAGCCATTGCAACTGGAGGCTTGACCCGTTTCGTCCCGACTCATGTTCTCTTAGCGATCTCATATCTTGTCGCAGCGGGTTCTGTTGCTGCTTTCACTCTGCTTTCGGGAAACGCGATTCTTGCTACGATAACTCTGCTTGCTACTGGATTCTCAATTTCTGCCACGTATCCCTTGACCTACACGGAATTGTCACGGTACCTGGGTTCCGTTGGTCAGCAATCCGGACGATCTTTCGGAGTTCTCTCGTCAGGACAGACAATGGGCGCATCGATCCTGGGACTGTCTAGTGGATACGTCTCCCAATTCTTGGGCTTAGAGGTATCATTCGGCAGTGTAGCGTTACTGGCGTTGATAGGGAGTGTCTCAGCTGTATTCTGGATCAAGAGTAGGGGACCGAAGAGCTTAATAGCCGATATCGGATAAACGATATCGGACCGACTTGTGGGGACATAGACATTGGGGTGGAATGAGGCGAGGATGGCTCAGACCATGGGTCATCTCCATGATAGGACGCTCGCCCAAGAATGGCGCTGAGATTATCGACGAGATCGAGAAGATGAGCTGGGGAGGCTGGCGTCCGTCGCCGGGCTCAATCTATCCACTTCTAAAAGACATGGTCGACGAGGGAGCAATCCGGCAGAGAGAAGATGGCCGCTACGAACTCACCGACAAGGGCAAGGATGAGGGAACATTCCCCTTCGGCTTCCCATTCTCACAGAGACCAAACTCCGTCGATTCTATGGTAAGCGAGATGAAAGATTTCGTCTCTTACTTCGAAGATCTAGCCAAATCCAACTCTTCAAAAATAGCCGAATACAAAGACAAGCTGAAGGATGTCGCGGAAAGATTGACGCGGCTTTTCGAACAGAGCTAGCTTCTCCATTTTCTGACTAACTGTTTTCTGGAGCCCTCTGCGCCGCCTTCGCACGCGGCGTCCTGAGACTAGCCGCTATGCATATTATACGTCGCCGACCCGAACTGCTGACGGAGGAAGAACGCGAGTCAGCATCAATCTCGCTAGCTTTGAAGGCAGTAGTCTTGGCCGGAGGGGAAGGCACGCGTCTGCGTCCTCTAACGTTTACCCGGCCAAAGCCAATGCTTCCCTTGGGTCCAAACCCGATAATTCATTATGTGCTATCCCATCTGTCCCAGAACGGTTTCAAGGATCTTATCATAATCCCAGGATACCTGAAAGATCAGCTAATGGGGTACGTCGGCGATGGGTCCCATTTCGGAGTCCGAGTAACATACGTTGTCGAGCCGGAAGGCGTCACGTTTGGAACAGCTGGAAGTCTAAAGCTGGCCGCACATCTGCTCGACGAGACCTTTCTCGTCGTCCAAGCTGATGTGATCAGCGAAATATCGCTGACGGACATGGCGAGGTTCCATTCAGATAGACGAGGCGAAGTCTCTATCGCGCTAACCAATGTGGAGGATCCCTCGTCCTACGGAGTCGCCATTGTGGACGAGGAGAATGAGATCGTCAGGTTTGTCGAGAAACCGGCACCGGGTACCGTTCCAAGTAACCTGGTCAGCACGGGCTTCTACATCCTCGAACCAGAAGTCTTGGACTATGTCGAGAATGAAAAGTGGGATTTCGCGAAAGACCTGTTCCCGTACTTGATGAGACTGGGCCAGCATCTCTTCGGCTACACGTCTGACTCATTCTGGGTCGACGTTGGGGAATTGAAGGGGTATCTCAAGGGAGTAAACTGGGTCCTTCGAAATTTCGCCGCTGTCTCACCTAAAGATGCAAGGCTGATTGGAAGCCCAAGCGAGCCGGTGTTTGCTAGAGGAAACGTCAAGATTGGCCGGGGCAGCCAGATGCTCGGTCCCGCATGGATTGATAATGAGACATCTCTGGGCGAGAATGTCCAAATTAAGCCTGGCACGGTCTTGAAAGAAAACTCCCGGCTGATGTCCGGTACAAGTTTCGAAGCCGGAGTCGCCTTCGAGAACACCATCTTCGGACGAAACTGCTCCATAAGATCGACAATAATCGGTGAGAGAGCGGTCATAGGCAATGACGTCTCCATAGACAGGGCAATTATCGGTCAAGGCTGCAACATCGGAGATAGAGCCAAGATCCTTCCCGGGAGCAAGCTCTGGCCCAATACGAGAGTCGAAGAAGGCAAAACAGTCGATGGCATCCTTGCAGTCCCACGCGACAAGTCATTCTACTTTGACACGGGTCTTGGGCAATACTCGGGGATACTCGCAACCTCGATCGAAGAATTCCTTGACGCTCTCAAGATAGTTCCTCTAGAGTCTTTGGAATATCACATTGGACGCAGAGACCTTGAAAAGTGGACCAAGGATGTGCTCGGTTCGATCCAACTCGCAGATAACATTAGGACCATCCGAAGGTCCCTGCTCAAGGGAGAAGATTTGAGACTTCAATTGGTCGGGGTCGTCAAGGAGTGGGCGGATAGAGTCTCATCTCCAGAACCTCAATCGGACCATCAGAAGCAGATCGATCCGCCCCTGACCACCGTCTAGTCGAGATTAGACCTTCGAAAATGTCGCAGGATGACCTTAGGTCTAGGGCGGTACGATACGCTTACTGGGGTTGAGACTTTGGCGCTAGTCGATCTTTGCCTACTGCGAGAATGAAGATCACGATTCCGATAGCGAACAGTTGTAGGCTGATGGCCATTGACACGACCGGGTTGAATCCGGTTTTCCAGATTTCATAGTTGAGATATGCTGGAAGAATCATTAGAGCAGCTGCCACTATGACTGCGACTCCACGGAGAATCTTGACGAGATTCGAGTCTACGAGGCGAGCAGCGTTCATTGCCATTGGACCCGTGATGAATGGTTCACGCGTCTTTCCCATATATGAACGCTTATTCTTACGCCAAGACCTTTCGTGCGATCGTCACATACGCGGTATGCCCAATCATTCGCGACTCGGGTCTTACCTTCCCCGCTTCGGTCTTGAACTCTCGCATCAACAACTCGACTGCCTCAAGGACTATGAATCCACCCTTTCTCAGCGCTTCAGCAAGTTTCTCCAATTGGTTAACGGTCGGCGTGAAGCCTGCAAGCATCCCTCCTCCCACCAGGGCCTCCCATGCTGGGGCCACCATCTTCCACGGATCACCTAGATCGATCACAGCAGCGTCCGCGTTCAATTCCAAGAATCCCTGCGATGGATCCATGTTGCGAAAAGTGACTTCGCTTGATAGACCGGTCTTTTCCACGTTCTTCTTCGCCGACCTCAAGAACTCCTCCCGATTCTCGTAAGTGTACACGCGGCCATTCGGCGCGACCGCCTGAGCCAAGGCACAGGTCACTGCTCCACTACCAGTCCCCACTTCAATAACGGTATCTCCATCTTTCAGTCCAAGCTGATAGATCGCATACCCGATGTCCTTCGGATACATTATCTGGGTGGGTCTGCTGAACGAGTTCACCAGCTCCAAGAGCCGAGGCTTGAACACCGCAAGCGACTGTCCCAAGCTAGTCTTGACGAAGACCCCGTACTCCAACCCGACAAGGTCCTTGAGATCAAGATACCCTCGATGAGTGTGGAATCGTCCCTCTCCCGCCCGAGCAATCCAGTTACGGCGAGCGTCCTGATAGAGGAAGACCAGATCACCCTCCTGAATTGAGGCTGTCAAACTTGGATTCCTAAGAAAGGGTGCCCAGTTTAAGCGTTCTACAAGGAACAAGCTTCTTGATATGACAAGGACCGCTGACTCGGAAGGTTTCTGATGCTCGTCTATCCTTTGAGGGCCTTGAAAACTGCTTCAGCCTTAGAGGTACTAACCAGCTTCACAGTAATCGGGTCCTGAGAATCATTAACGCGGATCCGAAGCACCGCAATCCCCACCCTCCACCAAGCCACCACCAGTGACCCGATGAAGATAACGAGTCCTGCTAACATTGCAACATCGTAGGGAAACACGGGCAGAGGCAGCATTCTCGTTCCCGGAAACCACCAGATGAGAAAACTAGCGATCGCGCCGAGAACCGCAAACGTCAACGGTGGAAGCAGACTCTTGGTGATCAGCTCTAGAGTGTTGATGCTCGCGGTCGGGACGTCCATGAACTTCTCCCCGGTCGTGAACCTCTTCCCAACTAGAAGACGCGTGTCAGTGACATATACCTGATAGTTGACCCCGGCGCAGTGAGCGAGAACATTCTCAGGGCCAACCAAGCGTTGAAGGTTGGACAAGTCTTCCGAAGAAGAATCCACAATTTTCCGTTTTACCATGATGTAACCCGAGCCTCGAACCTATCCAACACGTCCCGAATTCTGAAGGATCTGACACACGTGAGGTCTAGATATGAGAGTCCACGCGAGTTGAGCTACGGTTTCAGACGCCTCTCAAACACCCGGCCATTAGGCTTCTCCTCCGCAAAAACCTGGCCCTTAAACCGCGAAACTCGTACATCCGCAGTGAGCCACGCATCTGGAGGAAGATCGGCCTTCAAACAACATTGAGAAAGAAACTCCTCACTATCAAACCCTTCGTCAACAGCAACCTGAGGCAATAGCAGCCCATGGCTACCCAAGCCCTCAACCATCAAACCGTCTCGTCCAACCAGAATATTCTCTCTCAGATCTAGCGGATTCTTCACCCAGATAGGCTCCATGACTGAGAGCACGGTCGCCTCCAACACGATCCTCTTCTGTAGCTCCTCTAGACTTACTGGTTCAAACCTGAAATCAGTTGTCGCAGCCTCTACTGCAGCAACCCTGACCTGTTCAAGTAATGACCGAGTTGGAAAAGGAATCCCAATACATCCCCGCAGATTACTACCGTTGAGATGGTCGAGGAGGGTTACGAAGACTCCTCTCTCTTCCTTCAAATTAGGAGTCGCGTCAGCTAGCAGCTGGAGCTCTTTTCCTGACAGATGAGTTTCAACAGCAGCCCGAGCCGTCTTCACCAATACTGCGCCTTCTTCTGCCGTCAGCATTTCATGTCCTTCTCTTCTAGTGACGTTTTCTTTCGGGCCTCTTCCAGTGTGTGACGGATCTGTTTCCAGTGGCTTCCCACCCAATACGTCTTCCCACACTCGGCGCTGTTGCATCTCCAGAACCGATCGTAGAGCTCGAGACTCTTGGCGGGAACTGAACTAGCGGCCTCTACCCTAGTAATCTCGTGAAGCTCCGACCCGCATTCCGGGCACCTAGTCGCCGACATCTCGATCTCGAGGGAAATACCCAGCGTTCTCGCTAACTGCACTAGTCGAGCTTCCTCGTTACCGCCAAGAACCAGCACCGAGTGGATGTTCTTGCTGAGAGCCCGATTGTACAACTCTTCATCGCGCGTCAGGAGAATGGTATCTGGAGCATTGGAGCTTTGTAAGAGACTATTGTCGTCAGCTTTCGAATCATACTCTGTCACGTATCCTAGCATTCTAAGCCAGCGAGCCAAGCCTCCCAGCATTCCGTCGACTACAAACCTCAACCCGAAAACCTATGATGCAATACAGAGCCGGAGCCTTCTTTGGCGACGATCTCTCCCTCTCTGTAGACGACCCTACCCGCGACAATGGTGGCATGAACCGCACCCTTTGTCTTGAATCCGTCAAAGGGCGAAAACTTCGCCTTCGAAAAGAACTTACTAGAATCAATCCTAGACTCCTTCTTCAGGTCAACCAGGACCAGATCGCCATCGGCTCCTTTCCGTAGCTTGGCCTTGGACTTGAGGCCGAATATCTTTGCAGGGTTTTGACAGAGTAGTTTCACGAGAAGCGAGAGAGTCATCTGTTGTCTGTTGAACATTGTCAGCATCAATGGGAAGGTCGTCTCTAATCCTGGGACCCCGGGCGGACTCTTGCTGGCTGATTGATCCTTTTCGTCGGTGGTGTGCGGGGCGTGATCACTGGCGATGACGCTAGCAAGACCGGTGATTGTCGACTTTAGCAGGCTACGCCTCGTCTCTTCGGATCTTAGTGGCGGAACCATCCAGGCTCTCCATCCGAGACTGGACAACAACTTTCTGGAAAGAAGAATGTGGTGAGGAGTGACTTCGCTGGTAGACTTCGTGGACAAGCTGATCTTAGCGAGGCTGGAGCGGAGTGTCAGATGGCAGTAGTGGACACTGCAATGAGCCTTCTTTTGAATTCTCAAGAGTCTGTCGACAGCGTGAGTCTCGAAGATAGGGGACCGAGCTTCTGCTAATTCTTTGAAGCCTTCTCCCTGGCTAGTAGTTTCTGTCGCCGATAGATCTTCCGCGTGAACGGTTACCGGCGTATTGAGTCGTGCGCAGGCGCGCATCATTTTCTCTATCGCCTGATCATTCCGGACATCGAACGGCGCGATGGGCTTCGGTAAGTAGAGTTTGAGCGAAAATGCTCCCGCGTTTGCCAAAGCTTCTATGTCATGAGAGCCAGATACTGCCGCTGCGTGAAAACCTACATTGGCATAAGTCTTCTGAGCTGCTACCTTCTGCTTTTCAATCAGCCGACTAGCCGAATCGGTTGGAGGAACTGTGTTCGGCATGTCAAGCACGGTCGTGAATCCTCCAGCGGCGGCTGCAGCGGTGCCAGTGGCAAAATCCTCTTTGTAGGCGAGTTCCATGTCCCTCAAATGAACGTGAACGTCTATGAGTCCGGGTAGCGCCTTGAGCCCTGAAGCATTAATCGTCTCAACGCCATCGTCAATGATCCTGCGAGCTATTCGTTTGATTCGGCCCTTTTCGATTAGAATGGAGCCTCTTGTGAAGCCGTTTTCATTCCAGATGTCAGCGTCTCTGACCAGAATACTCTGGTCTTCAAGGCCTACTGCGGAATCAGTTCTCTTCTTCGACCGGGCCAAGTTCTTTTGCGCAGTCCTGGCATAAGAAGACTCCATCCTTCTGCACTAAGGCTTCTGACCAAGTCTCACACTCGTCGCAATAACCCGATAGACGGGAGGTGCTGGTTCGGAGAGTCCGTCCCAGTCCAGCCTGACTCTTCTCAGAGGCGAGATCGATTATTGCTGGGGTAACTTCTAGAATGTCTTTCATCGTCAAGATTCCGATTAGCTTCCCATCTTCCATCACAGCCAGTCTCCTGATCTTGCGCTGGTTCATCAGCTTCGCGGCGTCCGTGACGTTAGCTCCGGACTTTATCGTGACGACTGGCTTGGACATGGCTTCGCCCACAGTCACTTTCGACGGGACGAGATTCTTTGCGGCGATTCTCTGAACAATGTCTCTTTCAGTAATTATCCCGATAGTCTCTCCTTTCTTGCCGGAGACAAGCACACATCCAATGTTATGCTTGGCCATTAGCTTAGCCACATCCGCCGCAGTGTCAGACTCTTTTGCAGTGATGACAGACCTTGTCATGATATCTCGTACGAGAACAGATTCTGGCTCGGTCTCGTGCACGGACAAGGCAGGACGGCCAGGGGTGTCGGCTTCTATAAAATCTTCATGAACATCATGATGTTTTCCGGCAAAACGTTATCAGCACGACGGAAGCCGATTCTTTTCGAGCCTTGTCGAGTACGGGATCAAACATAGCTGTTCAGACATCTAAAGAAGTCCATATCGGCCGCTTGCCCCCAGCCTCGCTCGTTTACTGGTTGCGGCTCGGCTTTGGTGTTTTGGCTGGAGTCATCTACAACCTTGCAGGATTCGGCACGTTGGGAGTAGGCCTCGGCACGCTAAGCATGATCACCGTTGGAATAGGAGTCTATTCCGTCTCCGTCTTTCTAGTGAAGAATCTTCTCGGGTATGGTCCAGAGGTATTGAAGGGTCCGAACAAGCACGTGACGATTGGAATGGGATCCTATGTTATCTGGATGATCTTCACGTCGATTCTACTGTATACTGTGCTAAATCCGCATCCCTCTTAACGGGTTCCTTCTTCTCCACCGCTACCTGCGGCGTTGCGGCGATGGCAGGGGATGGACTATTGATCGAGGACAGAAGTGTGACGTAATCTTCCAAGGCTTTGAAGTATCCCCGATCATATTCTCCGTGAATCTCGTTGGAGGCGAACTCTCCGAACTCTTTCCGTAGTTGGTTGATCGATTCTTCGCCGCGATTTACGAGCACCTTCGGGAGATAGATGTACTTGTCATCGTTAGTCCGGTAGGTCAACAGCAAGCCCTCTAGGGCTTTGACGTATCCCTTGTACCAGAGAGCGTTCTCCGCTTTCTGACGGATACCATCAAGCTCCTTCTCCGCATCCGTCCAGGCTCGCGCATCGACGTTCTGGAAGAAGCGATTGACAGAGTCGATGGGGATTGAGTTCTTTGGCTTTACCGACGACGCTTGACCTCATCCTCCTCCGATACGTCGACTATGCCTGTCTCGGTGACCTTGAATATTCTCTCACCCTCAGGAAGGTAGGGGCTGGAGACTAGGCGGGCTATTCTGATTGGACCACTGGCCGCGCGGCGGAAAAACACCCGAGTATGGCTTGTGTGGGCGACTATGTGGCCACCGACTGCGTCCACTGAGTTTGCGAAGAACTGGTCGGGCTTCGACATGACCTGGTTGGTTACAACTGCCACGGCGTTGAATCCTCTGGCGAGTCGTATTAGCCTGTGCATATGATTGTTCAACCGCTGCTGTCGTTCTGCCAGCATCTCTCGTCCCAAGTACTCGCTTCTAAAATGCGACGTTAGCGAGTCGATTATTATCAATCGTATGTTATTGTCCTTGATTATCTGATCCGCCTTCTCCAAGAGAAGGACCTGGTGATCCGAGTTGTACGCCTCTGAGTAGATTATCCTCTGCGCAACATCCGTCGCCTCTAGCCCTGCGGACTTTGCCATCCGGACGATCCATTCGGGACGAAAAGTCTGCTCAGTGTCCAGATACAGAGCGCCCCCATCGAGACCACCCTTGTCTACTGGAAGCTGGACATTGACGGCTAGTTGATGGCAGAGGACTGACTTGCCAACTCCATACTCACCATAAACTTCTGTAATCGTCTGACTCTCTAGTCCTCCGCCGATCAGTTCGTCGAAGGCTTTGCTGCCGGTTGTGAGACGCAGCACATTGGCCTTCATCCTCATCAGCTCGTCAGCTCTGATGAATGACAGCGAGATGCTGTCTCTAGCTACGCCGATGATCTTGGCGGCCTGTTTCTCGCCGATCCCTGCTGGGACGAGTTCTCTGATGGTGGCTGTTGCTAGGCTCTCGACGGTGTGGAAGCCGAGCTCTTTGAGCTTGTCAGCTGTTGATGGGCCTACGCCCGGGAGGTCTTCTACAACTTCGTATTTCCGGGCGGTTTCTTGTGTCACCATGGCTCACTTGGAGAGCTCGACTGTTTTTGCTCCTGTGCCGTATTTTAATGTGCGAGAGATTAGTCGTCTCTGATTTAGCCTGTAGATTGATGCGAAGATAATCCTGTCACGGGTCAATGTACCGGGTTTCAGGTTTCACTGGTTACAGCACGCTTATGGTGATTGCGGAGATGGGCGTCTTGCGTTGAGGATTATTGGGGGTTGAGGAGGAGGCCCAACCCAAGAAGAGTGGAAGTAGAAGGTACATCGAGACTTTGTTGGGCTGGCACGGTGAAGAGTCCGCGGGAGGCAGTCTATACCAGACCACGCTCCTCACTTCCATCATCGAGTATGGAATCGTGTTATTCTTCGGAATCTGGATAGTCAGCGAATACTTCGCGAATGTCTACGAGCAGCAATACTTCGGATCCTTCAACCCGATATTCCTCGTAGTCGTGCTGATGATCGCCTCCGCCTACGGCTTCACCCGCCTCATCTCAACCCTACGAACCGTACTCAAGCCCCCCAAGAAGACGAGCAGACCGGAGGATGACTACTAAATGGTCAAGATACGAATAGGAACCACCATCTCACTACTAGTCAACCTATTCCTCACCTTCTGGCTCGCCAACCAGTATCTGAACGATGTCTACTTCCAGAACTACGTCAACGCCTCCATCGGACCCTATTCAGCCTTCATCGTTCTCACAATCGGCCTAGGCGGAGGCTCAGGCTTCGGCTACATACTGCTCAAGAGACGGCACGGAGACCAAGGCCTCATCGGAAAGATCCAGAAATCAAAATCGTTCAAACCAGGATCCCTACTCTCGACAGGCACGCCGACCGCCTCGCCCTCACGACAGACCCTTCCAACCGGCGCACCACCAACAACGGGATCAAAACACACCGTCTACGCCGTCCCACCACTACCCAAGAGCCCGACCCCGAGCAGCTCAAGGACAAGCCCAACCGTGTCATGGTCAACGGGCGCCAAGTCTTCCTCTGACACCTTCCAACCCCAGAAACAGGACGCAGTGGGTAAGAGCGCCTCGGCGGTTCTACAGTCCTTGAGAGCAGAAGCGTCCAAACCAACCTCCTCGCCATTCCAACCAACACCCCAGAACCAACCCAGCCCACCGATGCGCCCCCCTCCCGAACCCTCGATGCGACAAGCACCAAGCCCCGCCTGGAACCCTTCCCAGTCAACCATGGACGAGAGAAGATCAGAAGGGAGCCCAGTCTTCCAGAAACCCGGCCTCGACACCTCAGCCAGACAAGGCATGCCCTACCCCTCGACTCCGAACCAGCCTCAGGGCCCACAGTCCTCCCCAGTCCCGTCAAAGTGGGGACCGCCGGATCGTCAAGGAACCGGATCGTCATCTGATACTGGTGGGGTAAGATCCATCCCACCACTGCCGACCAAGTGGACTCCACCTTCGGGATCAACAAATCCACAGGGATCCCCGCCTCCTCAGGGGATCCCTCGACCGGGCCCCATGCCGATGAGGCCTCCAGGTCCCCCGACGCAAGGCGGACCCCGCCCGTTTGTCATACAAGGCCCGGGAAGACCAGGGGAACAACGCCCTATGGCACCGCAGAGACCGTTCGGTGCTGGACCGCCACCTCGACCTCCGCCTGGGATGGGAACCCAGCCCGGATCTGGCCAGTCCGGACCCGGTCAGTCTGGAGCCCGACCGCCTGCTCCTCTAGGCGGACCTATGCCAATGCCTCAGCCCTGGAAACCACCTACTCAGAATCTGAACAAGGAATCATCAGACTCGACAGAGAGAGGCAATTCACTCTCCGATCTATCTTCCGCGAGGTCAGGGACAGAATCGACGAGCCCTACGGGTGCAGCTGGCGGAGCGGGAGAGATGGACTGGGACACAGCGTTAGACACGATATTGAAGACTCTAAGGAAAGACCGAGGAGTTGGAGAGTCAAAGTGACAAGCTTGAACCCATCAGACACGGTTACGCAGAGACCCTGGCTCTTGCAAAGCAAGGTCCAGCCTGTAGCTCCTAAGAAGGAGAGGGGAGTAGCTTGAGGAGACTCCTCATCAAACTCGTCGCGATAGAGACCGCTCTAGTAGGCTGGCTCTCATACTGGCTGTTCTTACTCTACGCCAACAACCCCTCCGTCGCAGAACAACTCTCCTCGAGCTTGCAGAGATTCCCACAGCTATCCTTCAGCACGATTGATATCGCGGTCATGGTGATAATCGCGACACTCGCCATAACCCTAGCCTTCAAATTCCAGAGAGGCCTACGACCCGGCATCCGCCTAGAAAGGGCGCTACAGATGCTGGAGAATCTGATGAAACGCAACCTCGTATTAGAAGCACAGGTCGCAGAACTGAAGATCGAAAAGGTCCATCCAAGCCCCGCGGTCCCACCGACCCCCGCCATCACCACGAGCTCCAGCGAGCCTCGACCTGGATCCTGGGAGAAAGCGTTTCGAACACCACTAGAAGCTGGCCCTCCAATGAGCGCGAGATCCTCGGGCGCGAATCGCGAGGATGTTCCCTTCGGTCGCGAGACAGGAGTTCCTCCGCCGAGGATTGAACCCGTCCAACAGACAACTCCACCCAGTCTCATGAAACCAATCATGATAACCGAGAGAGGCTCCGAAAAACTACCGCCCCAGACAGTCGTCTCCGAGAGAACTTTCGACAGACCTGCGATGACTCCGCCGGGAGGTCAGATTGCTTCCAGCTGGGAGGATAGTCCCAAATTCATAGGAGAATCCAGAAGAATCCTAACACCTTCCGCTCCTCCCAGGAAGGCGCCATCAGTCTCTGACTCCAGCGGACTGAGACAGCCCTACATCCCAGTACCCGCACCGAAAATTGTCCCGCCAAGCGTCATCTTTGGGCCCATGACCGGCCCATCGGTCCCCAAGATTCAGCCTAGACCCCCCCGCCCAACCGGTCTGCCCAAGAATCCTGTGCCGAGCGCCAGTCCCAGCCCCCGACCCAACCCGGAAGTCACCAAACCCCGCCTAGACACTCCACCAATCAATGCAAGCCCGGTCAAACCACCGGCCTCAGAAGACACCACAACCGACCTGGAGAAGCCCGAGAAACTCGGATCCGGGTCAGATGATAAGAGCACAGAGACGACGAGCAGTAAAGGCAGCATCAAACTGTCCGAGCCGACAAAGAAGAAATTCTCGTACGAACAAGACTGAACGAGACCAGTTGGACACTAAGGAGTCTTCCGTCGGACGATTACCCCTTTTCTTCAGGTAATTCTCCGAGCCATCCCTTCAATGCCTTCTGGTCGGACTTTGCATGCTTCTGCAACGTCTCCAGGCTCTTCTGCAAGGTCAGCGGCTTGAACTCGATCTTCATCTTCTGCACCGTCGGCAGAACGCCCTTGGCAAGAGACGGCGCGACTATGATCGGCCGAAGCTTCTTGCCCTCCGCCGGTGAGAGATACTTCAGATATTCAACGAGCTGCTTGACAGCAGCCGAACCAGCCGGATCCTTCTTGATCTCAATCACCACCGTATTCCCCTGAGAGTCAATCCCATAAACGTCGACGAAACCAGGAGCAACCTTCTTCTCGAAATCTATCACTCGCAGCCCCTGCTCAATCAGGCCCGGCTCAGCGAGGATTGCCTTCTGCATCTCCTCCTCGCTCGAGTGAAGGACAAACTCAGCCTCGTCCTTCAGACGAAACGCTGCGAGAAACTCGACCCTGTCCATCTCAATAGTCAGAGTCTCCAATGGACTCGGCCGAACAGCCTTCACGATCAGACGCCCGTTCTCAATCCGGGTCTGAAACACGCACCCCGACGGCTGCCAGTTAACGGGCTGATAGTCCCGGCCCCGGTGAACGAGCACGCAACCATCACCCTTCAAAACGACAAGACGTTCACCCATCCCCATGTCGCTTCCAGTCCGGCCAGAATAGCTGACAGTACAATTCGCAACCATGGTGACCATCATCCGAGTCTCCAGAGCCTTCACCAGCTCGGAACGAGCCTGATCGAGCTCGGGAGAGACCAAGACCGGCATCTAGTATCGCGCTAGAAAGATTCAACTCTCAATCCGCAATATATCAGCATGATTTGGAAAAAGACGAGAGACAAGTCGCAGAGTGGTACAACAACCTCTCCAGCTCATACGACGAACTCTACGGCAAAGAACAATCCCAAAAGTACAAGACAGTCCTAGAATTTCTCGGAAAGAGACACTTCCCAGTTCTCGTCGACATCGGATGCGGAACAGGCGCCTTCCTCAAACAAGCACAGAAACTCTGCGACTACGCGATAGGCTTAGACTTGTCAATCAAAATGCTGCAAATCGCGATGAATAGAAAGACTCCTAACACCGACTATGTCTTAGCAAGCTCATCCTCGTTACCAATCAAAGACTCCTCATCAGACCTAACAGTCTCCATCTCTACAGCAGAGGTAGAGTCGAATCTTCCAAGTTTCATCGCTGATCTTGAGAGAATCGGCCATGAAGACTCGTTGCTAGCAGTTACCCTCTTCCACCAGCCTGGAGCTCCGAATCCTCCATCCCTGTCCAAACATGCACGACCATCGAAAATATCCGAACGGGAGACCCTCTATCTTCTCGGTTCAGCCGAGCCTCTGGGTTGACTGCTGGATCAGCGTCCGGCTTCGTGGACTTTAAGAACTAGACCCGCCCCTCTAGCACTGACAAGAATGCCAGGATGCTCGCACCAATGGCGCGGAAGAGGACAGATGGCCCGATGCATAAGATGCGGAAAGCTGAAGACTGATTTCAGGAAGGAACAGCACAACCAGAAGATGCTGGCAAGGGAAGACTCGGAAAGCTAGCCAGACTAATAGTCGAAGATCCAGACGCCGAGGTTTGACAAAGAGTTTTTATGGCCTCAGCCGAACAGCCGCGACAAGGCAGCCTATTGGAACCATCAAGAAAGCCACTGAACCTTCTCATCCGTAAAATGAACGGCGACGTAGCGGTGAAGCTTAAGAACGATACTGAGTATCGGGGCAAGATGAT
>WNFB01002059.1_pt1 | contig 17437 bp, 18 predicted proteins | sample 5400501 | NCBI WGS metagenome assembly WNFB01 (sample SAMN13153341, study PRJNA577476) | soil metagenome | isolation source: 200 cm saprolite under Douglas fir tree site 2 hole 1 | place: USA:California | collected 2015-04-18 | reverse complement strand
ATGCAGACGAGCCGCCGGTTATTCGGGCGAGCTCCAGCGAGACGCTCGTGGCGGGCGCGGCGCTGGCGCTGCACGTGGTGCTGCCTGGCTCGATTGCCGGGCGAACGGTGATTGTTGGAGGAAATGCATGAGGTTTCCTGACCCTAGGAGTATGGCCGGAAACTACGCCGAGGCGGCCTTGGCGGGGTCGCTCTCTCGGACTTCATCGCGTCAGGGCTCGGCATTTCGGGGTTCCAATGGCCGCCAATGGGGTTTCGGCCGTACTCCTAGCTCCCCTTAGCCTGCCTCAACATTTCGTTGGCCTCGCCCCAGCGATCCCGCGTCTGCTTCTCGAGACCCGACTGCGCCTTGAAGTCGGGCTGCGCCGCGGCCGTGGTAAACCATTTCACTGCCTTCCCATAGTCGCCCAGGCGGATGCTGAGCTCGCCGATCAGGTAGGCCCACAGCACGCCCTGCTTGCCGGCATCGCTGCTGGTGAAGGCCTTCTCGTAGTACTCGGCCGCCTTGGCCAGCCACACCTTTTCCTGCTCCTCACTGCCCTGGGCGCGTTCGACCCAGGCCATGCGGTGATACAGCCCCGCGCACTTCTCCGTTCCACCTTTCGAGCCGTCGTAAAACGGGATTGCCAGCTGATAGCTGCGCAGCGCCAGGTCGGCGTCGCGGTAGTACGTGAAGTCGTACGTAGTGGGGTCCGCTTTCTTGGCTTCTTCCAACCCTGGCTTGGCGCGAGCCAGCTGCACCGAGGTCATGGCGGCGAAGTCCTCGTCATTAGCTGCAAGCTGGCAGTTAGGGCACACCCACACGCGGTACCAGTTGGGATCCGGACCGTCGTAGATGATGCGGTAATCCGACTCGCGCTGCCCGGCCACCAGGGCCGCCGATCGGATGTTCCAAGCGTGGAAGGTCGTGCGGCAGTTGGGGCACTTCACGTCCTTCTTCCACATCTTGTCCGCGTACTCGACCGTGGTCACCGGCCCTACCTGACCACCGGGCCCCGTTGGGCCCGCGGGCGCTTGCGGCTCCTCCGCCGCCGGCGCCTCCGGCTCCGCGGCCGCTGGCTTTGCGGGTGCCGGCTTGCTGCCACCGCTGGCCAGCAGCGTCTCGGCATGCGCCAGTCGCCGGCACGTCTGGCGGATCACCACCAGCGCGAAGGATGGCGTTGCCTCGGCCAGCCTGACCGCCGTGTCGCGGTTGAACGTCAGCACGTTGCAGTCGTCCAGGGCCGTCGCGCGGCTGCTGCGGCTCTCCTCGGCGAAGACTTCAACCTCTCCGAACACATCCCCAGGATCCACGGTTTCGTTGCCGATCGTGCTGGACTCCACCTCCACACGGCCGCGCATCAGCACGTAGAACTGCTCGGCCGGCTGCCCCGGCGCGTAGATGACCTCGCCCTTCTTGAAGCTGGCGCCGAACTCTTCGCGCAGCGCGATCAGCTTCATGAGGTCTAAGCCACGTGATGTCGTGGTGCTTACTGCCATCCCGCTCCCTAACTTCTTTCGACGCCCCGAATTATCCCTTAGAGTATCGGGCGCTGTACAGGGCCTTGCCATAATTGCTACGGTGGGTCAAGGTCAATCGCCATTGCTGATGGCGGACCCGGTGTGGGCCTATCGCAAGAACTACGAGCCCAAAGAAGTCCTGTTCGAGGCCATCAACAAGCTGCAGCGGCAGCTGGCCGAGCTACCCGCCGAGTCCACCACCGTCGAGTTCCTGCGGAATGCCTACGCCGGTCTGTGGCGCACGCTCGAGGACAACAAGCTCGTGGTCATCACCGCGCATACCACGGCGCTCATGAGTGAAGAGCAGTGGCTGCTGTGCCAGCAAAGCGCCATTGCCCGCCGCCGCCGCGATCTATAGCCTTCAAGTTCCTTTCCCACCGCGGCTATGCGAGCGTCCTACGGCGTGGCGGAGAGGCCAGCCACGGGCTCACTGATTCGCCCCGTCTCCGCCGCTGGCTCCTCGAAGCTGCCCATCCGGCGGTACTTCTCTCGCCGGCTGGCCCGCAGCTCGTCCGCGGGTCGCGCGGCCAGCTCGGCCAGCTCCCGCCGAACCGCGCCCGCGATGTTCGCGCACGTGGCGGCGTAATCACGGTGGGCTCCGCCAACCGGCTCAGGCACAATGCCATCAATCAGCTCCAGCGCGCGCAGTTCTTGGGCGGTGATGCGCATCGCCTCGGCCGCCTGCGGCGCATAGGACGAGTCGCGCCAGATGATGGCGGCGCAGCCCTCGGGTGAGGCCACCGAATAGATGGCGTGCTCCAGCATCAGCACCCGATCGCCCACGCCGATGGCCAGCGCCCCGCCGCTGCCGCCCTCGCCCAATATGGTGACAATGATCGGCACGTGCAGGTTGAGCATGCACAGGATGCTGCTGGCGATGGCCTCGGCCTGCCCCCGTGATTCGTCGTCCATAACCGGCGAGGCGCCTGGCGTGTCGGGGAAGCACAGCACCGGCAGCTGGAAGCGCTCGGCCAGCTTCATCAGCCGCTGCGCCTTGCGGTAGCCCTCCGGGTGGGCCATGCCAAAGTTCCGTTTGACGTTGTCGCGCGTGTCGCGCCCCTTCTGGTGGCCAATAATCATGACTGGCCGGCCATCCAGTCTGGCCGGCCCGCCGACCATCCCCGGATCATCGCCAAAGCGGCGATCGCCGTGCAGCTCAACAAAGTCGCTGAACGTCCCGGCGATCACATCGCCGAGGTGCGGGCGCTCCGGATGGCGGGCCACTTGCACCTTGTCCCATGGCCGCAGGGAGGAATACACCGTGGCCAGCGCGGCCTCGCCGGCTACCCCTCGCTCGAATGGCAGCGGCTTAGGGCTTCGATTCTCGCGCTCGTAGTCGGCTGCCGCGGGAGAGCCGGAGCTTGGCATCCCCGACTCGGACCCCGACAGCAGCCCGATAAGCGTACTGACGACGTCCCGCAGGTCCGGCCGAGCCACCTCGATGTCCAGCATGCCGTGCTCCAGCATGAAGCGTGTGTCCCGTTCGTCGGAGCCGACCTTGTGCTTCGTGGTTTGCTCGATCACCCGCGGGCCGGCGAAGCCAATGGCCGCCCCCGGCTCGCCGACGATAACGTCCGCGATCGACACGAAGCTGGCGGTGACCCCGGCGTACGTCGGGTCCGTGCACACGCAGATGAAGGGCAGGCCCACCTCCGCCAGTTGAGTAGCGGCCGCGGTCGTCTTGGCCATCTGCATGAGCGAGAACAAGCCCTCGTGCATGCGTGCTCCGCCTGACGCGGCGAAGAGCACCAGGGCGCAGCGGTCGGCCGCGGCCCGCTCCAAGCTTCGCGCGATCTTCTCGCCCACGACGCTGCCCATGCTGGCTCCCAGGAACGTGGGATCCATCACCGCCAGCACGATCGGCTGCTCGTTCAGACGGGCGGTGCCGTAGATGGCTGCCTCCGGCAGCTCCGCGGATTGGCGCGCCTCGGCCAGTCGCTCGGGATAGGCTTTGTCCCGCGCGACGAAATGGAGCGGGTCGGCGGTTCGCAGATCCGCGTCCAGCTCACGGAAGCTGTCCGGATCGGCAAACAGCTCCACGCGCTCCCGCGCCCGCAGCCGGAAGTGGTACTGGCACTTGTGGCAAACCCGGAGGTTGCGGTCTAGCTCCCGCTGGTATAACAGCTCCCCACAGCGGGTGCACTTGACCCAAAGTGCGCTCAACGGGCTGATGTTAACAGCGTTGAGTCAGCGGTAGTTGATGAACTGCAGCGGGATGGGGTAGTCCTGTTCCTTGAGCAGCCGGATGACCGCCTGGAGCTCGTCCTTGTTCTTACTGGACACGCGCACGGCGTCGCCTTGGACCTGGGTCTTGACCTTCGGCAGCTTGTCCCGCACCAGCTTGGTAAGCTTGCGCGCGAGGTCCTCGTTGATGCCCGCTTTCAGCGCGACCTTCTGGCGATACGTGCTCCCGCCCGCCGGCTCCGGCTTGCCGTATTCGAAGATCTTGAGCGACAGCCCACGGCGGATCGCTTTGCTCTCCAGCACGTCCTTGACGGCTCTGAGCTGAAAATCGCTCTCGCCCACCAGCTCGATAGCGTCCTTCTCGAGCTCGATCCCAGCTTTGGTGCCTTTGAAGTCATAGCGAGTCGCAATCTCACGCTTGGTCTGGTCGACGGCGTTGACCAACTCCTGCCGGTCGTACTGCGACACGGCGTCGAAGGAGAAATCTCCGGCCATGGCTCAGACTTTCTTGAAGTCCTTCTTCACCACCTCGCCCACGGCACCAAGCGTGCCCATGTCACTCCCATTGAAAACGATGCTCACGCCTCCCGCATTGCCGACCCACACGAACACGTCGTCCTTGCCCTTCCAGGTCTGCGTCTGGCCGGCTTTGAGGACGCCCTCGAAGCTGCGCTGCCCGTCCACCTGCACCTGCAGCCAGGCATCCTGGCTGACCTTGGCGGTGACCTCAGCGCCTCCCGCGAGCGCCGTTCGCGTCGGCGCCACCGGCTCCGGCACCACCGCCGCGGCCGTTTCGGCCGACCGAGCGCTGGTTGGGGTAGGCGGTATGGGCGTCGGTGTCGGCACCAGCGCGGCAGCCTGGGAGGCCGGCTCGGATTGCCGGAACGCTTGCACCTGGCGGTACACGTACGTCGAGAAGATGGCGATGACCACGACCAGCAGCAGGCTGGCGATGGTCCCACCGGTCACCAGCTGGCTGGTGCCGCGCGGCTTAATGGTCGCCGGCGCGACTACTTCCTGCGACTGGTCTGGGTATTCGCGGTGGTAGACGCTGAGAACGTGCAAGGCGTCCAGGCCCAGATACTGGGCGTAGTTGCGCAGGAAGCCCTTGATGTACACGGCGCCGGGCAGCTGCGCATGTTCGTCATCCTCCAACGCTTGGAGGTACGAGCGCCGGATCATCGTGGCGGCCTCGGCCTGAGCCAGGGAGACGCCTCTTTCTTCTCGGGCCGTGCGCAGCATTGTGCCCAGCTGACCCACGAGTGTGTATGCCTCCGAACTATCCGCCGACAACTGTGCCACGCCGCCGATTCACGCGGCGTGGCGACTGCCAACAGTATAGTTCGTGACGCCCATGCGCCACGCCCTCATTTTTGCGGTTGGCGGCGTCGTCTTGCTGCTGGCAATCGTGGGCCTGCACCTGGGCATCCAGCGCCAGCTGCAAGCAGCTGCTCCCCGGACTTCGCCCCCGGCGCCAACAATCCAGCCCACGCCGGGACCGCCCACAACCACCCCCACGCCGCAGCCCACGGTCGTCGCCATCGCCACGGCTGTGCCCACGCGCACCGTGCCGCCCCAACCAACCGCGACGCCGGTGCCGCCCACGCCAACGCCTATCCCCGGCCCGGTTATCACCAACGACAAGCTGGGCGTGGGCGTGTACTTCAGCAGCCTGCCGATGAATGTCCTGGTGACTCTGCGCCCGGCCATGCTGCTCATCCAGGATCCGGACATTCGCAGCGCCCCCGGGCTGCGGACGGTCTTCCCCAAGGCGCTGATCGTTGGCCGCCATTTTGTGCCGGATGGCGATTTCAGCTTGGCGCACTGCAACGACCCAAACGAAAACCACCTCGCCAAAGGCATCGAGTTTGCCGATTCGCTCGCCCGCACCGCCGTGCCGCTCAAGAACATCGTCGATGCCTGGGTGAGCGACAACGAGCAGACCGATCACAGCCGGCCGCAGGAGTTTGCCTGCCGCGCCGACTTCCAGATGGGCTTCATTACGACGCTCCAAAACAAGTACGGCATCGACGCCATAGCCGGCAATGACGCTTCCGGCGCGCTCGAGCCCAGCGACTATCCAAAGTACTTCGCCAAGCCCATCAGCACGGCCAAGTACTTTGGCGTGCACGCCTACGGCAAGCCGGAATCACGCCGCCTCAACAATGGGCAGGAATCGATTTTCTACGCGCTGCGCTATCGCATGATCCAGGCGGAGCTAGCGAAGGCCGGCGTGGCCCTGCCCCAAAAAGGCTTCCTCCTCACCGAAACGGGCGTGTATGAGGGCTGGCGGGGCATGGTGCCCGACGAGGCCATGGCCCAGGATTTCATCTGGCTCGAGCAGGAGACGGCGAAGGACAGCTACGTCAAGGGGCAGTTCATTTTCGGCATCGGTCCCCAGAAGCGCTTCGGCCAGTACGAGATCCTAGGCACCACGCTCCTGGAGATCCTCGGCCGCTACAACGCCGAGCACGCCGGCAAACCGTAGTCCCCTATCCGATTGTTCCGCCGGTGCTGGGCGGCGTACCAGCCGTCTCGCTTTCACCGGCCGGCGTTTCCACAGGCTCGCGCCGGACTACCGGCCCGGTCCCGTACATCTCCGGCTGCACGGCCTCCGCCGTCCGGAACTCGTCGGCGACAGAGCTAGCGCCGCGGCGGACGTCCATGGCTCCGGCGGCGCGCATGATGTCGCCGGCGCGCCCGGAGTGCGTCTCGTCCGTGTGCACCGTGACGATGACGTCGCCACGGCTGCTTAGCATGAGCGCGCGACGCGCCCGGGCCAGCGGCCCCAATGCTGCCAAGCCCTCGAGCACACCGCAGATTGCGCCCACAACCGCGAACGTAATGACCGTGGCCAGCAGCGGATCCGTCAGGTCCATGCTGGGCCAGGTCATTGATTTGCCGAATAGGTAGCTGGCGATGCCGCCCAAAATGCCGCCCGCGATGGCGCCGCTAATCAGCCCCTTCAGAGGCTCCAGCCCTGCGAAGATGCGCGGCCCCTTGCGCTGCCCGCGCACGGCATCCTCCCGCATCACCTGACTGATGCTCTCGCCTGCGAAGCCGGACGCCTTGAGATCGTTGATGGCGCGCGCCCCGGAGACGCTGTCCGGAAACGCGCCCGTGATCGCCTTGTTCATCTGTGTCTCCTTGATCCAAACTGGCGGGAGCAAGTAAGCACAAGGCGTGCCACCGTGGGAAACCTCCCCGCGCTCGGCAGCTATATTCCGGCCCATTGATAGAATGGCCGCCATGCGCCGGGTTGCGTCTGTTGCCGCGGTGCTGCTGCTGGCCATCACCGCCTGCGGGCGGATCAACCAGCAGCAGGACACGCTCGCTCCGCGCGTGGCTGCGCCCGAACCACCGGCTGCGGTCGAAGTGGCACGGGCTTCCAGCCCGCGAGGCGGCCGGGATAGCGGCCCCGCAGAAGATCAGCAGCCGATCCAGGCCAGCCAGCCCGCCCAGCCGTCCGCCAGCGCAGCTCCTGCCAGCGCGATCCCCATCAGCTCCGCTCCGCCAGCGGCACCAGCGTCGGCGAAACCTGCCGCCTCGGCCTCAGATCGGCCGACTCCCGGCGCCCAACCTGCGCCTGCCGTCGCGCCCACCGCCAGCCGAACCCTGCTGCAGCCCGTGCAGCATGAGTACGAGACCTGGAACAACTGCGCCCCGGTCACCGCCGAGATGGTCCTCAGCTACTACGGCATCTCCAAGCGCCAGACGGAGATCGCGCCGGTGCTGCGGCCGCACCCCAAGAACTTCAGCGTCCGCATGGACCAGATCGCCGCGTACCTGGAGCAGTTTGGGCTTGAAGGGCAGCCCCTCATTGGCGGCAGCGTGGCCCAGCTCAAGGCGCTGGTCAGCAACAACGTCCCTGTGGTGGTTGAGGACCAGCTCAGCCTGCAGGACGATTACGGCCATTTCCGTGTGGTCCGCGGCTTCGATGACGCCGCTGGCGTGGTCATCTTCGGCGACTCCTACTTCGGACCCACTAACCGGCTGACCTATGGCCTCTACCAGGAGCTGTGGAAGCGGCACAACTACTCGTTCATGCCCGTGTACCGGCCGGCTCAGCGGCCGCTCGTGCAGGCCATCCTGGGGCGCGACTTCGATCCCTCGCAGAACGCCGAGCACGCGCTCAACGATGCCCGCCAGGCTGCCGCGAGCCGGCCGGATGATGGCTTTGCCTGGCTCAACTTCGGCAGCGACCTGTACCGGGCCGGCAACTTGCCTGAGGCCCGCGCCGCCTGGGACCGAGCCCGCCAGCTCCAGCTCACCGGCCGCACGCTGTGGTACACCATCTGGCCGGCGGCCGTCTACAACCGCCTTGGCGAATACCAGCATGCGCTCGAGGTCGTAGCCATCCCGCTGGGCACCGACCCCTTCAACGCCGAAGCGCTGCTCGAGCGTGGCAACGCCTACCGCGGGCTGGGGAACAAGGATCGTGCCCGGGCCGACTACGCCATGGCCTCCGAGGTTGACCCCTCCCTACTCCCCGCGCGGAACGCGCTCGCCAGCGTCTAGCCGGCGAGGTTCTTGATGAAGTTCAGCATGCTGATGCCGCCGGACACCCGGATGCGCGCCAGGGTCAGCAGGTTGGCCGTCGTGTGCCGCTCGCCAAAGGCCGTCGTCACCGCCGAGCTGAAGCCGGCTTCGCCGACCAGCTTGACCGTGCTCGTGGTGTAGCGGCCGCTCGGATAGGCAAACGTGTTTACGGGCGCGTTCAACCGCTGCTGAAGTATCTGCCGGCTGTCGAAAATCTGACGCCGCGCCTGAGGCAGCCCTTGAATGGCCAGGTCCACGTGGTCCAGCGTATGGGCGCCGATCTCGATGCCTGAGTCGCGCAGCTCCTGCGTCTGCTGCCAGCTCAGGTAACCCGGCTTGCCCAGGAAGTCAACCACCAGGTAGGCCGTGGCGCCAAAACCATACTTCTTCAGCAGTGGCCAGGCGGCCATGTAGAAATCGGAGTAACCATCGTCAAACGTGAGGACGATTGGCTTTGGCGGCAGCGGCGTGCCCCTCGTGATGTGGCTCACCAGGTCCTCCATGGATACGCTGGTGTAGCCGGCTCCGGCAAGATACGCCAGCTCATCCTCGAACAGCTTCGGCGCGATCGACAAGCCATAGCCGAGGTGATCGGTCGTGTTGGGCGGCAGCTCGCGGATGTAGTGGTACATCAGGATCGGCGCGGCCGTCACCGTCCCGGGCTTCGGCGTGGGCACGGGCGTGGCTGGCGCCTGCACAGGCGTGGGCGATGGCGGCACGACGTTGGCAGGAGCCGCCGAGCTCGGTGGCTCCTCAGTTGCCTCCGCCGTCAGCGCCCCCTCCTGGCTGCTAACCGTCCCGGGGTCGCCGAACAGCGCCGCCGACACGGACGCAACCCCGCTGCAGCCCGCGAGTAGCAGCGCCAGCAAGAGCAGAAGTGGCAGCCCCAGCATCTTCATCGGTAGCGGACCACCCCATATGCCGGCCTGCGCCGCAGCGAGCGGAGCCGCCGGCGCGCACGTTGGCGGGCCAGCAGCAGCGCAATGCCGAGCCCTGCCCCGATTCCGGCTGTCCCAAGCCAGCCGGGCGGCGCCGCCTGCTGCGCGGCCCGCGCTTTGGCCTGCTCCAACTTGTAGGCCGCGATCTGCGCCTTGAGGTCGTCGATCTCCGGCGCATAGGTCAGGATGCCCTGGTAGATGCCGTCCGCCACCGCGTTTTGGAAGGCCTCGGTCTGCAGCAGCTCGCGGTCGGCGGCATTTGACAGATAGCCCGCCTCGACGATCACGCCTGGCATGGAGAGGATGTTGTCTTGCTCCCGATCTTTGCTGGTCCGCACGGTTTCCTGGAAGTCCCGCAAGGACAGCACCAGCCCATCGGCCACTCCGCCCGCCAGCGCGGGGTCGGAGAAGTACTGCGCCTCCACGCCGCGCACCGACGGATCCGGGTAGTAGCTGTTCACGTGCACCGCGACCAAGACCTTCGCGCCGGCCCGTTCGGCCATCGCCGCGCGCTGCTCGCCGCTGGTCGTCACGTCCGCCGTCCGGGTCATGACCACCTGCACGTCATCGGCTAGCAGCCGGTCGCGCAGCTTCAGCGCGATCGGGAGCGTCAGGTCCTTCTCCATCAGCAGTGGCCGGCCGGCGTCAGGCGGAAATATCGCCCCCGGATCGTTCCCACCATGGCCCGCCACGATGGTTACGACATACGGCGGTGGCGCTCCTTGCGCCAAGGCCACCCCAGGCGCCAGCGCGACCAAGCCAAAAAGGGACATCAGAAGAGATTTCAAGGAATCCAGCAACAAAGATTACGCCAGCCTGCGCCCGGCGTTACGACTGACCCTACGTTACGACGTAGATGACCCCATTCCGCTGCTGCACAGGGATCTTGGGCAGCGGCGGCAGTGGCTGCTTATATTCATCTACGCCCATCTGCTGGCCGCTGACGTCAAAGCGGCCAGCCTCGTGGCAGGCGCATTGGAACTCCTGATTCTGGCCGCGCCAGTCCAGCACGCAAGGCATGTGCGTGCAGATGGCGGACAGCGCCCAGATCTTGCCGCCGATGTTCATGACGTGCCCCTCCAGCTCCCCCGCCACGAAGCGCTTCACGCTGCCCGGCGTCAGCTCCGCGGCGCGTGCAATGGGCACCCAGCCGCCTGGCACCGGTTCGCCGCGCAAGCGCTGGAACGCTTGCCCGCCCACCAGGCAAGCCGCCACTACCGCCACGCCGCCGATCAGCCCGCGCGCCATCCCGCGGCGCGTCAGCCGGAAGTCGAGCCAGGATCGCCGCTGGGGCGCCGCCAGCCTTGCCCGCAGGTGCTCCACGAACGCTGCCGAGGGCTGGGCTTGGTGCGTCTCTGCGCTGGACAGGAAAGCCGCCATTCGCAGCGCATCGCCCTCGTCCCCGGCAATCTCGCGCGGCGGCCGCGGCCTTCGCCCAGCTAACAGCGCGTCGACGTAGTCGTTCGCCGCCTCCGTCTGCTTGGGCGAAGGCTGCTCGTCCGGGGTCACCAGGCCAGCTCCTGCCCCAGTTGGGCCGCTTTTCGCAGCGCCCGAAACTGGAGCACCTTGACGTTAGTCTCGGTCAGCTGCATCGTGGCTGCCGTTTCCTTGACGCTGTAGCGCTTGAGAAAGCGGTAGAACAGCACGTCTCGGTAGTTGGGCGGCAGCGCGTCCAGGATTTGCCGCACGCGGGCATCGCGGCTGGCCCGGTTGAAGTCGGCTGGCACCTCGCGTTCGACGATCTCCAGCCCCTCCGGCAGCGGCATTGCCGGCAGCCGGTACTTGTCCCGCCAGTGATCGTTCACCGTTACCCGCGCGATTTGAAACAGCCAGCCCTCCAGGCTGCCCCGGCCCTCGAAGCGTGACAGGCTGTTGTACACCTTCAGGAATATCTGCGAGGTCAAGTCCTCGGCTTCCTCGCGATTGCCCACCTGGCTGTACACGAAGCCGTACATCCGCCCTACGTGCGTCTCGTAGACCTTGCTGAAATCTTCGGTGCTGAGGCGGGCCGGTTGCTCCGCCCGCAGCTCAGCGTCGAGCAAACCCATCGGAAAGGCCGCGACCAGCGCCATACCATGTGCGTGGTCGTCCTCTCGTTACGGCCATTACGCTGAGATACGCATCGCTGGGCCCAAGAGTTTCAGTCCCACTAGCCTGTTCAGGCTACCAGGTGCTCCTCCAGCTCCATCAGGCTCGCCAGGTTGTGAGCCGGGGCGAACACCTCGATGTACGGCAATGCCGTGCGCATGCCGCGGCACAGCGGCTGATAGCCGGGATTCGACATCAGGGGATTGAGCCAGATGACCCGCCCCGCTCGGCGCTGCAGCTCAGCCATCTCCTGCTCCAGCACCTCCGCGTTGCCGGTATCCCAGCCGTCGCTCAGCACGATTACCACGGTGCGCTGATCCAGCATGCTCGATGCCCAGTCGGCATTGAAGGTGGTCAGGCTCTGGCCGATGCGCGTACCGCCGGACCAGTCCAGCACCTCTTTTGAGATTACATCGAGGGCCTCGTAGATATCGTGGTCGCGGAAATAGTCCGTCACGCGTGACAGCTGCGTGCTGAACACAAACGACTCGGTCCGAGCGAAGTTGCTCTGCAGCGCGTAGATGAACTGCAGCAGAAAACGGCTGTAGATGTCCATCGAGCCGCTGACGTCGCACAGCAGCACCAGCTTGGTCTTCTTGATCTTCCGCTTCTTGTACGCCAGCTCAATGATGTCGCCGCCGTATTTCAGGTTGTTGCGGACCGTGCGGCGCGGATCGATCAGGTGCCCACGGCGGGTGCGCTGCATGCGGCGGCTCAACCGCGTGGCCATCTTGCGCGCCATCCGCAGCGTGACCCGGATCATCTCTTCCAGCTCGTCGGCGCGGAACGTCGAGAAGTCCTTCTTGATCAGCATCTCCTCGGCGCTGTAGCCGGCCACTTCCTCCTCGTCCTCACCCTCGCCTTCACCTTCGTCGGCGGCCTCGATCTCCTGCGAGACGCGCTCCTCGCCGCCTTCGCCGCTCTCGTCCTCGGCCGCGCTCTGGGACGATGGCAGCTCGTCCATCTGCTGCGCGCCTTCGTCCCACGCCTCCTCTTCGAGGATTGCCGGCCAAAAGCTGAAGAACACCTCGTCGAAGATCGGGATGTCCTCAATCCGCGAGGTCATCACGGTGCGCAGCGACAGGTAGAACTCGTCGCGGTCAGAAATATCGATGTGGCGCAGCGCTCGTAAGCTGTCGATCGCCTCCGACGGCGTGACCAGCAGCCCACGCTGGCGCAGCTGCAGCCCAAAGTCGACGACGTTGGCCAGCAGCGTGCCACGGTTGGCAGTTGTTGAATTCATTCTGAATTCTGAATTCTGAATTCGAAGGCCGCTAGGCCTCTAAAGCCGCCATCTGCTCCCGCAGCTGCGGGATGACGTCGCCCGGCGCCTTCTTGCCGTTGGTGCCGGCGGCGCTCAGCAGGACGTCCAGGCGCCGGCCAAGCATCTTGTTGACGTCGCGGTTGTCCTTGAGGAAGGCCGCCATCGTGTCACGCACCGTCTCCTCATCCAGGTGGTCCCGGTGCAGCGACACCAGCGCCAGCCCCCAGTCCAGCGTCTCCGCCACGCCGGGCGTCTTGACCAGCCGGATCGAGCGTACGCCCTGCATGAATAAGCACACCTGTTCCGCCAGATGATCGTTGATGCCGGGCACCTTTGCCTTGACCACCCGCACCTCCTTTTCGAAGGATGGATAGTCGATCCAGAAGAACAGGCAGCGCCGGCGCAGCGCGTCGCTCAGCTCGCGCGTGCGGTTGGAGGTGAGGACGACATAGGGGATGTGGGTGGCCTTGACCGTCCCGATCTCGGGAATGCTCACCTGGAAGTCAGACAGGACCTCCAGCAGAAAGGCCTCGAATTCCTCGTCGGCCCGGTCCACCTCGTCGATGAGCAGCACTGGCGATCGGTCCTGACGGGTGATCGCCTCCAGCAGCGGCCGCTTCAGCAGGAACTCCTCACTGAAGATCTCATGCTCCTTCTCGGCCACACTGCGGCGATCGTGCTCTTCCATCTTGATGCGCAGCATCTGCTTGGGGTAGTTCCACTCGTACAGCGACGTGTTCACGTCAAGGCCTTCGTAGCACTGCAGCCTGATGAGATCGATGTTCAGCATGTGCGCCAGAACTTTGGCGATCTCGGTTTTGCCCACCCCAGCCTGGCCCTCGATCAGCAGCGGCTTCTTGAGCTCCATCGCCAGGTAGACGGCGGTGGCGATCTCCGGGTCGGTGATATAGCCGTTCCGCTCCATCTGCTCGAGAATCCGGCGGACGGCGTCGTGCATACGAAGGGAAAGTTTATCAGTCGGCCAGGAGTTTAAGCTGATAGCTGACTGGTGATGGCTGATGGCTGATCGCTCACGCGTCTTTGACGTCCACATTCACTGGTCGCCGCCCGAGCTGGTCGCCAACAATCTGGCCCAGCTCAAGTCGCCCGACGCCAAGCTGACGCGCTACGTGGACGGGGTGCCCACCTACACCGTGCACGCCCAGCTGGCCGACCTGGACCGGCACTCGGCCATGATGAACTACGCCGGCGTGGACGTGGCCGTCATCTCCAGCGCTGAGGGCATGCCAGGTGACCTGGAGCGCTGCCAGGCCGTGAACGACGCCCTCGCGCGCGAGATCCCGCGCTTCAAAGGCCGACTGATCGGCATGGGCCACACCGGCCCGTTGGCCGGCAAGGCTGGGCTGGATGAGCTCGATCGCGCCTGGAAAGACCTCGGCCTGCGCGGCGTGGCGATCGCCTCAACGCTCAGCGGCAAGGGTTTGGACGCCGAGGAGCTCTACCCGTTTTACGAGCACTGCCAGGCCGCCGGCCAGTTCATCTTCGTCCACCCCACGCTGGCCTGCGGTACGCTGGGCTCGCAGGGCTTCCAGGCCTACGACCTCTTTCGGACAGTCGGCCGCGAGTTCGAGCTGGTAACCGCGGTCATGCGCCTGATATGCGGCGGCGTGCTCGACGAGTTCCCCCGGCTCAACGTCATCATGTCCCATTTCGGCGGCGGGATCACGTCACTTGTCGGCCGCATTCGCGACTACCAAGACAAGGAGTTCTGGGGCCTGCTGGACGACCCCATCCACGGCAAGAAGCCCAAGCACGACTTCGACTCGTATCTCAGCCGGATGTACTTTGACACCGGCGGCCATTTCGGCGAGATCACCGCCGTCAAAGCCGCGCTGCTCAACATCCCATTCACGAATATTCTGTTCGGCACGGACTATCCTCAGGAGATCCGCGGCCAGGACAAGGTGAAGGCCTTCATCGACGGCATCCGGACCACGGGCCTCCCCCAGGACCAGATTGAAGCCATCCTGGGCGGCAACGCGGCCCGGATCGTGGGCCTCTGACCGGGTGTACTATGGCGGCCATTGATTGAACAAGGAGGTGCACAGCCATGGCCGAGGTGCTAGACCACAGCAAAGAGCTCATGGACGATCGCACCGATGGCGATCGGGACTACACGCGCAAGCAGAAGCTGCGCAGCAAGGGCTGGCAGGTTGTCAGCATCCCGGACAACGTCCGGCCGCGAGAGAAAGGCTCCTACATCCAACTGACCGACGCCCGCCACGCCAAGTGCGTCATCAACGTCTACAAGCCGGGCCAGCGGGACGAGATGCACTGCCATCCTGGCTCCGAGCACATCTTCATGGTCTTCCAGGGCGAGCTCCACATCTACGGCGTGAACGAGGGCGAGGACGTCATCCTCAGGCCGGGCGAGTTCGTGCACATCAACGCCAGCTACTACTACCAGCTGTGCAACGAGACTGACGATCTCACGGTGCTGTACCAGGTGGCCACGAAACCGGCCAAGCCGGTCAAGATCTCGCGCTACAGCTACCGCGGACCCGGCGGGGTCGATCCGGCGACGCTGGAAAGCGCCTAGCCTCCGTACAGCTGGCGGATGAAGCCGCTGTCCTCGAGCTGCCGCACGAAGCTCGGATCGACCATGGCGGCCACGCCGGCTGCCGGCGCCGACTGGCCGCCGGCCGCCAGCTCTTTGGCCACTTGCTGCATGCCTTCCAGGGTCGGCGCGGGAGCCCGCGGGAAAACGTCGACATAGGCCCTGTAATTGGCATCTAACGCCGCCGGGTCATCGAGTTTGATGTATTTACTGAGCATCTTCTCGGCAAAGGGCTTGTCCGTCTTGTAGCGGTGCACCCCCTGCGTCATGGCCTTGACCACGCGGCTCGTGATGTCGGGGTGGGCTTGGACGTAGTCGCGCGTGCTGGCAAGCCCGGCGGCTTGATAGGGCAGGCCCAGGTCGGCAGTCCGTATCAGCACATGACCGCCGGCGCGGGTAAGCGGCAGCTCCTCGGTGACACCGGCCATGACGCCCTGGACCAAACCTTGAGTGAAGGATGCGACTCGTCCCTGGGTAGCGGGGACCGACGTGATCTTGACGTCGACGTCCGGCTGCAGACCCCAATTGGTGAGAGCCTGACGCAGCATGAAGTCGTCTGACGAGCCCACCCGAGTAACGGCCACAGTCTTGCCCCTGAGCTCTTCGGGCCTGGTGATGTCCGGGTTGGCGACCAGGATGAACAGCGGCTCGTTCACAAAGCCCATCAGCATCACCTGGTGAGCGCCGCCAAGGTTCGCTGCCACGACTGCCGGGCCGGCCATTTGCACGAACTGCACACCCCCGTTCACCAGCGCCGCCGCGGCCACCGGGCTCGTCTCGATGTACTGCAGCGTGACGTCCAGGCCGTTCTGCTGAAAGTAGCCGCCCTCGTAGGCCAGCCAAGCCACGGCCTGCGATGCCGTTGCGGACACCCATGCCAGCGTGATCTTGGCGGGAACGTCCCCCGACGGCGCAAGAGGCGCCGCTCCATCGCTGCAGCCCGCCAGCAAGAGAGCGAGCAGGACCAGCCCGCGCTTCATAGTGGGCGGAATCTTGCCACAGCCAGCGCTGTCATTCTGAGGAGCCGCGGCGACGAAGAACCTTCCCGGGTCCGACGCAGGGAGGGTCCTTCGCTTCGCTCAGGACCTCGCCCGGCTCGCCGCCTCCAGCACCGCTCGCTTCGTGAGTACATGCGACAGATGCCGCCGGTAGCGCTCCGAAGCGTGGATGTCGCCCAGCGCATCCTGCCCCTGATCGGCCTGCTCCGCCGCGGCGGCCACCTCAGTTTCGACGGGCCGCTTGCCCGCCAGCGCCACCTCGACGCCTGAGGCCCGAAACGCGCGCTCGCTCAAGCCGGTCATGCCAATGGCAGCCTGTGCGACGGTCCCGTCCGAACCGAGCGTAATCGTCGCCGCCACACCCACAATGGCGTAGCGCGACGCCGGGTTTGGAAACTTCTCGTAGGCCGTGCCGGTGCGTGGCGGCAAGGCTTTGACCCGGATCTCCGTCAGGATCTCGTCGTCGGCCAGCCCCGTGGACATCAGCCCCGTGAAGAAGTCCCGCGCGGCAATGGTCCGGGAGCCGGATGGCCCCACCGCCGTAAGCGTTGCGTCCAGCGCCAGGATGGCGGCAGGCAGATCGCCTCCCGGATCGGCGTGCGCCAGGCTGCCACCAATGGTGCCACGGCTGCGCACCTGGAGGTCCCCTACCCAAGCCGCCGTCTGACATAGCAGCGGCACCTTTTGCGCCAGGACATCCGAGCGCTCGATCGCCGCGTGCGTCGCTCTAGCACCGATCACGATCGTGTCGCCTTCCTCGCGTATGCCATCCAGCTCCGGAATCCGCCCGATGTCGACCAGCGCCGGCGGCTCGGCCAGCCGCAGTTTCATCAGCGGCAGCAAGCTGTGCCCTCCGGCCAGGATCTTATTGCCGTTGCCCAGCAGCTTCAGAGCCTCCGAAATCGAAGTTGGCGCGTGGTAATCGAAAGCAGCAGGAAACATCGCCATTACCTCCCTTGCCCGGCGGACTGAATGGCGTCCCACACCCGCTCCGCCGTCAGCGGCATATCAATGTGTCGGACTCCCAGATGGGCCAGCGAATCTACCACCGAATTCACCACTGCCGCGCTGGCCGCGATGGTGCCGGCCTCCCCGATGCCCTTCACGCCCCACGGGTTGCTGGGCGTTGGCGTAACCGTGTGGTCGGTTTGGAACTCGGGCAGATCGGCCGCCACCGGGAGCGCATAGTCCATCAGCGAGCCGCTCAACAGCTGGCCGTTGTCGTCATACACTGCCTGCTCCATGAGCGCCTGGCCAATGCCCTGCGCCACGCCGCCGTGGACCTGGCCCGCCACGAGCAGTGGGTTGATGATGTTGCCACAATCGTCGACAGCGCAGTAGGACAGCAG
>WNFB01002058.1_pt1 | contig 17438 bp, 11 predicted proteins | sample 5400501 | NCBI WGS metagenome assembly WNFB01 (sample SAMN13153341, study PRJNA577476) | soil metagenome | isolation source: 200 cm saprolite under Douglas fir tree site 2 hole 1 | place: USA:California | collected 2015-04-18 | reverse complement strand
CTCGCTCTTGACCCAGTTGGTCGGAAACAGCATGGAGCAGGCCAGCAGACGTTCTGCGTGAAAAGGGTCGGCGGCGATCTGCATCTCGAAGTGCGGGTCGTGAGCGAGCGCCTGGCTGACCTGCACGTTGGGGTCAACCGTGACCGACTCCTGCGCCTGAGCCGCCGCCATTAGGATCACGAAGACAACAGCCGTTCGCGCGGTTGGTCCTGGATGCATGACGTTCCACTCCGGCAGAAGTGATCAGAATTTGAACTTCAGCGATAACTGGATCGATCGCGGGCCACCGATTCCGTAGAGTGGAGCGAAGCCTCCGATCTGCCCGCCCGTGCCGAGACTCCGATTCAACATCGAAGGCGACTTCCCAAATGTTCCTGTCGAGAATGCGACCCCCATCGGGATGACGGAGCCCAAGTTCCCGCTGGGGTCGGCGAAGTTCGGATGATTGAAGATGTTGAAGAACTCTGCCCGGAACTGCATGTTGAACCGTTCCGTAAAGTTTACCTGCCGGCGCAGCGCGAAATTCAATTGGTTGTTGCCGAAGCCGCGCAGCGCGTTCCGACCGAGCGTGCCCTGCCGCGGGTCGGTGGAGACAAGGAAGGGCCCAAGCTGGCGTGGACCGACGGTGGTGTTGTTGAACCGCCGACCACCGCCGACCTTGGGATCACTCAGATACAACGGCACCCCGGGCACCACGTCAGGACGGAAGCTAAAGCTCCCGAAGCCAAGGTTTCGCGTCACCGTGACGTCGACTGGCGTCGCCGTGCGTGCGGTGAAGATGGAATCGATTGACCAATGTCCCAGGATGGCCCTGGCGGCCGCGGGTCCCACCATCGGGATGTCGTAGGTCAGCGCGCCGGAGAAGCTGTGGCGGACGTCGAAGTCTGACGGCCCACGCTCCTGGCTGACGTTGATCTTCGTCGCCCCTGGTACGGCCGTGGAATCGTTCGAGGCATTGTCGAGCGAGTGCGACCAGGTATAGGAAGCCAGCGCCTGCAAGCCGTGCGCAAGCCGCCTCTGATACTGCGCCTGCAAAGCCTCATAGTCCGATTCTGCGCCGTTGCGGTCGATCTGCACGAGGGGGAAGGTCGGGCTGAGATTGAAATACCGTTCCTGCCGAACGAGTCGCCGTCCCGCCGCGCCGAGGTAGGAGAGCGTGACCATGTCGTTCGCACTGAAGGCCCGCTCCAGCGCGGCGTTCCAATGCATGGTGTAGGGGAGCTTGGTGTGACGATCCGCTACTAAGACGTTGGCGAACGGCCCAGTCGTGTTGAATGATGGGAGCACGATGGAAGAAGGACTTGGCGGGTAAGGAGTGACTGCGATGGACCCAGTGACCACGTTGGGCGAAAGAATGACGATGTTGGAAATGGTACCGGCAGGCAGATCGTAGAAGACGCCGAAGCCGCCCCGGATCACAGTACTTCCGCTTTCGTTCAGCCGGTAGGCAAGACCGAGGCGGGGAGCGAAGTTGTTGTAGGTGGTGGCCCACAGGGGCGTCCCGGCCGGAGCGAAGGCGAGGGTGCTGGGATCATCGGTCTGATTCGCTGCCAACATCGTTGTGCTATTGCGCCCGTGCGGCGGTGGGTTCAACTCCCACCGCAGGCCGTAGGTCGCCGTCAGGCGAGGCGAGACTCTCCACGTGTCCTGCGCGTAGGCGGAGAAATTGTTGTATGCGTAGTCCACAGGCGACTTGCGGCTCGCCGTGAAGATGGTGCTGATCCGACTGGCGAGCACGTCGGCGGTCGAGGAGAAAAGGTACTGCAGATCGGCCTGCCGCGAATACGAGCTGGGGAAGAGGTAACGGTAGTCAACGCCAAACTGGAGCTGGTGGCTCCTGCGGACCAGGGAGAAATTGTCCACGAAGTTGAGCTGGCCCTGTGTACCCTCGCCATTGCGGCCCATGCTCAGCGAGGTCGTGGCCGGATTGAGGATAAACAGACCAAAGAACGTATCCTGCTGCGGGACGCTCGAGGGCAACACTGCGGTCGTCAAGGGCACGGCTCCGCCGAAATTGTCCATGAAGAGAAAGGTGCTGCCGTCCTGCCGGCTCCAGTTGGCGCGGAACTCGTTGTTCATCGTCGCGCTGATTAACCAATTGGCGCCGGCAGTAAGGGTGCGGGTGTTGAACAGGGTCGGCCTGGGATTATTGAGCTGGGTGCCCCCGAGGTGGGTGATGTTCTCCGATGGCGAATAGTCGTAGCGCGCAAAGAATGTCACCTGGTTCATCTGGTGATCGAGTCGCAGGCTAGCGGCATCGAAGTTGGTTGGGTCCGAGTAGCTGGCCGAAAACAGCGCCAGGCCGTTCCCCATATCGGCTCCGGTGGGGATCGGGAAGGCATTCAAAAGGGTTTTCATCGCCGCCGGCGCATTCTGCCGCAGGGTGGCCGAGGGCACGGTTGTGGTCGCCACCAGAGGCTGGCGCAGCCGCAATCCTTCATAAGAGAGGAAGAAGAACGTCCGTTGCTTGAAGATCGGCCCACCAAACACCCCGCCAAAATCGTTCTGCCGGTCTTTGGGTTTCGTTATGGCGAACCAGTCGTTCGCGTCGAGGACGTCGTTGCGCAAGTACTCGAATACCGCACCGTGGAAGCTGTTCGTTCCCGACCGTGTGACGAGCGAGATCTGGCCTCCGGGCGTGCGCCCGAACTCCGGGGCGTAGGTGGAGGTCTGGATGCGGAACTCCTGCAGCGCGTCGACCGAGACAAGATTGCTGAATCCGCCGCTGGCGTTCAATGCCGGCAACTCGCCCGCGCCCGCTTGGCCCGTGCCACCGCCGGCGTTGATACTGAAATTGGCGCTGACGCCATCGACCGTATAGTAGTTCGCATTGGCGCGCTGGCCGTTGATGCTGAATTGCCCCTGCTCACCAAAGCTCGCCTTGGTTGCGACCACGCCCGGCGTGAGCATGATCAGCGATTGGAAGCTACGCCCGTTGAGCGGTATGTTTTCCACGAACTGCCGGTTCACCACCGTGCCGACCGTGGCGTCCGCCGTATTTATCCTCACATCGTCCGCGTTTACCGTCACACTTTCCGCTGAAGATCCGACCTGAAGCCTGAAATTCTGCTCGATGTGATCCTGCACGTTAACGATCATGCCTAGCAAATCGACCTGCTTGAATCCTGGTTTGCGCACCATTACTTGATATTGTCCGGGATGAACGCTGGCGAAGACGTAGATTCCGGCGCCGTTCGTTGTGGCCGTTGTGACCGTTCCGCGCTCGACGCTTTGAAGTTTCACCTCCGCCCCAGGCACAACCGCACCCGTTGCGTCTGTGATCAGGCCTGAGACCGTCCCGGTCTCCGTCTGCCCCATCGCAACAGAGGCGAACCACAACGCCGTGAAGAAAAACGTGCCGGCAACCCACAGGAGATGTGTCATGCGCATGGTCGCGGAACCTCCCCTTTCTTCGGTATGCCCGCGAACCGAGGGAAATTCGCCAAGGAAACTCAGAATTTCGTCAAATCGTCGAGGGGGAGCTTCGTAAGCATCCGTGCAAGGGGACTTGCTTCCTCGCTGGGGGTCTGGAGGCAGGGCTACGGATGGTTGGGCGGGCTTCCGAAATACGCGTAGAGGACCTTCTTACCGTGCGGCTTGTCGTAGTGTTTGTTGGCAGACTCGGCGGTTACGAAGACGGAGTTGATCTGAGCGAGAACCCTCGCATCGTCGAAAGTCATCGCCCAACGGCTCTGTCCCGTATCGTCCTTACGAAGAATGCCCAGCCTATGGGTCACCTCCCTGACGCCAGCTTTTCCACCCCAAACATGAAAGACCACGTCGGTCTTGAACCGTCCGGGGACCTCCAAATCGTAGGCGTAAAACACAAGCGATTTTCCTTCGATATAGAAAACGCGTCCGAACGAGCGTTGCCGTTTGCCATTGGGGTCGGCATCGTACACGTCCACGATGTGCAAATTCCGGGCGGCGATCAAATCGCCTATTTCGGTCTTGGCGGATTTCAGATCTAGCTCACGCTGCAAATCAGATGCAGTTAGTTCAAGTTTCACCCTAAGTTGCTCACTATCATTCTGCTGTGCTGTAAGTCTTGTCTTGGCATCGTCCAATTGCCAACGAAGCTTTTCCACTTCGCCCTGCAGGTATGTCACTTGGCTCTTCGCCTGTCGGTCCTCGTCAGTGAGTCGCTGTCGCTCGTCCCGGGCCGTTGCTATCAACGCGGCTAGTTTGTGGTTGGCATCGGCCAGTTTGTCGCTCAGGACCTTCTCTTGGGTTTCTGAGACATTCAGTTTCTCATTCATTTTACGCAATCGAGATTCAAGATCCTTCTTCTGCTGCTCAAGCAGACTCAAGCGATCGGAGCCATCTGCCGGGGGATTTTCGCGCGGACCCGGCGCAACCGACGGATGCAGTTGTGTTCGTGGCTTAGGGGTTTGGGTGGAAGTTCGATGGCCCACGTAGAATCCGAACATCCCGATAACCGCGCACGCCATCACAATTGTTGCAGGGCGCCAGAGCACCGACAACGACCCCAATCGGCCTCTAGACCCTGAATCCTGAGCGTGCGCATTCCCCTCGTAGGGTATACCTGGTGAGTTGGTGAGCGGTTTCGGTACCAACATCGGGACCGGACCCGGTGTTACACGGTCTCTGGCGCTCAGTTCTTCCGCAGCAAGACGCGATAGGAAGCGCGCCCGCATACCCTGCGGCGGCACAATATCCGCCGCCGAGACACGGCCATCAGCGAGTGCCGGTATGACTTGCATGCTGACTTGGGCAACGGATTCAAGAAACCTGCGACAGGAATCACATTGAGCGATGTGGTCGTTCAATTCGGACATCCGCGCGCCACCCAATTGCCCTGTGGCGGCCAGGGAACACATTTCTCGATAGCGTCCATGCATGATGGGCAACAACTTACTGCCCAATCGCACGAGCTTGCTATTTCCTTTCATGACTCTTTCCAAACGCTGCCCGCAGGGCCCCAAGACCGCGATGCAAGTCGTGACGAACCACATGCGCGGTTTCACCCAACCGGCTAGCGATCTCTTCCGCGGTCAATCCTTCGTAATACGTCATCTCCAAAACCGCCCGTTGACGCGGCTTCAGCTTTTCCAACATTTGCTCAGCGAGACGCACGATTTCGGGTAGCTCTCCCGCGAGAGAGCGGCGAACCCCAACCTCCACCGCAGATTCCAGCTCCTCCCAGCGATAGAACTGATTCGCAACCAAATGCCGCTTCCTGTGCAGAGCCCGGTGATAAGCGTATTGCAAGATCCACACTCTAGGTATGCCCTTATGCGGGTCAAAATTCGCCACTGCCCGATAAATGTCGAGAAAAACCGTTTGAACGACTTCCTCAGCTTCGCCTGGATCGCGGACGATTCGAAGCGCCACCTCGAAAACAAGATGCTGATAGCGGTCAAAGAGAGCGGTGAGGGCGTCCTGGCAGCCAAGCGCCACACGTTGCATAAGCTCTTCATCGGAGAGCTTACAGAGGTCTTCGGACTGCAGCCCAAACGGCTTGGTGAGACTCATTTTCGTTCGACCAGCCAAATTTCTTTGAGGGCCCAACCATGCTGCACCGATTCACATGTCTATAAGCCGGAATTTCCGTTTTGACTTCCCGGCCGGCCGACAATGTACACCTGACCGCCTCGCCATGCAATGCTCCTGCCCAGTTTTGAGTGGAAAGCCTTTCCGGCGGCCGCGAGAAAATCCCAAAAGCCCAAAACTGCTTTCCGGTGTTGACGGACTTTTGAAAGAGGTTTAATTTAGTTCCCACCTGTGGGTGGTAGGATGTCCCGGACGCGCAGCAAGAGTCTACGTGAGAAAAAGGCGGCGAGCTCTCTCGGCTCCCCTTTAGAGGAGGCCGCGGCGCCACCGGGCCGACCCGGGCTATTGCAGGAAGTCAACGTGCGCGAAATTCTGCGCTTGCTGCGAGGCCATAGCCCCTGCTCGCGCGCCGACTTGGCCCGATACTCGGGCTTGAGCGCGCCCACGGTCTCGAGCGCGGTGGCGCGCCTCAAGCAGCGCCGCCTGATTGAAGAGGTGGGCCAAGGAAGCTCCAATGGAGGCCGTCCTCCGGCTTTGTTGCGGTTCAACTCGAGTTTCGGATTTGTGGTGGGTGTGGATATTGGAGGCTCACAGGTCCGCGTCGCGCTGGCGGACTTGAATGGGAGCATCGTTGGGAAGTGGTCGAAAGCGACTCCCGCCGATCGCACGCCGGAAGGAATCGCTCGCTTGATTACGGCGGGCATCCGCGAATTGCGGCGGCAGAACCGCATCCCTTCCAGGAAACTGCTCGCGCTTGGCGCCGGCGCCCCCGGCATCACGGACGTGCGCGCTGGAATCGTGCTCTCGGCACCCTGCCTTTCCCGATGGCAGAATGTACCGCTCCGGCAGTTGCTCGAAAGGAATACACGTATTCCCACAGCCGTCGAGAATGACGTGAACCTGGGAGCGTTGGGGGAGAGTTGGTGTGGGTCAGCCCGCGGCGCGAAGAATTTCATCTTCCTCGCGATGGGCACGGGCGTCGGCGCCGGACTCTTCGTGAACGGCCATCTGTATCACGGGTCGGACTGGGCCGCCGGCGAGATCGGCTACTTGCACGTCCCGGGCACAGCGGAGATGCCTCTGGCGATCGCCCGTCCAGGTCCCCTGGAGAGCGTCATTGGCGGCCATGGCATTCAGCGGTCCTGGAGAAAACTCTGTGCCGGCAAAGGAAAGCATCGTCGCCTGTCTTTGCGCCTGAAGCCCACGGAGGTGTTCGATCAGGCTCTTTCGGGTCAGCCCGAATCGCGCCAATTGCTCGAGCAGACGGCGCGGATCCTGGCCGCTGTGATCGCAAACGTCTCTGTTATCCTGAATCCTTCCCTGGTGGTCTTCGGGGGCGGGATCGGGACCAATCCATCGCTTTTTGAGGCGACGCGCCGGATCCTCGAACGGAACGAATTTGCCCGCCCCCGGCTGGCTCTGAGCCTGCTGGGACCCGACGCGCAGTTGTTCGGGGCGATTCGTTTGGCGCTGGATCAAGCCCGCGCCCTGGGCCAGGAGTAGACTGGACGCTTGACTGGCCCGTTCCAGGGTGATACAAGAGCGGCGCACTTTCTTAGGAGTGTTTACGAAGTCGTGCGCGTCACACCTATCTCTGAAGCGAGGAGCGAATCCCATGCCAAACCGAACAACGCAAGCTGGGCACGTTGATCCAGTCCAGACCTTTGGGATCCGCGTCTCGTCCGGAAGAATTTGGCAGACCGGAGTGTGGATCGTGCTGCTCCTCGGCCTGTCGTCTTTGCCGGCATGGGCGCAATCGGAATCGATCAACGGCACCATCCGCGGTCGCATCACCGACCCCAGCGGGTCTGCGGTGCCGCAGGCCAGCGTGACGGTGACCAACACCGCGACCGGCTATACCCGCACCGTGACCACCGAGAACGACGGCTACTATGTGATTCCGACGTTGCCGCTCGGAGTCTATGCGGTAGCCGTCCAGAAGGACGGCTTCGCGACGATGAAATTCTCCGACATCGTGCTCGAGGCCGGCAAAGAGGCCATCGTGGAGGGCGCACTTACCCTAGGCTCGGTGAACACATCCATCGAGGTGACCGGAGGCGCCCCGGTGATTGAGCCAACGCGTACGAATATCGGCCGCACAATCAATCAAACGGAGATTACCAATCTCCCGCTGACTTCTCGCAATCCCTACAATTTCATCTTGTTCCAGCCCGGCGTCAGCGGCCATCCGAATCAGGAACTTGGCATCCCACGCACGATCAACACGAATGGCCAGATGGACCGCATCAACTACCAGATGGACGGCATGGTGGACACCCAGAGCGACCGCTTCGGCCTTCGTCTGTTTCCTATTTCCGACGTGTATGTGCGCGAGATTCAGACCGTCTCGAACAGCTTCGCGCCCGAGTTTGGCAATACCTCAGGCAACATGTTTAATGTAATTACGAATTCCGGGACAAACCAGCTGCACGGAATGTTCCAGTGGCTGCGGCGCTCGATTGACGCCAGCGCACGCCCGCTGTTGCTTTCTCCAATTGCAGCCAAACCCAACTTGGCACTTTCCGACTATTCGGCGAATTTGGGCGGGCCGCTGATCCATGACAAGCTCTTTCTCTTTGGCGGCTATGAGCATATGACGCGCGGCTCGCCCGTGCCGAACACAATCACGGCGGGCGATGCGGCCACGCTGGGCCTATCGAGCAACCTGCTTGCGACCGCTCCCGGCCTCTTGCATGGGCAGTTCGGCAACGTGCGTGCGGACTGGAACATTTCAACCCGCAACCAATTATTCGTTCGGTACAACATGTTCCGAAACGATTTCCCGTTCAATACAAGCGTCGGCAACGTATTCGCGCTGGACGCCGCGACCGACTTCAGAGATCGCGCGCATGTTGTCGGCACGCAGCTCGTCACGACGCTCTCACCGACGGTGCTCAACGAACTCCGCTTCTCCTGGGCTTATCGCAGTAATACCCACTTTAATGACCCCTTGACCGGACCCGGGCCGCAGATCTTTATCCCGGGTCACGCTGTTTTCGGTGGTAGCGGAAACGTCCCCAGTCTCCCGAACCAAGGGGGAGCAGGCGACGTTTTCACGGAAAAGGTCCCGAACTGGAACGACAACGTCACCTACATCAGCGGCGCACACACGCTGAAGTTCGGCGCTTCGATGTCGGTCATTCGGGACCTCCAACGGTCTCAGACCTTTGCCCAGTATACTTTTCCCACGATCGCCCTATACTTGGCAGCTAAGTCTCCGACCGCGTCAAACGCGGACAAGTTGGCCTATACGACGTTCACGAGCTCGAACGACCCGAACGGCGTGAGCTACCAATCCATATTCCTGGGCTTCTACGGCCAGGACAATTTCCAACTACGGCCTTCGCTGCTGGTGATTTTCGGGCTCCGCTGGGACCGCTACCAGGCGCCCGCGGCAAATCCCAACGCGCCCTTCATTTTCTCGCAGCATTTCAACACCCCGGGCAGGAATTTTGCCCCGCGGTTGGGGATAGCCTGGCGATTGGGCTCAAAGACTGTCGTGCGGGCCTCGTCGGGACTGTTCTTCGATCCCGCCCCGACGAATCTCTGGTTCAACGCCCTCAATCAAGACGGTTCGAACCGGACGAGTAACATCTCGCTTTCGGGCACGGGAGGCGCGCCTGCGGCGAGCCCCGGCGCGCCGCTGTTCCCGAGCACGACAGTCACGGGCGTCACCTCGCCGGCGCAGAGCCTCGTGACCGTTGCGCCGAATTTGAGGAATGCCTACGCCGCCAATGTAAGCCTTCAGATCACGCGGGAGCTTTCGACAAACGACTCGCTCAATTTCGGCTACGTGTTTACGACCGGTCGAGACCTCGAGTTCCTGCACAACATCAATCTCATCAATCCGACTGACACGCTGGCCGACGGACGGCCTGTCTTCGCGAGTGCAATCAACTCCACAACGCGCCTCTACCCCGCCTTCAACAACGTCACGCTACAGGACTATGGGGCCACCTCAAACTACAACGCGCTGCTGGTGACTTATCAGCATCGGTTCGCGCACGGCTACCAGGTGAGCGCCTCCTACACGTTCTCTCACACGATCAGCGACGCACCCGACGTCAACAGCTTCGAGCAGAACCTGCCGATCGAGGATCCCACGAGCCTCAGGCGGGATCGCGGCAACAGCAGCGTCAACCGCCCGCATGCGTTTACGATCAGCGCGATCCTCGAACCGCGCGTGAACGTGGATGAGAAAGTCCTGCACACGATCCTTAACGGCAACATGTTCGCCATCCTTGGGAACCTCTCCTCGGGTGACGCGCAGAATGTCACCGCCAACCGGACGTTGAACGGCGATTCGACTGCTGGCTCGGTGACGCGTCCGCTCTTCATTGGGCGGAACACCGTCCGCGGGCCGGCGATCTATCAGGTGGACGTGCGCTACACACGGACGATGTTCACGTTCCGGGAGCGCCTCCGGATGCAGTTCCTGGCTGAGATCAATAACATTTTCAATCACCCGAACATCACCAGCGTCAATACCAGGGTGGCTGTGAATTCTGTCGGGCAACTGCTCGCGCCACTGCCGAGAACGTTTGCTCCTTCCAGCACCGTTCTCGAGGCGCGTATCGTTCAGTTCGGGTTGGCGGTGAAGTGGTAGGCGATCACGGTCCAGTCGCCGGCTGTGACCGCAGTAGTCCCGGCGGCGAATCCTGAGACCGCTTGCTCATGCCCTCCAAAGGAAAGCCCAAAGTCGGCAAGGCCGCCGCGATGCCATCGCGCCGCGAAAGCTTTCCCGCGCCGGTTTACGCGGAGACGGTCCTCGCTGTCAATTTTGAGGACGCCAAGAGGTATTTCCTCGACGCGCTACTGGAAATCCACTACGCGCACACCCTGATGCTTGCGCGCCAGGACATCCTTGCCCGCGAAGACGCGCAGGCGCTCTTGCGGGCCCTCGACGCGCTTGACCGGGCCGCAATTTCGGCCGCTGTTTATGACGGCACTTTTGAGGACCTCTTCTTCTGCGTGGAGGATCGTCTGGCAGCGGCCTGCGGGGAGGACACCGCCGGAAAGATGCACACCGCGCGCAGCCGCAACGACATTGACGTGACGCTCTACCGCATGGTCTTGCGCCGCGAGATCCTGAAGCTGGCCGAAGCCCTCGGTGGCGCCCGGCAAGTTCTGCTCGACTTGGCGGCCGCAAATCTGGAGACGCTGATGCCGGCCCATACGCACACGCAGCCGGCTCAGCCGACGACGCTGGCTCATTACCTGATGGCGGCCGTGGAGGTCATGGGGCGCGACGCCGAGCGGCTGCGTTCCGCCTTCAGCCGGGTCAACCGCAGCCCCCTGGGTGCGTGCGCCATCACCACCACGGGCTTTCCAATCGATCGCGAGGACACGGCGGAGATGCTTGGCTTCGAAGGTTTGCAGGTGAACTCGTACGGCGCGATTGCCGCCGTGGACTACGTCACCGAAGCGGCATCGGTCGTGGCCGTCGCGATGGTGAACCTGGGCAAGCTGGTGCAGGACCTGCTGCTGTGGTGCACGGAAGAGTTCGGCTTCCTCCGGCTTCGGGAAGGCTACGTCCAGATCAGCAGCATTATGCCGCAAAAGCGGAATCCCGTCTCTCTCGAACACACACGCATCCTGGCCAGCAAAGCGCTTGGCCAAGCGCAAGCGGTGCTCACCTGCGCGCACAATACCCCCTTCGGCGACATTGCGGACAGCGAAGACGACCTGCAGCCGCTCGTTTTCTCTGCGTTCGCTGATGCGCAACGTGCGCTGCGGTTGTTTGTTGGTTTGATGGAACACGCCGAGGTTCAGCGCGAGCGCATGCGCCACCGAGCCCAGGGTAGCTTTCTCACGGCGACGGAGCTTGCCGATACGCTGGTACGCCGCGAAGGAATCAGCTTTCGGCGGGCCCACCGGTTGGTCTCGTCTGCGGTCCGAACGGTCGGCGCTGCATACTCCCCAGAGCGCATCGTAAAGCATCTCCAACGCCTCGCTCGGCAGTTGCTGGGCCATTCCCTCGAGACGCCGGCGAAGGAGTTGCTGCGTGCCCTGGACCCGGAAAATTTTGTGCGGATTCGGAGCACCGTGGGCGGCCCCGCACCGAGCGCAGTTTCCGCGGAGATTGAGCGCGCGCGCAGCGAAATCTCCCAGGCGAACGCCTGGATCGAGCAGAAGCGCGCCCTCCTGGAAGCATACGCACAGCGCCTTCGCGCAGAGGCCACTCGGCTTGCCAAAAGTAGTTAGGATCCTCACGTTCGTGCTGTTCGCACCGAAGCACTGAGAAAACGCGCCGCGGTACATCGGGCGGTCTGACGCCCTCTGCCCTCCCGATCGCTACGAAACGGTGGGTGATATCCCTCTGACAAAACCGCCTTCTGCACCACATCGACCCACCGGAAAGATCCAAAGCCGCTCTAACCCGATGAGAAGCGGTAACCTAGCTGTTCCTCCCAATGGCAGCCGACGTGCCCGTTTCATGTTGGCTGGGAGTCAGCAGGAGTCTGTGCCGGCCGGTTCCCGGTTTTACGGAGGTAGTCATGAGCGCAACTCGCCCCCAAAACGCGCTTCTCGGACTGTTGGGCTGGAGGTTGGTGCGACTGATTGAAACCCATTCTGAGCAACTGGCGTGTGGCCTGTTGGCGAGGATTCAGGATGCTAAGCGGTGCCGCCATTACGTCGAGAAAGTTCCCCCGGAAGAACTCCAGCGGCGGGTTTACGAGATCTACCGCCACCTGGGCGAATGGTTGCTGAAAAAGAACGAGAGCGACGTGGAGCGCCGCTACATGGCCATCGGCGAGCGCCGTGCTTCCCAGGGCGTGGCCCTCAGTCAGCTAATCTTCGTCATCATCACCACGAAGGAGCACCTGTGGGAGTATGCGGCCAACGCGGGTCAGACCGACCGCGCCTTCGAACTCTTCCAGGAGCTCAAGCTATTCCAGCTCATCGGCCAATTCTTCGACCGCGCAGCATACTTCGCAGCCATCGGCTACGAGCGTTACCTGGATGTCAGCCACAGGGCGGCGACCGGTTAGGCCGGGGCCGAGGGACGTTTGGTGATTTCCGCCCGAGAATCCTTCCCGCGGGCGCGCGGCTCGGTGCGTGACCTCCGCACAGCCCGATGGTAGAATCTTTTCCCAATTCTGAGAGGCTCTCAGGATATCCTCTGCCCTCGTCCCGAAGCGATCGAATTTGGCAGCACGGCCGGGGAGTGAAATCTTCCTGCAGAGCCGACATACAATCCTGAAGGGGGAAGTAGCGGAGCCGCAGAATTATCTCCGGATGGACATGAGTCCAGAATCCTCCGTTCCGGACCTTTCCTCGCTGAAGATTGACGACCGCTCGCGCGGCGTGGGGCGGACGGGCAAGCGTCTGAGTGTGTTCGCGGCCGTACTGGGGGCGCTGGTTGTACTGGCAGGTCTCGTCTTCGCGTTGCGCAGCCAGAAGCCCGCGGTGGAGGTTGCGGTCGCGCGCGGCGCCCAGAATGCCAAGGGCGTAACGATGCTGAACGCGAGCGGCTACGTGACGCCGCGGCGACGCTCCACCATTGCGGCCAAAATCACCGGCCGAGTCACCGAAGTGTTTGCCGAGGAAGGCATGCACGTGCGGACCGGCCAGGTGCTGGCGACGCTGGATTGCGCGGAATCCGATTCCCGGCTGAGCTCCGCAAAGGCCGACCGCGACGCCACTTGGGCGTCGCTCGCCGATCTCCAAGTGAACCTCATCGACGCCGAGCGGGAACTGAAACGCGCGCAGGAGTTGCAGGCCTCCGGCGTTCAGAGCGTGCAATCGGTGGATAAGGCGCGCACCGCGGTGGATAGCCTGCGGGCTCGCATTGCGCTGGCCAAAGAGCAGACCCGCGCCGCGGACGCGCGCATCGCCGTGGCGCAGCAAGACGTGAAGAACTGCACGGTGCGCGCGCCGTTCGACGGCTTGGTGGTCTCGAAAGACGCGCAACGCGGCGAGATGGTGTCGCCCATCTCGGCCGGAGGCGGATTCACGCGGACCGGGATCGCCACGATCGTGGACATGAAGTCGCTCGAAATCGAGGTGGACGTCAACGAATCCTATATCGCCCGCGTCGGACCGGGCCAGAAAGTGGTCGCGACGCTGGACGCCTATCCGGACTGGCAGATTCCGGCGAAGGTGCGCACCATCATTCCCACGGCGGACCGTCAGAAGGCTACCGTGAAAGTGCGCATCTCCTTTGACACCCTGGATCCGCGCATCCTGCCGGACATGGGGGTGAAGGTCGCGTTCTTGAGCGAAGCGCAACCCGGCGGGAACGCGGGCGGAAAAGCGCCTGCGGCGAAAGCTTTGATCCCGCGGGGCGCGGTGCGGGATGATTCGGGGAAACACTTCGTATTCCTGGTGCGCGAGGGCCGGGTGGAGCGCCGCGCCGTCAGCCTCGGCGCGGAACGCGGGAGCAACGTGGAGGTGCTCGCCGGCGTCTCCGAAGGCGACCGCCTGGTGGTGAAGGGACCCGAGAGCCTGCGCGACCGTCAAGCGGTCGAAATCAAGCCGTAGGGAGAGCGCAAATGGTGCGTGTGGATGGCGGCGGAGCGAATTCCAGCCTGATTCGCGTGCGCGGCCTGAACAAGAAATACGAGCGCGGGAGCGAGGAGATCCACGTCCTGCAAGGGCTGAATCTGGACGTGGACAAGGGAGACTTCGTCGCGTTCATGGGCCCGAGCGGCTCCGGAAAGACGACGCTGCTGAATCTGCTGGGCGGTCTGGACGTGCCGTCCGCAGGAAGCATCACGGTCGCCGGCGACGAAATCACGCGCATGTCTGCGCGCAGGCTGACCGCCTGGCGGGCCCGCCATGTGGGCTTCATCTTCCAGATGTACAACCTGATTCCTGTTCTCACCGCGTATCAAAACGTCGAGCTGCCGCTCCTGCTGACCCAGCTTTCCAAAGCGGAGCGGCGCAAGCACTTGGAGACGGCGCTGCGCGTCGTGGGACTCACCGATCGGATGGACCATTACCCGCGGCAACTCTCCGGGGGACAGGAGCAGCGCGTGGCGATTGCCCGCGCGATTGTTTCCGACCCGACGTTCCTGCTCTGCGATGAGCCGACCGGCGACCTCGACCGCAAGAACGCCGACGAGGTGATGGACTTGATCGGACGTCTGGTGAATGAGTACGGCAAAACGGTTCTGATGGTCACGCACGATCCGGTGGTGGCGCAGCGCGCCGGGGCGGTCCTGCATCTGGAAAAAGGCGCGCTGGTGGAGGCCGCGAAAGGAGCCGGTGGCGCATGAAGTTCCTGCCGCTGATTTTCGCCAACCTGTTTCGCAAAAAGATTCGCACGGCGCTGACGATTGGCTCGTTTGCCGTGGCGCTGTTCTTGTTCGGACTGCTGAGCGTGGTGCGCGGGGCGTTCGGCCAGTATCGGGAAGTCGCCGGAGCAGACCGGCTCGTGGTGATCAACAAAGTCTCGATCATCCAGCCGCTGCCGCTCGCTTATCGCGACCGGCTGCTGCGGATTCCAGGCGTCAAACGGGTCACCTATGATTCCTGGTTCGGCGGCGTTTATCAGGACGAACGGAATTTCTTCGGGCAGTTCGCCATCGATCCGGAAAACCAGCGCGCCGTCTTCCCCGAATTCGTGATCCCCGAGGACCAGTGGCAGGCCTTTGTCGGCGACCGCGAGGGAGCGATCGTCGGCCAGGAGCTGGCGAAGCGGTTCGGCTGGAAAATCGGAGACCGGATCCCCATCAAGGGCACGATCTTCCCGGGCACCTGGGAATTCAACATCCGCGGCATTTATCGCGGGAAGCGCGTGCAGGACGACAACAGCCAGTTCTGGTTCCAGTGGAAGCTGCTCGAGGAGAAGTCGCGTTTTAAGGGCTATGTCGGGTGGTACACGGTGCGCGTCGCGGAGCCGGACCAGGCGGCGCACGTGGTCAAAGCGATTGATCAGGAGTTCTCGAATTCGCCGTGGGAAACCAAGACGGACACGGAGAGCGCGTTCGCGGCGGCCTGGGTCAAGCAATTCGGGAATATCGAGTTCCTGATTCTGACCATCGGCGGCGTGGTTTTCTTCACGCTGCTGCTGGTCACCGGCAATACGATGGCCATCGCCGTGCGCGAGCGCATTGGCGAGCTGGCCGTCCTGAAGGCCGTCGGCTATTCCGACACATTCGTGCTTCTGCTAGTGCTCGCGGAATCGCTTCTGGTGGCTGCGGCGGGCGGAGCGGCTGGCATGGCGCTGGCCAAAATTTTCACCCTCCGCGGAGACCCCACGCACGGCCTCCTGCCCTATTTCTATCTGCCGCCGTCCTCGATGCTGACCGGAGCGGGGGTCGCGCTGGCCGTCGGCATCCTGGCCGGCTTTCTGCCGGCATTTTCTGCGATGCGCCTGCGCGTGGTGGATGCGATGCGGAGAGTCTGACCGTGGCGATCCCCGTTGTTTACAACCTGCGGAGTGTGCGAGCGCGCTGGACCTCGGCCGTCGTGGCCGTGCTGGGAATTGCCGGCACCGTGGGCGTGTTCGTGGCCATGCTCTCGCTGGCGCGTGGTTTCAAAGCCACGCTGGTGAAGTCGGGCTCCGCCGGCAATGCCATCGTGCGTCGCGCCGGAGCCACTTCGGAAATGGATGGCGCCGTGCCGCTGGAGCAGGAGCGCATAATCGAAGACGCCCCGGGCATCGCGCGTTCGAGCGATGGCCCGCTGGCCAGCGCCGAGGTGGTCGTGATCGCCGCGTTTCCCTTCAAGTCCACCGGAACCGACGCCAACGTGCAGGTCCGCGGGGTTTCTGCGAAGGCGCTGAAGGTTCGCGAGAACGTCAAGATCATCGCCGGGCGCTTCTTTCAGCCGGGCTTGAACGAGCTCGTCGTGGGAAAGAATGCGACGCGGAATTACACCGGCCTGGAGCTGGGCAACACTGCACCATTTGGCGGCGGGAATTGGAAAGTCGTCGGGGTGTTCGACGCCGGCAGCTCGGCATTTGATTCCGAAGTGTGGTGCGATGCCAACGTGCTGAACCAGGTGTACCACCGGCCGCAAAACATCTATCAGAGCGTTACGGTCCATCTGACCTCTGCGGAGGCGCTCAACACGTTCAAGGATGCGCTCACAGCCGATCCGCGGCTCACCGTCCAGGTGGACCGCGAAGTGGACTATTACGACAAACAATCGCGGGCGCTTTCGACGCTGATTGTTGTCCTCGGCTCAATCGTCGCCGCGGTAATGGGCATTGGCGCGGTGTTTGGCGCGCTCAATACGATGTATTCGGCGGTGGCGGAACGCTCGCGAGAAATCGCCACGATGCGGGCGCTGGGCTTCGGCTCAGGCAGCGTGGTGGCGTCGTTTCTCATCGAGTCGCTGCTCATCGCCTTTGTGGGCGGCGGGCTGGGCTGCCTGGCGGTGCTGCCGCTGAACGGCTATACCACCGCGGCTATGAACTGGCAGACTTTCTCGCACCTCGCATTTGCTTTCCGGGTGACGCCGGTGCTGCTGCTTTCCGGCCTGATTTTCGCTCTGCTGATGGGCGTCGTGGGCGGTGTGCCTCCGGCCATCCGGGCCGCGCGGCGCCCTGTGGCCGCCGCTCTGCGCGCTCTCTAGCAGCACCGGGTGAGCATCCCCGGGGGCGGCAGAGATGGAAAAGGCATTCCGACCCATTTTAGCAACGGGACTGGAATGCCCTTGCCTGCGGTGTGTCGCGCCAGCCGACGGTTATGGCTTTGCTTTGGGTGCTTTTGCTTTGGCTTCTTTGACTTCCTTCTTGGCTGCCGGGGTCGCCTGTGCCACCGCCTTCGGCGTCCAGAAACCCGGATCGGCCGAGGCCATTTCTTTCGAGACGTAGCTCATCTTCGGGTTGAAGGCAAAGATGCTCGTCTCCGTGAACAGCGTGCCGCCGCTGGCCAGCTCGCGCAGCTTTTGCCGGCCTTCGTCGCCGATCGCTCCCTGGTAGTCCTTTCCGTGCGTCTGAGGAAAAGCGTCCACCTCCGCAAGCGTTTTCA
>WNFB01002056.1_pt1 | contig 17439 bp, 11 predicted proteins | sample 5400501 | NCBI WGS metagenome assembly WNFB01 (sample SAMN13153341, study PRJNA577476) | soil metagenome | isolation source: 200 cm saprolite under Douglas fir tree site 2 hole 1 | place: USA:California | collected 2015-04-18 | reverse complement strand
CCGGATAGCCTCCGATGCCGATCAGTCCGCCCCACGTTCTCTTTCCGATGAGCGGCCCAATCCCTGCCTTGCGGAAATACCACGGTAACGCGTCACCGCCGGAACCCGCCATTTCATTAACGATCATCACCTTGGGACCGTAAATCGCCGCCGTAGGACTCGACCACTCATTGCCCTCGCGAGTCACGATCCGGCTCATCAGCGGACGCCGCATCGAGTCAATGATGTAATCGGCAAGCTGTCCGCCCTCGTTGAAGCGTTCGTCAATGATGGCAGCATCTTTTCCGACTTGGGCGAAGTAGTAGCGATTGAAGTTGCTGTAGCCCGCGCCCGCAGTGTTGGGAACGTGCACATAAGCCACACGTCCTCCAGTCATCTGGTACACCTTGCGACGGTTCCCTTCGATCCATGCCAGGTGTCGCAGAGTTTCCTCGGTCTCCACCGGCACAACCGTAACTTCTCTCGCCCCTTTGTCGTCAGGGTTCGGACCAACTTTGAGCTGTACTTGCTTGCCCGCCGTCTGCTCAAAGAAGCTGTAGATATCGTCGGACGCATGCAGTTCTCGCCCATTGACTGCGAGAATGTATTCGCCTGCCTTTACATTCACGCCAGGCTGCGTCAGTGGAGCCTGCAGTCCGGGATTCCAGTTCTCACCGTCATAGACCCGGGCCACACGATAGCGTCCATTCTCGATGCTGTAATCAGCACCCAGCAGTCCGCCTTTGATCTTTTTCGATTCGGGATGGTAGCCCCCGCCCACGAACATGTGCCCCACCGTGATCTCACCCAGGGCTTCCTGAAAGAGATAGGTCAATTCGTCGCGCGAGGCGATGCCTTCCAGATACGGTTCGTATTTCTTCGCCACTTTCGCCAGGTCAAGACCGTGGTAATGCGGGTCATAGAAGAAGTCGCGCTCGATGCGCCAGGTCTCGCGATAAATCTGTTTCCAAGTATCGCGTGGTTGAACGTAAACCTCCATGGTCTCCAGTTTCAGAGGACCTTCGCCGGGCTTGGGCTTGTCACTCTTTTCACTCGCAGGAGGTTCATCCGTACCCGTAACCGCCCACTGCTCCTCCTTGCGGTAGAGCAACTTTTCACCGTTGGCAGAAATCGTGAAATCATTTACGTCTTCGAGGAATTTATCCACCTTGCGCTTGCTCAAGTCGAACTTTTGCAGCGTCTGCTTAAGGTTCTCCTGGTCATCTTCCGTAATCACCGCCGGGCCTTCGGACAGGAACAGAATCCCCGACTTTCCAGCTATCAGATTCACGTAGTCTTTGGCGGGAATCGGCAGAGCCAGGATGCGCTGCCCGATGCCTTCGATATCCACGCGCACTACAACCGGCTTGCCGCTGTCTTTGTCTTTGCCTTTGTCGTCTTTATCTTTTTCCTTGTCTTTGCTGTCTTTGTCTTTGTCTTTGTCCTTGTCGCTATCGGCGGCCGTATCGGCATCCGACTTGGCGTCTTTATCCTTGCTCTTGTTTTTGTCCTTTGATTTCTCTTTCTCGGCAGCTTTGATTTCTTCTTTGACCTTCTCCTCGTCGCTCTCCGGCGCCAGCGGGGAAGGAAGATCTTTCGCCAGAACCACGATATAAGCGCTTCGCGTAACTAAATGGTTGTCGCTGGACATATCCCAGCCCGCACTCTCTGCCAACCCAAGATCAGTGCTCGCCGTGAAGTAGAGATATTTGCCGTTCTTGTCAAACACGGGGTAGAGCGCGTCGCTCATACCATCGGTGACTTGATAGGTCTTGCCCTGTTCCACGGAATAGACATAGATGGCGTGCAAGTGACTGGGAAGCTGCTTGGCATACGCGAGCCACTTGCTGTCAGGCGCCCAGTTTTGGTTGAATTGTGGCCCTTCGTAATAATCGGTATCCACGAGCTTCGACGCGCCAGTGGCCACGTCCACATACCACAAATTCAGCCGCTTATCGCTGTACGCAATCTTTTTGCTGTCGGGCGACCACACCGGCGAATAGTAGAACGATGGCGACTGACCCAACTTAATATGCCGCACTTGGCCGAGGCCGTTCTGCTGGCGCAGTTGAAGCTCGTATTCGCCCGGCTCATCTGAAAAATACGCGATCCACTTGCCGTCGGGCGACCACGCCGGATCGCGATCGGCCACCGCGGGCGAGTGGGTTACGTTGCGGATGTCGCCTTTATCGGTCGGCACGGTGAAGATCTCTCCCCAGGCTTCCATCAATGCCCGGGTGCCAGTAGGCGAAAGGTTGAAAGCGTGGATGCGCTTCGGCTCTACCTTCACAAAACCTGGTCGCACCTGGGCAAAATCTCCCGCCACCCGGATATTGACCGTCTTGCTCTGGTGGGTGTTGAGGTCATAGAGATGAATCGAACCGAACTGTTCGATGATGATGGCGTCCGGCCCCGCGGAAGCGGACTTGAAATCAAAGCCGCCACTTTTGAGCGCTTCTGACACCTTCCTGGTCGCGGTGTCGTAGGCGAACAAGCTGACCGGACCATTGCGATCAGACAGGAAGTAGATAGTGTTTCCCACCCAGAGCGGATTGAAATCGTTGGAATTTTCACGCGGGATTTTCACCACGCTGGAATCTTTCAGATCAGCAATCCAAATCGGAGTGGTCTGTCCGCCGCGATACCGCTTCCACGCCGCCTGCCACTGCGGATGTGGAACGTAGGCCAGGTGCGTGCCATCCGGTGAGTACGCTGCTTCTTCTGCGATGGGCAGAGGAAGTTCGCTGGGAAATCCGCCCGCCGCCGGAACCGTGAATAGTTTGTCGGCGAAGTGGTAGTAGCTGGCGCGCGTGGAACGGAACACAATGTTCTTACCGTCCGGAGTCCAGGCCACAACTTCGTCTGCTCCAGGATGGTAGGTTAGACGCTTGGGCTCTCCTCCGGCGGCCGCGACAACGTACACATCTTTATTGCCGTCGTAATCGCCGGTGAACGCGATCATGGCGCCGTCAGGCGAAAACAGAGGGTCGGTTTCGTTACCCCTGCCGGCGGTAAGACGGCGCGCATCGCCACCCTCGCGGCCCACAATCCATAAATCGCCAGCATAGTTGAAGACGATCTGAGTCTTGCTGACGGTTGGCTTGCGCAGCAGAAGTGGGGGATTGCTCTCCGCCAGGCAAAATGCGGTCGAGAGACAGAGCGCGAACAGACAAACAAAGATGAAGCCTTTTTGCATACTAGAACTCCTGTTAGAGGTGAGCGGGAATCTTAGTGCGGCAGACACGGGCGGGTCAATGAGGACTGTTGCATCACCGTGACCGGTTCGCAATCGTGGACACGACGGGCTGCTTAAACAAATGCTCATCGTTGGACACTCTCATTTTTCAGATCGTCCTTTTCCGGGCAAGCCTGCTGGATTCTCATGAGTGCGCTCGCGGAAGCTGCCTTTCATCCCGGCCGCCAGGCTGATGCTGGATTCTCCAAACTTATCGCGCAGGCGATCGGCCGTAGTCAGCGCCTTGTTACAGCGCTCGTGGAGCGTAGAATCCAGAAGTTCGATCTGCCCTGAATGTCCCTCAAAACCAGACACGTGCACTCCTAACAGGCGCACCTTCGCGCCCTTACGCCAGTTATTACGAAACAGGGTGCGTATCTGCTCGAAGATCTCGGTATCCAGTTGCGTGGGCTCAGCCAGCGAATGGGCGCGCGTGATGGTAGTGAAGTCCTGGTAGCGTAGCTTCAACTGGATGGTGCGGGCCTGCAGTCGGTTCTCTCGCAAGCGGCGTCCAACCATTTCTGAAAGCCGCATCAGGGTAGATTCCAGTTGCTCGATGTCGGCGGTGTCGTGGTTGTAAGTATGTTCGTGGCTGATGGATTTCGGGTCGGTGTCGGCGCCGACCTCCGAATCGAACCAACCACCTGCGTCTTCGCCTCGCGCCTTCCCCGCCAGAGCCATTCCCCATTTACCGAAACGCTCTTCGAGCACATTCTCTTGCAGCGCAGCCAGGTCCCCAACTCTGTAAACGCCAAGCTGATGCAAATCTTGCTCCATGACCTTGCCCACACCAGGGATGTCGCGGACGTCGAGCGGCGCCAGAAATTTGGCCTCCTGGCCGGGCATAATCCACAGAACCCCATTTGGCTTGGCCTGCGCGGAGGAAACTTTGGCGATTAATCGCGAAGTGCCGATGCCAATCGAGCAGTTAAGTTGCGTCGCGAGTTTCATTTTGTCGTGAAGCCGGTGTGCGGCGCGCAAGGGAGGTCCGTGCAGGCGGTCGGTGCCTGTCATATCCAGATAGGCTTCATCAATTGACGCCATCTCCACCTGCGGGGAAAAACTGTTCAGCACCTCATAGACTTTCTCGGAGCATTCGCGATAGCGTTCCGGATGACCGTCAACAAAAATCGCGTGCGGACAACGCTTGGCTGCGGTACGCAGCGGCATGGCAGAATGCACGCCAAATTTGCGCGCCTCGTAGGACGCCGCTGAAACCACGCCACGCTCATCACGCTGCCCGCCGACAACTACTGCTTTGCCCTTCAGGGAAGGATCGAACAGTTCTTCCACCGACACGAAGAAGGCATCCATGTCGACGTGGAAGATGGTTTTGATGAACTCTGACATACTCAGAGAAGGAACAACTCCAGCGAAATCTTATCAGTGCGGCAGCCGGCGATACAGGGTGTTCATTAGCCCGAAGACGTAGAAGGGAAGTTTGCGACGGACTTGCGCGCTCACCATGACTCGTAGCAGTCATAATTGCGCTGCGCGACGATCTTACCGTCACGGAATTCTATAAATACCGCCAGGTGGGCTCGCATCTCGGCACCTGCCGCGAGGCCAGCGACCGGTATCGCCAGTTTGCCCACCCACAAGATCTCGAGAGCGACACTGTCACCATTCGCAACCTGATTCCTGATTTCGTAGCTCTGGCTGGAGAGCGCTTTCTGGCCACGCTCGGCCGCGTCTAGAATGTCAGCCAGATTACGTCTCGCTCCTTGAGCAAAAAGCCGATTGGGAAGTTCTTCCTGTAGCACGTTAGGCGGAAAAATCTCGAGAGTGCATCCCCAGTAGCCCCCTGTCCTATGGCCTTGAGATAACTCCGGACAATCTCGAGGTTACATGACGGATTAGACATTCCCCTCAGCCCAATAATTGTTCAGGCTCGCTAAGCTGCGCTCACTGCCCGCGACTGCCGCACCCGCTCGTAAATCCGCACATATTCCTTGGCCGAGAAGTTCCACGAGAAGTCTTTATTCATGCCGTTCCGCATGAGCACTTGCCATGATCCCTGGTCGCGATACGCCTGTAGCGCCGCCTTGATCGTGAGCAGCAGCGATTCGCCGCTATATTCCGTGAATTTGAAACCCGTGCCCTTGCCGGAGCGCGCGTCCCAGGGTTCGATGGTGTCGTCCAAACCTCCAGTGGCGCGAACGATTGGCACCGTGCCATATTTTAAGCTATAGATCTGGTTTAGCCCGCAGGGCTCATACTTCGAAGGCATGAGGAACATGTCGGCGCCAGCTTCAATCTTGTGCGCAAGGGCATTGTCATAAGCAATCTTCACCGCAATCTTCTGTGGAAATTGCTTTTGCATGCGCAAGAACATCTCTTCATATTCCTTGTCGCCTGTCCCCAGCGCCACAATAATCATTTCTTCGCGTGCCAGCCGGTCCATGACCTGCGCGATGAGATCAAAACCTTTCTGGGCCGCGAAGCGCGAGACGATACCGATCACAGGCGACTTGGAATCAGCCTTCGTAACCCCGAAAGTGGCGAGCAGATCCTGCTTGCACTTTGCCTTGCCACTGAGATCCTCCGGCGAATACCTCGCGACGATGAACTTATCGGTCTGTGGGCTCCATTCATCGTAATCCACGCCATTGAGGATTCCTGTAACTGTGGACGCCCGGTCGCGCAGCACGCCCTCCAATCCAAATCCATATTCGGTGGTCTGAATCTCCTGGCTGTATTTGCGGCTCACGGTCGTAATGAAATCGGAAAATACCAGTGCACCTTTAAGAAAATTCACATTGCCGAAGAATTCCAACTTGCTGATGGTAAAAAGATCCCATGGCAACATAAGCAAGGGAAGAATATCGGGCGGGAACAGTCCCTGGTAACCCATGTTGTGAATGGTGAAGACAGTGGCAACATCACGGAATGCCGGATCTTCTGAATACAAGGTGCGCAGCATCACCGGAACCAATGCCGATTGCCAGTCGTGACAGTGAAAAACCTCCGGCACACCAAGTATCTTGGACGCTTCTAGTACCGCGCGGGAAAATAAGGCGAAACGCTCCGCATTGTCCGGGTAGTCACCTGCCGAAGTACCATAAAGAGCGTCGCGATCAAAAAAAGGAGGATAATCCACGAAATAAAACTTTATGCCGGAATGGTTTCCGCCCGTCACAACCGAACAGAAACGATAGCGATCGTCGAACGGAACTGTAATACTGCGCACCACGGTCTGCGCATCCGTGAGTTTGGTTTGGCGGTAGCGGGGAAGGTAGACGCTGACCTGGTGACCCGCCGCCGCTAATGCCCGCGGCAAAGCGCCCACAACGTCAGCCAAACCGCCGGTTTTGGAAAAGGGAACGCATTCCGAAGCGGCGAATGCAATATGCATGAGGACACACCTCCAAGCAGAGTCCGCTGCCCGGCGCAGGCTATTATGATTACCTGCTCAGCACCTTGGATACTGCGCTCGGGAAACTAGCGGGATGAACTTGTAAGTCTAAATGGCGGAGAGAAAGAGGGTCAATGTGCAGAGAGGTGTAACCGCGGAAAAAGTTCACAGGCACAAGCCAAAATTGGGACAACATTTTCTCGCCGACGCAGCCGCCGCCACCCGCATTGCGGACGCGCTCGGCAACCTCTCACAGAGCACCGTCCTCGAAATCGGACCTGGGCGCGGCGCCATCACTTCCCTGCTCGCCCAGCGTGCCCGCCGTTTGATGGCCATTGAACTAGACCGCGTGATGGCGGCGCAACTGCGCATGAAATTCTCCACCACACCCAATGTGGAAATAATTGAAGGCGACATTCTTGCCATCGACTTCCATACTCTGTTCGGACCAAAGCCCGGCTCTTCGCGTCCCGGACTGGTGCATACCCCAGAGCGGGCTCGCGTTGTCGGTAACATTCCCTACTACATCACCTCCGACATCCTGCTCCGGCTTTTTGAATTCCGGCAGTACATTTCGACGATCGTAATAATGGTGCAACGCGAAGTCGCCGACCGAATAACTGCCAAGCCGGGCCGGAGCGAATACGGGCTCCTCTCTGCCACGGCGCAGCTCTATGCCAACGTCGAAAAGCTCTTCACTCTGCAACCCGGCGCATTCTCCCCGCCACCTAAGGTGCAATCATCCGTCATCCGTCTGAACATCTCTCCCAGGCTGGCCAGCTTGAAAGTCCCGGAAGACAGGTTCATTGAGTTCCTCAAATTATCTTTTGGGCAGAAGCGCAAGACGCTGTGGAACAATCTGAAATTGAGTTACCAGCCAGAGGTGCTGAAGGCCGCGCTGCAGAAAACCGGAATCAAGCCAACGGTCCGCGCTGAGGCTTTAACGTTAGAAAAGAGCGCTGCTCTGTTCCGAGCTCTGAGCAGCAACTCACCGGCGACACCAGGGAAGGCGCCGTAGGAGTGTCCTATGAACGTGACGGTACGTCATCCCGCAGTCGCCGGTCGCTTCTATCCCGACGATCCCGTCACCCTGCTCGCCGAGGTCCAGTCCTACACAACGGCGGGCAAAGAGCCGATCCCCGCTCTGGGCTGTGTGGTGCCCCACGCCGGATACATGTACTCGGGCCATGTGGCGGGGGCAGTCTATGCGCGTCTGCAAATTCCCCAACGCTGTATCTTGATGTGTCCCAATCACACCGGTATGGGCGAGCCGCTTTCGATCATGAGCCAGGGAGCATGGCAGACCCCGCTGGGGCACGTCCCGGTTGATTCCGAACTCTCGGCTGCGCTTAAGGAGCGGTTTTCTTTTCTTAGCGAAGACGCTGCCGCACACCGCGCCGAACATGCCGCTGAGGTCCAGCTACCATTCCTGCAAGCCTGCCAGCCTCACGTCAGTTTCGTGCCGATCGCGCTCGGTACCAGCCGGTTCGAACTGCTTGAGGGACTAGGCGAAGCCATCGCAGATGTTATTGCCCAGCAAGACGAGCGCGTGCTCGTCATCGCCTCCAGCGATATGAATCATTACGAGTCGGACGCGGTCACGCGCGTCAAAGATCACAAAGCCATCGAGCAGATTTTGGCGCTGAATCCCCGTGGCCTGTTTGATGTTGTCATGAAAGAACAGATCAGCATGTGTGGATTCGGTCCGACCGTCGCGATGTTAACTGCTGCCGGCCGGTTGGGCGCGACCTCGGCCGAACTGGTCAGATACGCGACATCTGGCGATGTGTCCGGCGACCGCGACATGGTGGTGGGATACGCGGGTATGGCAGTGCGATAGACGGATTCAATTCCAGTGCCAGAAAAAAAGGGCGACCCGAAGGTCGCCCGGACTCCTCCACCTTGAGATTAACGGTGCGGAGAAGAGGACGAATTTGGCGCAGATGCATGCGGCGCCGGTGCTGACATCCGTGGCGCCGGAGCAGTGGATCGCGAACTCGTGCCCCCAAAGGACCCCATATTGCGAGCACTGGGCGACATCATGGTGACTCTGGCCGGTGGCGTAGTACGAATCGTCATAGACCCCGACGTCCCGACTTGCTGCGAAACTCTCCCAAGGTTGCGCACGCTGCCGCGCGGAACGCCCATACCGGCCGATCCCTGGTCAATTACAAGGGTACGACGGGGCGGCGTACCCGGCGAGCTAAATGGCCCCCTGCCCACGGCGATCGTCTGCGTCCCGCCCCTTGTCGGAGGATGCGGGGGCGTGAATCGGAGTGGCGGATTCACTACTGGTGTCACAGCAGCGAAGTTATTCCAACCGCCCGGCTGCCACAGCCATCCGTAGTTCGGGACGTACGCCCAGTTGCCATAGTGATATGGCATCCAGCCCCACGGATACGCAGACACCCACGTATAGCCGAAGCCCGGAGACCAGGCCCAGGCGCCGTTCATAAACGGATCCCATCCCGCGCCGGTGAAATACGGCTGCCAGCACAGGCCATAGCCCGGCACGTTGTAGTAATTGCCGTAGTAGTTCAGGTCGCTGACGCCGTAACTGTAAGGCATGGAACTAGTGTATGAGTTGGCGTTCAGATAACGTTCGTGATACTGATCCTGCTGTTTATTCCAATTGTCGTCGGGATCGGACTCGAAATTCTTGGCTACGGTATAGCGATCCTGGTCAGCGAGATCGAACGTAGCAGTTTGCTTCTTGCCGACTTCGACCGTCCCCGACGGGCCCTCAACTTCCACGTCGCCCTTCAACACTGCGAGCGTCGCGTCGGTGTCTTCCAGATCCACACGGAAATGAGCGGCATGCGTCAGCCTCACCGTCTCGCGAGCGAAGTTTAGCGACAGTTCACTATTCTTCTGGCCAGTGAAATTGACGTAGGCGGTGCCTTCCTCAAGCTTTACGTTAGTATTTTTGGAACCGGACTCTCGCAGCGAAAGTTGGCTGAATTCAATCTTGGTGTCAGGTGTAATGCGAGCCACACTGCCGTCTTCGAATTCCACCTCGGCGCGGCCATCATCCTTTGCCCAAAGCTTTGTGCCCTCGGTAATCGGCATATTCAGGAAGGCTTTCTCGTATCCTTGACCAGTGTTTCGATCAATTTGGACAGTGCCTTCGACGTCACTCAGCCGCACAATGCGCGCCTGTGAATCGGCCAAAGCGGGCATGGTAAGCAGGCCACACGCCAACGCCCCTAGCATCAAAACTGCGATGCTCAGTCTACGTATGGACATAGTTGTCTCCTGGGAGTATCCCCTACTAGATTAGAACACGAATAGGCGCTCCAAGTTGCATCTTCTTATTTATTGTGGCTGCGGCAGATAGAGGTACGGTACGGCGGGAATTTGTTCCAATCATGCGAATGAAGCCCCAAATGAGGTAACCCACTCTCCGAGAAGCCCATTAAACACGCTAAGATTCTGACTCACGCTAGGAGACACCCAATAATCCGACTCGTCGACAAGCGGTAAATCTGTTGCTCTTCTCGGTCGGAAGTGGCACCATGCCACAGTCTCTACTTGGACGAGGAAACAATGAGTAAGTGCAGCCAAATCCGTGTCACGATTCGCAGGGTCGTACTCGTGACAATCGTGACTGGGGTGCAAGTACTTGTGACGCCGGCTAACGCTGCGACTGATGCTGATGGAGTACGGAGCCGAATGCTCGAGATCCTTAACGACGTGTCGGACTTGGTCAAGCAGAACTACTACGATCCCAAGCTAAAGAACCTCGACTGGAAAGCGGATGTTGAGGTGGCACGAGGCCGGATACGCCAAGCGGACCATGAGGGCGAGATGGCAGCAGCAATTTCAGGTCTGCTGCTGCGGCTTAACGACTCGCATACGTATTTTCTGCGACCGCAGCGCCTGCAGCCTGTAATCTTCGGCTTCAGAGCCAAAGCCTTCGAAAATGATGTTCGCATTTACGAGATGATGCCTGGCGGGCCTGCAGAAGAGGCAGGTCTACATCGGGGAGATAAAATTATCGCCGTCGAGGACTTCGTAGCTAATCGAAAACTAGTTGATGCCGAGATGCGTTACTTCCAATACCTTGATCCGCGCTTGACGATCAAACTGAAAGTCGTACGGAACGGTGGATTGCCCCAAGATTTTATCGTAAATGGGAGACAGCCGGCCACTTCCTCCAAGGAATTTGTAAAGCTTTACGAGGACTACAGCAAAGAAGAACAAGAAAAGAAGCAAACAAAAGATGTCACAGTGCGGCGTGAGGAAGGAGGAATCGCATACCTGAGATTTCCGAGCTTTATGGTGTCCACGACTAGGGCCGATTTTTTGTTAAAAGAGGCAAAAGACGCTCAAGCTTTGATTCTTGACCTTCGAGACGATGGCGGGGGGCGGGAGGACACAATGAAGGATATGGCCGCACACTTTCTGCCCGATAGAACGCGAATGGCACTAGCCATCTCTCGCAACAAACAAGAAGAAATTATTGCCAAGCCGAGGAATCCCAACCTCACCGCGCCGCTTTTTTTGCTTGTTGAAAGCCACTCCGCTAGCGCTTCGGAAGTTCTGGCGCGCGTCTTGCAATTGAAGAAGCGGGCGACGATCGTTGGCGATTTGACCGCTGGAAAGGTTAATCGAGCGCAGTTGTTCGGAGGACTCGGCGGCGCCATCTACAGAATTCCGTTTGGTGTTGCCATCACGGTATCCAAGGCAGTTCTACTGGATGGCGAGGAGTTGGAAGATCGCGGCGTGCTTCCGGACGTGAAGTGCGTGCCTGCTGAAGAAGATCTTCGGCTTGCCAGAGACCCGTGCCTGGCCAGAGCGCTGATGCTCGCGAGGCAAGCTGCTTCCAAAAAGGCGAGTAGCGCCGCCCCGAACGGGATCGTACCGGACAACTTGACATCGTCGCACTGAGTTGTGGCTAGAGACGAACTACCATATCGGCACCAACGAAAGTCCAGAACCGCGTTTCGGAAGGTAAATTGCCAGGTTGAAAGAAAAAGAGCTTCTTTGAGACAGTATAGATGGATAACTAGTCAAGTACCTACATCGGAGAAGCTTTCCCGCCCGCTGCCATCAAACGCCGGGCCCGTGCCCGCACTACGTTGATCACGGAGGGATCGTCTGCGATCTGTCGCAGGACTTGTGCTATCGCCTGAACCTCGTACAGGCTGTGCGAATTGACCTGCTCCTCCATGCGCTTCAGTTCCTGATCGAGGGCAAGTTTTTGGTAGTGATAGTCGTAGCTCAGTCTCCGGCCAAACTCCAGCGTCGTCGACACATTCTGGAATACAGCCGTGATCTCTTGCACCGGAGCACTGGGAGAATAGTCGAAGCTGATCTGGCCGTTCTTCGCAGCATCTTTATAGGCCAGAGTCTTCTTACCGGTCGAAGCTACCCGGTGCTTGCGGGAATCGGGCTTCTCTTGAAAGTATTTGGCGCGCGCGGCAAGATCGAAGACTTTGGCTCGCGTCGCAGCCGACAAATCGAAATCAAGTTGAAATGAATCGCGATCCTCAGAGTCAGGACTGATCCTGGCAGTGGATTCATACCTGGAGTGCCCGTTGCTATCGACTTTGAAGGAGTAATGATCGGGATCGGAACCGGGAAAATCCAGGCTAAAGCTTATGCTTGATAATTGGTTCTGAGATTCATCAGGCGAGGCGGAGGGCGTTTGCGCCCCCAGCGCGCCAACAACCGTGCCCAGCGCCCATATGAAGATGATCAGGAGCCTCCCCATGGCCGCCCTGCGAAAACTATTCTTGCCAGCGGATCCGTATTCGTCAACCCTTCGCAATGTCATCTCGCGGCACGCTGCCGTTCGAGCGTGGCCGAAGTGTGCAGGTGGCAGATCGCGATGGCTAATGCATCGGCCGCATCGGCCGGTTCTGGGATTTCTTCCAACTCCAGGAGTTGTCTGACCATGTGTTGAACCTGATGCTTTTCCGCCCTTCCATAGCCAACCACGGCCGACTTAATACTGAGCGGCGAATATTCTGCCACTTCCAATCCAGCGGACGCCGCCGCTAGCATGGCCACTCCGCGAACCTGTCCCAGCTTTAGCGCCGATTTCACATTCAGGGCGTAAAAAACATCTTCGATAGCCACGTTATCTGGTTGATGCTCACGGATGATCTCAGCCAGCCCCTCGGAGATGCGGGACAACCGGAGTGGTAGCGGCTCGCGCGCAGAAAGCTTAATGGCACCACTGATCAGGCAGACCAGCCGGCCCGAGCCCTCCAGTTCGACCACACCGTACCCGGTGTACTCCGTGCCGCAATCAATGCCGAGAACCCGCATTGGAGAAAGTTTACAGCACCTGTCGCAGCCCCGCTATTGGCATTCAGCAGTCGGTAGCTGAGCTAGGTCATAACGTGGCTTATTAAAGTCACGGCGCGGGGACGTGCCTGTGCAATGGCGGAGAAACCGTCTAGTTTGCTTTTTGCGCGGCAGCGGCGCGTTCTTTGGCATGCGCGACCAGGACGGTGAAGCGCGGATCGCCGTGAAGTGTTTGGAGGTCGGGATCCTTCTCCATGTGGAGAGCAATATTAGGCGCGAGTCCATGGTCGACTGCCTCTCGTAATAGCGAGAGCGCCTGGGCACGTTTTCCCTTATGCAGGGCGATGCCACCCAAGTTGTATGTGGACATTGCAGTGTCTGGATTGTCCGGCCCAAGGACACGACGCTGAATGTCCTGCGTTTCGTGTTCTAATTTCTCTGCCTCGTCATAGCGGCCCTCGAGAAATAAAAGGTTAGCTAGATTGTTCATCGACATCAGGGTGTCTCGATGGTCGGGCCCGAGGACGCGGTGCCGGATACTAAGCGTTTCGCGTAGCAGTTCTTCCGCTTCGGTGTGGCGATGTTCCTCGGCCAGAGTGGTGGCGTACCCGTCCATCAACGCGAGTGTGTCGGGATGATCGGGTCCAACGACCCGGCGCCGAATGTCGAGAGCGTCGTGATAAAGCTTTTCCGCCTCGCCGTAGTGTCCCTCGTCAAAAAAAATGCTAGCCAAGATAACCATCGACCATAGGGAATTTGGGTGCTCGGGCCCGAGAACGCGGCGCTGGAGGTCCAGCGTCTCATGTTCTAGTTTCTCTGCCTCGTCATAGCGGCCCTCGTTATACAGGATGGTAGCTAACTGGCTCATCGAACTGAGCGTGTCAATGTGTTCCGGCCCAAGTACCCGTCGTCGCATGTCCAGCGTCTCGCGTCCCAACTTTTCTGCCTCGGCGTAGTGGCCTTGTTCCCACAGGAGCCGGCAGACACCATTCAGCGACGAGAGTGTGTCAGGATTCTGTGGCCCCAGGACGCGCCGGCGGATGTTGACGGCGTCCGTGAGCAGTGACTGAGCCTGAGGGTAGAGTCCGAGGCTGTCATACACCCCTCCCATCACGTGCATCATCTGGGCTTGGACCTCGGGATCTTTGGACAGCCCGGTATGAATGTCTTTCGATGCCTTGTCGAGGATTTCGCGGGCCGTGATACTGTTGCCCCGGGCTTGGCTAGGCTCTGACACCTTGAACATGTTGGTCATGAACTCCGAGACCCGCTTCGACGTCTCTGCCTCCCGGTTCGCCCGGTCGCGCTCCTTCGCAATGCGGTGCGCCTGAAGCGCCATCATCGTCGCGAACCCGATCAACAGCACTAGGGTCGCCACTGCTACTCCCACGCCGAAGCGATGCCGCCGCATGAACTTCCCGGCGCGATACATCGCGCTCGGCGGCCCAGCCAGCACAGGTTGATCCTGCAGGTGTCGCTGGAGGTCGGCTGCCAGATCCGAAGGGGAACCATACCGTCTCGTCCGATCCTTCTCCAGCGCCTTCATCGTTATCCAGTCCAGTTCGCCGCGCAGATGCCGTTCCAGCGACTGCGGTTCCTCTTGGCGCTTGGCGGCCGAATCCTTCGAGGACTCACCCAAAGACCTGATTTTCGTGCTGGGACGGGGCGGCTCCTGCTGGGAAATCTTTCGCAGCATTGCTTCCATTCCCGCCTCTCGCAATTCCTGCGATCCAAAGGGCAACGCACCCACCAGCAGCTCATACAGAATCACGCCTAGCGAATACACATCCGTGCGGGTGTCAATGTTGCGCTCGTTGCGGTCGGCCTGCTCCGGACTCATGTAGTCGGGCGTGCCCAGCACCCCTCCCGCTTCGGTGAACATCGTCATAGCAGTCAGCCGCTGTCCCGTAGCCTTGGCCAACCCGAAGTCGATGATCTTGGGCACGGCCTTGTGGTCCACTTCTTCCACCAGCACGTTCGAAGGCTTCAGATCGCGGTGGATGATCGCCTTCTGATGCGCGTGCTGTACTCCTTCGCATACCTGCATGAACAACCCCAGCCGCTCCTTGATCGTCAGCCGGTGTTTGTCGCAGTAATCGGTTATGGGGAGGCCAGGTACGTACTCCATCACGAAATACGACCGCCCCGCCGGCGACGTTCCAGCGTCGAAGACTTTAGCAATGTTGGGATGGTCCATCAACGCCAAGGCCTGCCGCTCCGAGTCGAATCGCGCCACCACGGCTCGGGTGTCCATGCCCGCCTTGATTAGCTTGAGCGCGACGGTACGATGAAACGGTTCGGTTTGCTCTGCCCGCCAGACTTCGCCCATGCCGCCTACGCCCAGCAACTGGATTAACCGATAAGGACCCATGCTCGCGACAGACCGTTGGACTGCGCTCTTGCTTAGAGTGTTGTCATCGGGAGTATCGGGCATGCGCGTTTCCTCCAACGAAACACTGGAACGGAACATTGCGGATTACCGCAAACGCAACCCAATGAGGTTGAAAGGACAAAAGCAGAAAACCTAAATCATGATAAGGAACGATTGACGGGGACGCAACTTGATACGGGCTCAATCTGGATTTCCCCCTTCATCGGCGCGCCGAAGATCTGCTCTAACAGCACCTCGGCGTCCGCATCTTGATGCCCTCTCGTTCCCGAATAAACTGAGTGTAAGCCGCGCGCGACGACACCATTCCATTTCGCCTGAGAAATCGCTGATAGGCGGACTCGTCAAATATTTCGCGCAATATATCCGTCAGCAGACCAATGATGCGTGCCATGCGGCTCATACCTGCTCCTCAGTAGCAAATCTCGTCGTAACAAACGGGGCTTCCCGGACCTCGGCCTGTTTCCGCCCGCTGAGCACTCGAATCCATTCCAGCCCCGATTCCACAAGTATCAGCGCCACCATAATGATCAGGACGCCCGTGACTAACGCGTCCAGACGATCGTTGAAAATCAGCCGGGCGCTACTGCCGGCCGCAGTCGCCCCGAGTTGTTGCGCATGGGCGAGAAATCCGATCCGCGGGTTGGGATCGAAAACTTTGTGATAGGAGGCGGTGAAAGTTACCGCCACCAGCCACACCAGCGGCACAATCGTCACCGGCGCGTAACGCGCCTTGCCCATTTTGATGACTATGGTCGTCGCCACACACAGCGCAACCGTCGCCAGCAACTGGTTTGAAATTCCAAACAGCGGCCACAATGAGTTGATACCGCCCAGCGGATCTTTAACCCCCTGCCAAAGAAAATATCCCCACGCTGCCACGATCAGAGCACTGGTACCAAGAATCGACGGATACCAACTTGTTCGCCCGGCCGGCTCCCAGATATGTCCCAGGGCATCCTGCAACATGAAACGCCCTACCCTGGTGCCCGCATCAAGAATGGTCAGAATGAATAATGCCTCGAACATGATCGCGAAGTGGTACCAGATCGCCATCACCGCCTGACCGCCCAGGCTGTTCGAAAAGATATGCGCCATTCCCACCGCAAACGCCGGTGCGCCCCCGGTGCGGTTGAAAAGTGTTTGCTCGCCGACGGCATGAGCCAGCGACTGCATCTCCATCGCAGTAACAGGAAATCCCCAACTGCTGATAGTCGCAGCGGCGGTTTCCGGCGCCGCCCCTACAATTCCGGCAGGGCTGTTAATCGCGAAGTATGTTCCCGGCTGAAGCACGCACGCCGCGATCGTCGCCATAATTGCGACCATGGATTCAGCCACCATCGCCCCGTAGCCGACCATCCGGGTCTCAATTTCTCGCGTAATCAGTTTGGGTGTAGTGCCGCTGGAGATGAGCGCGTGAAAGCCGCTGATCGCGCCACAAGCAATGGTGATAAATGCGAAAGGAAAAACCTTGCCCGCGAAAACGGGACCCGAGCCGTCGATGAACCGGGTTAGCGCCGGCATGTGTAGCGTTGGACGAATCGCAATAATTCCCAACGCCAGCAGCCCTATCGTCCCTAGCTTCACAAAAGTGCTCAGGTAGTCTCGCGGAGCCAGCAGCAGCCAAACCGGCAATGCTGACGCAGCAAATCCATACACGATAATCAGAATCGCCAGCGTAGGCGCAGTCAGCGTGAAGTAATGCGCCACCGAAGGATTTTGCGAGGCCCATTGCCCGCCCCAGATCGCTAGCATCACCAGGACGAAGCCCAGCGCCGAAGCCTCCATCACCTTACCCGGCCGCAGCCGCCGCAAATAAATTCCCATCAACAGAGCGATCGGAATCGTCATCGCGATCGTGAACGTCCCCCAGGGGCTCGATTTCAGCGCATTCACCACGATCAGCGCCACCACAGCCAGCAAAATCACGATGATGCTGATGACCGCCGTATATGCCACAAATCCGCCGACTCGCCCCACTTCTTCCTTCGCCATTTTGGTGAGCGACTTGCCATCGCGGCGCACGGAAAGTAGCAGGATGACGAAATCCTGTACGCACCCACCGAACACCGCCCCGGCCAGTATCCAAAGAGTTCCCGGAAGGTATCCAAATTGCGCGGCCAGTACTGGGCCTACCAGGGGCCCGGGCCCGGCAATGGCGGCGAAGTGATGTCCAAAGACCACCCATTTGTTAGTTGGCACGAAATCACGCCCGTTCTCCAGGCG
>WNFB01002053.1_pt1 | contig 17447 bp, 14 predicted proteins | sample 5400501 | NCBI WGS metagenome assembly WNFB01 (sample SAMN13153341, study PRJNA577476) | soil metagenome | isolation source: 200 cm saprolite under Douglas fir tree site 2 hole 1 | place: USA:California | collected 2015-04-18 | reverse complement strand
GCGCGAGGCGCGCGCCGCCGCCGCCAAGAAGCCGGCCCCGAAGCGCTAGCGCCACCAGCGGGCGACGGCGTAGAGGACGACGATCAGGCCGAGTGTCGTCACCGTGGCCCAGGTGAGCCAGGCGCGGAGGCGGCGCGGGGACGGCTCTTCGGGCGGCATGCGTAAAAGTATAGGGTGATAAGATCCGGGCCTTCCCTCCGAGGCACGATCAATGAGCCTGCTCGCCGCCCTGGCCGCTTCGGCCCTGCTCGCCGCCCCCGCGACCGGCGCCCGTCCCGCCAACCACGTCTTCATCGTCATGTTGGACGGGACGCGGCCGGACTTCCTGCGGCGGGTCCGCGCTCCGGTGATCCACGCCCTCGCCGCCGCGGGCACGACCTTCCTGCAAGCGGAAACGACCTACCCGTCGCAAACGCGGGTGGCCTTCGTGAGCCTCCCGACGGGCTCGTATCCCGGCAGCCACGGGATCGTGGGCGGCGACGAGATCAAGGACGCGGGCTGGAAGGACCTGGAGACCGGGAACAACGACCCGATCGCCGCCCAGGCGCTGGTGGCGCGGCCCACGTTCTTCGAGGAAGCTACCACCGCCGGCCTCACGTCGATCTACGCGGCCATGAAGGGCTACGAGCTGGTGGGAGCCAAGGGCGCCACCTGGACCATCAACGGCAAGAACACGATCGACAAGGCCGCCTACGCGGCGCGTTACGCCCCCGAGGTGTCCGGCAGCGTGGAGCTCGCCCTCTGGTACAAGCAGCGCCTCTCGCGCGACCTCCTCGACCAGACGCTCGCCCTCGTGCGCGAGCACAAGCCGAACCTCGTCGTGATCAATCTCGGCTCCCCCGACTACGTGGCGCACACCTGGGGACCCCTGGCGCCGGAGTACGTGAACACGATCGAGTTCATCGACGGCCTCGTGGGCGAGCTGAAGACGGAGCTGGGCCGGCTCGGCATGCTCGAGCGCACGGCGTTCGTCTTCTCCGCCGACCACGGCTTCAGCGACGTGGACCCGACGCGGATCATCGCCCCCGCCGGGGATGTGATGCGCCAGCCCGCGGCGGAGGACCGGCGCCACACCCTCGACCCTCTCGCCGCGCACGGCATCGAGCACTTCGTGACCAACACCGGAGGCGCGAGCATGGGCGTCTATGTTCGGGACAAGGCGAGGGTGACGGAGGCCGTCGGCTTGCTGCGCCGCGAGCCGTGGGTGGAGTCCATCTACTGCGAGCCGGCGCCCGCGCGCTGCGACCTCTCGCTGTCCAGCCTGCACTCATATTTCCCCGGCCGCTCACCCGACCTGATGGTCGACCTCGACGACGACGCCACGCTGAATTTTCCGCAGCCCGGGCAGCACGGCACGCACCGGCCGAGCGATATGCGCATCCCCCTCGTCTTCTCGGGCGCCGGCGTGGCCCGCGGCGTGGTGGGAGGCAAGGCCTCCCTCGTGGACGTGGCCCCGACCGTGCTGCGGCTTCTCGGCCTGCCGGGGACGGTGTTGCATCCGGACGGGCACGTCCTCGAGGAAGCGCTCGCCCGCTGAGGGCGGCAACGCATGTGGTAACGGGAGGACCTATGGCGCCAAGCTCCATGGCCACGGAGTCGACCTTCAGCCGCCGGCAATTCGCCGGGCGGCTGGGAATAGCGGGGGTCGGGACGCTCCTCGCCCGTGCGCCCGAAAGCAGCGCCCGACCCCAGGCCGTGGAGCCGGCGCCCCCGGACGCCGGGGAGAGCTACTGGCTCTCGGTGCGGGCGCAGTTCCTCATGCCCGCGGACCTCGGCGTGATGAACGCGGCGAACCTCTGCCCTTCCCCGGCCCCAGTCATCGAGGCGCTCGTCGCCGCCACCCGCGACATGGACCGCGATCCATCGTTTCCCAACCGAGTCAAGATGGGCGAGGGCAAGGAGACCACGCGCAGGCTCCTGGCCGAGTTCCTGCGCGTCACCCCGGAAGAGATCATCCTCGCGCGCAACACGAGCGAGGCGAGCAACCTCGTCTCGAGCGGCCTGGACCTGAAGCCGGGCGACGAGGTGCTGCTCTTCTCGGACAACCATCCGAGCAACCTCGAGGCCTGGAAGACCAAGGCCAGGCGGTTCGGCTACACCGTCAAGACCGTCGATCAAGTGAACCCGCATCCCGGGGACGAGTACTACCTGGAGGCCTTCACCCGCCAGATGACGGACCGGACGAAGGTGATCGGGTTCACGCATCTCACGAGCACGGTGGGCGACCTCTTCCCCGCGAAGGAGCTGTGCCGCCGCGCCCGCGATCGGGGCGTGCTGACGCTGGTGGACGGGGCGCAGTCGCTGGGCCTCGTCGACGTCGATCTCGCCGACATGCAGCCCGACTTCTACGCGAGCAGCGGGCACAAGTGGCCCTGCGGGCCGAAGGAGGTCGGCGTCCTCTACGTCAACAAGAGCGCGCAGCCCCGGCTCTGGCCCAGCATCGTGAGCGCCTATCCGGGCGCGATAGGCTTCTCCAAGACGTTCGAAAGCTTCGGCCAGCGCGACGAGCCCGCGATCATGGCCTTCGGGGAGGCCCTGCGGTTCCAGACGCGGCTGGGTCGGGCCGCCATCCACGCGCGGGCCCGCGACCTGGGGCAGGCGCTGATCGCGGGCCTCCGCAAGATCGACGGCGTGAAGCTCTGGACCCATCCCGACCCCGCGCGATCGTCGGCGATCGTCTCGTTCCAGCCGGGGAGCCTCGACGTCGCCCGGCTGTCCGCGGCGCTCTACGAGAAGGACCGCATCGCGGGCGCGCCCCGGACGGGAGCCGACCGCGGCGGTCTCCGCTTCTCGCCGCACTTCTACAACCTGCACTCGGAAGTGGATCGCGCCCTGGCGGCGATCCAGCGCTACATGAAGTCGGGGGTCTGACTGGGACGAATCGCCCTTCCCGGCTTCCTGAGCGGCTTCGCCTACCGGAACTTCCGGCTGCTCTGGATCGGGGCGTTCCTCAGCAGCATCGGCACGTGGACCCAGGACGTCGCGCTGGCCTGGCTCATCCACGTCCGCTTCGTCGATCCGTTCTACCTCGGCCTGCGCGCCTTCGCTTCCGATGCGCCGCTCATCACGTTCATGCTCGTGGGCGGCGCGGTCGCCGACCGCGTGGACCGCCGCTGGATCCTGCTCACGTCGCAGGTCCTCCAGATGCTGTTCGCCGCCACCCTGGGCGTGCTCTATGCGCTCGGCCGGCTCGGGATCGTGCCCATCCTGCTCATCGCGTTCTTCACCGGCCTCGCGCAGTCGCAGTCCGCCCCGACCTACCAGGCGGTGCTCACCTCGCTCGTCCCGCCGCGGCAGATCCCCAACGCCGTCGCGCTGAACTCGCTGCAGTTCAACCTGTCGCGAGCCGTCGGTCCGGTCATCGCCGGTGTCATCCTCGCGAACTGGGGCACCGGACCGTGCTTCGCCGTCAACGCGGTGTCGTTCCTGGCCGTGATCGTCGCCCTGTGGCGGATCGAGCTCCCCCCGCCCGCGCCGGCCAAGAACGAGACGCTCGGCGAGAGCCTGCGCGCCGGCCTTCGCCACGTGTGGCAGAGCCCCGTGCTGTCCGTGCTCACGGCGCTGGGCCTGATCGGGAGCCTCCTCGCCTTCCCGCTCCTGACGTACCTTCCCGTGATCGCGGGCGACGTGCTGAAGACGGGCGCCAAGGGATACAGCCTCCTGCTCACGAGCTTCGGCGTGGGCGCGATCGGCGGCGCGATCGCCACCGCGCAGCGCGGCCACGTGCCGGGACGGGGCCGGCTGATGCTGGCAACGCTGGCCCTCTACGGCGTGGCGGCGCTCGCGGCCGTGCTCTCCACGCGCCAGGCCGTCGCGATGGCGCTGTTGTTCGTCGCCGCCTGGAGCCTCGTCACCGCGTTCTCGACGCTCAACTCCCTCGTGCAGGAGAACGCGCCCGACGCGTTGCGCGGGCGGGTCCTGAGCATCTACGGCCTCGCCTTCCGGGGGGGGATGCCCCTGGGCAGCCTCATCGCGGGCCCTCTCGTGCGCGCCCTGGGCGCCCCGGCGGTGCTCGGCTCGTTCTCGGGGCTCCTCGCCCTCGTCTCGGTCGCCGTGTACATCAGGAACGGCCGCCTGCGGGGGATGTGATGTGATGATGTGACGCCAATCCTTGACCTCCGCCGAGGGGGGGCGTAGGCTGGAACCCAGTGAATATAAAGGACCGCGTGAACACTCCCTCTTCCCGGCCCGCGGGGCCGGCCAAACGACCCGGCGTTTATCTGAGCTGCACTGTCTGCGGACGGCTCTTGAACATCCAATGGGCCACCCGGAGTATCGTGTGCTCCTGTGGCGCTCGGGTCAGCCCCGCCCCCGCCGAGGGCAAATAAGCCTCTAGACGCGGCCGTCGTCCCCGGCGCGCTGCTGCCCATCGCGCGCGATCTCCTGCTGCACGACCCCCCGCGAGTCCTCGCCTGGCGGCTGCTCCACGAGCCGCGGCTGGCGCAGCTTCCCGGCGGGCTCGCTCCTTTCGTCCCGCGCCCTTCGGGTGCGTTCGACCGCGATCCGGTGGCGATGTTGCTCGCTTCGCTCGCGGTCGGCCTGGCCGCCGTCTACCTCGTGGCCGCAATGACCGATGCGCGTCCGCGCGTGCGCGCGATATTGCTGGCGGCCGCGGCCGTGGTCCTCGTCGCGCTGCCGACGCTGGCGTTCATCGCGATGGGCGCGGCGACGGGACGGCCGTACGGCCAGGACGGCGGTGTCGTCCAGCTTCCGCTCGCCCTCGATCGCCTCCTCGAAGCGAAGAGCCCGTACGGAGCCGATTACTCCGACAGCATGCTCGGCAAGCAGGCGCGGGCATCGGACTTCTGGGCCCCCTACGGCGGCAACCCGATCCTGCGCCATCACGCCTACCTGCCGGGTACGCACCTGATCATGATGCCGTTCTACCTGGCGTGCCGCGGGCTCTTCGGCGGCTTCGATCCCCGCCTCGTCACGCTGCTCGCATGGGCGGTGGCGGCGCTGCTCGCCGCGAGGCTGCCGATTTCGCCCGACGCCCGTCTGGCCGCGGCCGCGGCCGTCCTGGTGAACCCCCTCGTCTACTGGCACCAGATCTTCGGCGCCAACGACCTCGTCGTGGGGGCGCTGCTTCTCGGGACGGTGATACTGATTCGGCGCGATCGCCCCGTGGTGGCCGGGCTCGTCCTGGGCCTCGCGTGCGCGACCAAGCAGCTCGCCTGGCCCTTCGCGCCGTTCCTCCTCGCGCATCTCTCCGGCGCTCGGACCCTGCGTGAGCTGCTCGCGCGGCCCGCGCTCGCCCGCATGGCACGGCCCGTAGCCGCGGTGGCGGCGGTGATGGTGGCCGTCGTCGTCCCGGTCGCGGCGCTGGATCCGCGCGCGTTTCGCGCGGACATCATCGCGTACAACATGGGCCTGCCCGGCGTCGACAGCTATCCGCTCGGGGGCACTCCCGGCTTCGGCTTCGCGAACTTCCTGATCGTCGGGCGCGCGGTCTCGAGCCTCCGTGATCCCTTTCCGTTCGGGATCTTCTACGTGTTGCTCGTTCCCCTCTGCCTGCTGCTCCTCCGCCTCGTCCTCCGGGAAGGGACGCTGGCCGCGACCCTCGCCGCGGGCAGCGCCGCGCTCCTCGCTTCCCTTTACTTCACGCGCGTGGTGCACGCCAACTACCTCGTCCTGGCGGCGGTGCTGCTGCCGCTGGCGTTCCTGATGGGCCATCGGGCCGCGGGCGAAGTGGCGGTGGCTCCGCTACTGATGCTTGCGGTGGCGGTCGAGATGGTCGAAGGCGAGGTCTTTCGCGCTACGTGGGCGCAGGCGTTGCCCCCGCATCCGCTGGCCGTCGATCCATTTGGCCTCGCGACCGCGGCCGCCGTGGCCGGGATCGCCGTCGCTCTTCTCTGCGACGGCCTGCTCGGCGCGCCACCTTGGCGGAGAGGGGCGTGGCTCGCGGCGGGGGCAATGTGGGCCGTCGTCGTGCCTACCGCCTTCGTCGTCTGGTCCAGCCAGCGGACGGGCATCGCTCGCGCCCAGGACGACTGGCTCGCCCAGGTCGTGGCCCCGGCTCCGACCCTCGAAGCATGGAGCGTCAGCTTCCGGCGCGATCCGCCGGGGCCCCTGATCGGGGGCTTGGAAGCGGCGCCGGGCGGGCCGCGCGTGCCGGTCCGTGACCCGCGGCCACTGACGCTCGCCGCGGCCGGCCTCGTGGCGTTCTTTCTCGCGCGCCTCGCACCGCCGGGTGGCCGATTGCTCGTCCTGGCGGGCGCAATGCTGTCGCCGGCCATGGCGCTCGGCATTGTATTCGGCTCTCCCCAGGCGATCGTGCTCGCAGCAATGGCCGGCGGGGCTCTGCTCGCTCGAGCGCGAGGGGCGCCGGTCCTGGCGGGGCTTCTGGGGGGCGGGCTTCTGACGGCGCTGGCCGTCGCGGTCGTCGTCGGCGGCCCGCGCTGGTCGGATATCGGCCCGGCACTTGGCCTGTCCAACATCTTTCTCTATTGGGGAGCAGAGGCGTCGGCAGCCGCCATCGTCCTGACGCTCGCGGCCACCGGTCTCGCCGGGGCGGCCGTTCTCGCCGGGGGCATGAGGGCGCCGGCGCTCGCAGTGGCGGCCGCCGCCTGGCTCGTTGGCCTGTGGTTCTTGCCCTCGGCCTCCCCTCACGCCATAGCGACACCGCTGGCGCTGATCGTGCTGAGCGCCATCCCCTCTCCCTGGAAGGGAGAGGGGCAGGGGTGAGGGTGGCAGCGGGAGAGGGATTAAAGGATGCGCCGGTGAACGACGGAGCGCTCTTCGTTTGGTGCCGGAGGCGGGACTCGAACCCGCATGGATTTCTCCACACGCCCCTCAAACGTGCGTGTCTGCCAATTCCACCACTCCGGCACCGGAGCGGGGACGGAAGAGAAAATTCTAGAAGGTCGCCCGACGGCGTGTCAAACGTGGCCTGTGCTACCATCCGGGGTTCTTTGGGTACGCAACGGGAGGACGTCTGGGCAACTTGACTCCGGAGCACATCGCGCTGGGCCTGACGACCTACGTGGTGCTGCTGTTCAGCCTCTCCGTTCACGAGTCAGCGCATGCCTGGATGGCCTGGAAGCTGGGTGACGACACCGCGATGAGGCTCGGGCGGGTGAGCCTCAACCCGATCGTCCACATCGATCCTGTCGGGACGCTGCTCTTCCCTCTCATCCAGATCTTCACGAACGTGCCCCTCCTCGGCTGGGCCAAGCCGACGCCCTACAACCCCGCCAACTTCCGGCGAGACGTCAGCCTGCGGACGGGCCACGTCCTCGTGGCGGCGGCCGGCCCCGTCTCGAATTTCCTGCTGGCCCTCATCTTCACGGGCGTTCTGGTCGTGCTCGTGCGCGGCGGCCTGGTCCAGAGCCGTGACAGCTTCCTGCTGACGCTCGCGCTGCTGGGCATCCAGCTCAACGTGCTGCTCGCCCTGTTCAACCTCGTCCCCATCCCGCCCCTCGATGGCTCCAAGGTGGCGTCGTTCGGATTGCGCGGGAATCTCGGCGAGACGTACGACCGGGTCGTGGGGCCGTACGGCTTCGTGATCCTCATGCTGCTCCTGATGTCGGGCGCCCTCGGCTACGTGCTGGGGCCGATACAGAACCTCATCCTCCGCGCGCTGTTCGGGCTGCTTGGATGACGCGTCCCCGCATCCTGTCCGGCATGCGGCCGACGGGGCCGCTGCACCTGGGCCACCTGACGGGCGCCCTCGACAACTGGCGCGTGCTCCAGGACACGTACGATTGCTTCTTCGTCGTCGTCGATTGGCACGCGCTCACCACCGACTACGCGAACCCGGGCGACGTGAAGCAGAACATCCTGGAGGTGACGATCGACTGGCTGGCCGCGGGGCTCGATCCGAAGCGGTCCACGCTCTTCGTCCAGAGCCTGGTGCCTGAGCACGCCGAGCTGCACCTGCTGCTGTCGATGGTGACGCCGCTGAGCTGGTTGGAGAGGGTGCCGAGCTACAAGGAGCAGCAGCAGCAGATCCAGGAGAAGGACCTGTCGACCTACGGCTTCCTCGGCTACCCGCTGCTGCAGAGCGCGGACATCACGATCTACAAGGCGGCCGCGGTGCCCGTCGGCGAGGACCAGGCGCCGCACATCGAGCTGACGCGGGAGGTCGTCCGCCGTTTCAACAACCTCTACGGAAATGTGTTCCCGGAGCCGAAGACGCTGCTCACCGAGACGCCGCGAATCCCGGGGACCGACGGCCGCAAGATGTCGAAGTCGTACGGGAACGCCGTCTATCTCAAGGACCCGCCGGAGGTCGTGCGCGAGAAGATCAGGCCGATGGTCACCGATCCCGCCCGCAAGCGCCGGACCGACCCGGGTACGCCCGAGATCTGCCCGGTGTTCGACCTGCACAAGGCCTTTTCCCCGCCGGACAGCCAGGCCTGGGCGGCCGAAGGCTGCCGCACCGCGGGCATCGGCTGCCTCGACTGCAAGGGCCGGCTCATCGACCACCTCCTGCACCGGCTGGAGGAGATCCACGAGCGCCGGCCACGCTTCGCCTCGCGTCCCGACGACGTCTGGGACATCCTGAAGGAGGGCTCGAAGCGGGCGCGCGAGACGGCCCGGGCCACCATGGAAGAAGTACGATCGGCGATGAAGATCCGCTACCCGATCCGCTGAGAGGGCGACCGCATTGACGGACGAGCCGGCCATTCCGCCCGCGGGCCTCGAGTCCATCCTCCCCGAGGACGCGCCCAGGATCCGCCTGCCCGAGTTCGAGGGACCGCTCGACCTGCTCCTCCACCTCATCAGGAAGAACGAGGTCGACATCCACGACATCCCCATCGCCCCCATCACGCGCCAGTACATGGAATACCTGGACCTGATGAAGGAGCTGAACCTCGACGTCGCGGGGGAGTTCATGGTGATGGCAGCCACGCTCATCCACATCAAGTCGAAGATGCTGGTGCCGGTGAGCCCGACCGAGGCGGAAGGGGACGAGGAGACGGAAGACCCGCGCGACGAGCTGGTCCGGCGCCTGCTCGAGTTCCAGCGCTACAAGGAGGCCGCCGGGCTGCTGCACCAGAAGCGCGAGATCCGCGCCGCCACGTGGACCCGGCCCGACAGCGCCCTGCCCGCCTTCGACGACGCGGGCGAGGAGATGATCGAGGCCGGGCTCTACGACCTCATCGGTGCGTTCAAGGAGCTGCTCGAGCGCCGCAAGACGCTGCTCGCCCACGAGGTGGAGCACGAGGGCAAGAGTGTCGAGGCGCGGATGGAAGAGCTGCTGGCCATGCTCCGCGAGGGGCAGTCGCTCGAGTTCCTCGAGCTGTTCGCGAGCGAGGACACCAAGGCGGCGATGATCCTCACCTTCCTGGCCCTGCTCGAGCTGATCCGCCTGAAGAGGATCAAGGTGTACCAGCGTGGCCTGTTCGGCCCCATTCGCGTGTTCCGGCCCGTGGGGCCGGAGGCGGGGGCGCCGATGCCGGGCGCGCCCGCGGCCTGACGGAGGACCAATTGGAGGAGACGCCGGAGCCGAGAGAGGATGAAGAGAGCGTATCCGTCCTGCCCGCCGCCGACGTGCGCGCGGTGCTGGAGGCGCTGGTCTTCGCGTCGCCGCATCCGGTCACTCCGCGCGAGATCGCGCGCGTCATGGGCGGCGTCCCCCGCGAGGCGTGGCAGGCCGCGCTCGAGGAGCTGAAGGCCGACTATGCCCGCGACGGCCGCGGGCTGCAGCTGGTGGAGGTGGCGGGCGGCTGGCAGATCACCACCCGGCCCGAGTACAACGATTGGGTCCGCGAGATGCTGGATCCCAAATCGCCCACACGGCTCTCGATCCAGGCCCTGGAGACCCTGGCCGTGATCGCGTACAAGCAGCCGGTGACGCTGCCGGAGATCATCGAGCTGCGCGGCGTAAAGTCGGGGGGCGTGATCAAGACGCTCCTGGAGAAGCGCCTCATCCGCATCACCGGCCGCAAGCCCGTGGTCGGCCGGCCCATGCTCTACGGCACGACCAAGGACTTCCTGCTCCACTTCGGCCTCAAGGACCTGACCGAGCTGCCCAGGATCGAGGAGTTCGCGGAGGTGCTGGGGGAGGAGGTGGACGTGGCCGGCCTCAAGCGGGCGATTGAAGCACCGCGACCCGTCGAAATCCCGCTCGCGGAAGACGCCGAGGGCCCAGAGGAAGCCGAGGACGCGGAGGGCGCCCGTCAGTTGCCGCTCGACACCGGCGAGCCCGAGAAGTAGGTTGATGAAGGAGGATCAAACATGAGCAAGACCGCAGTTCTGCTGCTGGCGGCGCTGGGCGCGGCGGCGCCGGCCGCGGCCGACAGCCGCTGGCAGCCGATCTTCGACGGCCGGAGCCTGAACGGCTGGGAGCACGTCGGCCCGGGCCAGTTCGTGCTCGAGGACGGCCTGCTCAAGACCCAGGGCGGGATGGGCCTGCTGTGGTTCACGCCCCGCAAGATCGCCAACGCGACGATCCGCATCGTCTACAAGACCGCGAACAAGGCCGCCAATTCCGGCGTCTTCATCCGCATTCCCGAGAAGCCGACCGAGCCGTGGATGCCCGTCAACCGCGGTTACGAGGTCCAGATCGACGATTCCGAGAACGACATGCACGTGACCGGCGTGTTGTACTCGCTGACCAAGGCGATGGCGCGGCCCGGCAAGCCGGGCGACTGGAACGAAATGGAAATCACGGTCGACGGCCCCCACACGGTGGTCGTCGTCAACGGAGCCAAGGTGACCGACTACACCGAGGGCCAGCCCGTCCCGCCGAAGCTCGAGACGTGGGAGCCGGACCGCGGCCCGCGCGCCTTCGAGGGCTACATCGGCCTCCAGAACCACTCCGACAAGGACGTGGTGTGGTTCAAGGAGGTGAGCATCCGGCCGCTCGCGCTGGAGGCGGGGCCGGGACCCGCGGCCGCGCCGGACGTGCAGAAGCTCGACGCCGAGCGCTTCGACGCGATGATCCGGGGCGATGCGGCCGCCCTCGAGGGCCTCCTCGCCGACGACCTCGTCTACACGCACGCCAGCGGGAAGGTGGACAGCAAGGCCTCGTTCCTCGACGACGTCAAGGGCGGCCAGCTCCGTTACAAGGTGATCCGGCCGGAGGATCCGAAGCTCAGCGTGTACGGCGACACGGCGGTGGCGACGGGCCTGGCCGCCTTCGAGGTGAACAACCACGGCCAGGAGCTGAACATGAGGCTGCGCTACACCGACGTCTGGGTGAAACGCGGCGGCAAGTGGCAGATGGTGGCCTGGCAGTCGACCCGGCTCCCCAATCCCTGAACGCGGACGGGAATGCGTTAGCATCGGGGTGGTGGAGGAAAGACTACAGAAAATACTCTCGCGGGCGGGCGTCGCGTCTCGGCGGAGCGCCGAGAAGATCATGGGCGAGGGGCGCGTCACCGTCAACGGCGCGACCGTCCGCGAGCTGGGCACGAAGGCGGACGCCGCGCGGGACGACATCCGCGTGGACGGCGTGCGCGTGCGGCCGCCGCCGGAGATGGTCTACCTGCTCCTCAACAAGCCCAAGGGTGTCGTCACCACCCGGCGTGATCCCGAGGGGCGCACCACGGTCATGGACCTCGTCCCTCCGGTCAGCGGACTCTTCCCGGTCGGGCGGCTCGACGTCACCACCGAAGGCCTGATCCTCCTCACCAACGACGGCGCCTTCGCGGAGCGCGTGGCCCACCCGCGCTACGAGGTCGCCCGCGTCTACCACGCGAAGGTGCGCGGCGTGCCCGACCCGGCGACGCTCGCCCGCCTTCGCAGCGGCGTGAGGGTCGAGGGGGAGCGGCTCGCCGTCGACGACGTCCGCGTCCTCAAGGCCGACAACAACGCCTGGCTGGAGCTGAGGCTCCACGAAGGGAAGCACCACGAGGTGAGGCGGCTGCTGGAGGCGGTGGGCCATCCCGTCTCCAAGCTCAAGCGCGTCGCCCTCGGTCCCGTGACCGCACGCGGTCTGGAGCCGGGACAGTTCCGCCCGCTCGATTCCCACGAGGTGCGGGCCCTCCGCGCCGGAGCAGCGGCGCCCCCGGGCGACCGGAAGCCGCGTCCGCCACGGGCCCGGCCACGGTCCGCGGCCGTCGGTCCGAGCCGGGTCCGCCGCTTCCGCCCGTGATGAGCGGGATCCGGCCGTGAGCCGCCGCCTCGTCATCGCCATCGACGGGCCCTCGGGGGCAGGAAAGTCCACCGCCGGCCGCGCGCTGGCCAGGAAGCTGGGTTACGTCTTCCTCGACACGGGCGCCATGTACCGCGCGCTGGCGCTGCAGGCGCTCCGCGCCGGCGTGCCCCTCGACGCGGAACACGGGCTGGCCGACCTCGCCCGGGGCACGCGTATCGAGCTGGGGGGAGACGGCGACGTGGTGACGCTCGACGGGGAAGACGTGAGCGGCGCCATCCGCACCCGGGAGGTGAGCGCGGCCGCCTCGCGCGTCTCGACGCACCCAGGGGTGCGTCGGCTCATGGTCGCGCGGCAACAGGAGCTGGGCCGTCCGGGAGGCGTCGTCCTCGACGGGCGCGACGTGGGCACCGTCGTCTTCCCGGACGCCGACCTGAAGTTCTATCTGGACGCGGACGCGCGCTGCCGCGCCGAGCGCCGCCACGCCGAGCTGGCCGCCGCCGGCGTGGCCTCCGACGTGGACGCGATCGAGCGCGAGATCCGCGCCCGTGACCACGCCGATTCTACCCGCTCCGACTCGCCCCTGACGCGGGCCTCGGACGCCGTCTACCTCGACAGCACCGTGCTGGGGGCCGAGGAGGTCGTGCGGCGCATGGCGGCGGCCGTGCAGGAAAAGCTGCGCGCGTAGGCGAATTTCACAGCCGGAGGCGGACCATCTCGTCGAAGGTCGTCACGCCTTCGCCTACGAGGTTGAGGCAGCGGTCGCGCAGCCTCGTCATGCCGCCGGCCACCGCCAGCTCCTCCAGCTCCGCGGGAGGCAGTCCCTGCCGGATCCCCGCCCGCATCTCGGGCGTCCCCGGCAGCACCTCGAAGATCGCGCGGCGGCCGTGATAGCCGGTGCGGTTGCACCGAGGGCACCCCTTGCCCCTGAAGAACGGCATCGGTCCTGCTCCCGCGAGCCCGCGGGCGGCTAGGGTCTGGGCGGGAGGAGGCTCGGCCGGCTGGCGGCACACGGTGCAGATCTGCCGGACGAGGCGCTGGCAGGTGATGGCGCTCAGCACGGTCGAGAGCGCCGGCCCGGTGACACCGAGCTGCAGGCACGCGGCCACGGCCTGAGCCGCGGTTGCCGCATTGACGACCGGCACCACGAGGAGGCTCGCGGCGAGCTGGGTGGCGAGGAGCGCGGTGCCGCGGTCGGGCAGGCTCGACAGGACCAGCACCTCCGGCCGTATCGCCATCACCGAGCGCAGCGTCTCCTCCATCCTCGAAGGGTGCTCGTCGGGCTCCACCTCGACCTGGCGCGCGCCCTCGATGCGCCATTGCACGGGCTGCTCGAGCGACATGACCTCGCGCTCGCCGCGCACGAGGAAGTTGAGGACCGAATAGGCCGTCGTCTTCACGCCGTGGTAGACGGGAGCGGAGAGCACGACCATGCCGAACGAAGCGCGCAGCTCCTCCATCAGGCGCACCCGGTCCTCCAGCTCGAGGCCGAGCGTGGGGAAGTCCTTGATGAAGGTGGCCCGGTTGATGAGCTTGATCGTGGCGCTGATGCCGTAGGTCGTGGGCAGCGTCTGGGCCACCAGGTCGTACTCGCCCTCGGCGACGTGGGTCGTGATGAGGCTCTTCTGCGGCTTGGCCTCCCGCGCGCTGTCGAGGCCGAAGGTGTCGTAGATCTTCTGGGCCACCCCGGCCTGGAAGCGCTTGGGGATCGGGTCGAGGCGGAAGGTGAAGCCGTCGATGCGGTACTTCACCGCGACGCAGTCCTCCTTCGGCTCGAGCTGCACGTCGGAGGCCCCCTTCCGGGCGGCGAGCGCGAGGATGTAGTCGATGATCCCCTCGGGCCCGCTCTGCTCCCAGACCGGGTTGGAGGCGAAGGCGACGCCGTGGGTGTCGGTGAGGGGGTTCACCCCCTGCGTGCGCAGCGCGGTGTCGATGTCGTCCCGGCTCACGTGGCCGCGGTGGACGAGGACCTCGCCCAGCCGCTGGCCGGTGCTCTTCTGCTCGACGAGCGCTTCGAGCAGCTGCGAGGTGCTGAGCTTCTTCATCCGGATGAGGATGTCCCCCAGGCGGTCGCGGCTCTTGTGCAGCGTGTTCAGCTCGTCCTTCAGGCGGGCGGGCGCCTTGCGCCAGAACTCCTGCTTGTAGGCGTCGGTCGCCTCACAGAAGCATCGGAAGCAGAAAGGACAGAGCTTGGTGGGGTTCTTGGGATCGTCCGAGCACCACACGGCGTGCAGGGCGTCGAACTCGCTCAGGCAGCTCCAGCACGTCGTCAGGTAGGTCTCGAACGCCAGGGGCAACCTCTTTCGCTCGCTCGGGAGTGAATCCCTCGCTCGCTCTTTGCGCTGCGGAGTGCTGCGTCGCACCCCCCAGACCCCCTCCACGTTAGACGCCAAGTCCTTGCCGGTCAAGGCGCTCCGGTTCGTTGACTTCCTCGCGGCCTGTGGTAGGTTTGGGGTTCCCGCGCGCCTGTTCGCTTTCTGACATGATGGAGGGACGTTGGAGACCGCCGTCGGCACGCTGCGCAAGACGCCCCTGAATCCCGTGCACCGCGAGCTGGGGGCCAAGATGGTGGCCTTCGGCGGGTGGGAGATGCCGGTCGAGTATTCGGGACTCATCGCCGAGCACATGGCCGTGCGCACCGCCGCCGGGGTGTTCGACGTCTCGCACATGGGCGAGCTCGAAGTCGAGGGCCCGGGGGCGCTGCCGTTTCTCCAGCGCGTCACCTCGAACAACGCCGGGAAGCTGGCCGACGGGCAGGCGCAGTACTCGGCCCTGCCTCTCCCCAACGGGGCGCCGGCCGACGACGTGATCGTCTACCGGCGCGGGCCGGAGCGCTTCCTCCTCGTCGTCAACGCCGGCAACATCGAGAAGGATCTGCGTTGGCTGCAGCAACAGGCGCCCGGCGAGTGCACCGTGACGAACAGGAGCGACGAGTACGCCCTCGTCGCGCTGCAGGGACCGAAGTCGCAACAGATCCTTCAGGGGCTCACCCCCGTCGACCTCTCGGCCATCCACTACTACCACTTCGCGGAGGGCGAGGTGGCGGGGCAACCCGCGACCGTCGCCCGCACGGGCTACACGGGAGAAGACGGTTTCGAGCTCTTCGTCGCTCCCGACGGGGCCGCGGACCTGTGGCGCAAGCTGCTGGAGGCCGGCAAGGAGGCGGGCCTGGTGCCCGCGGGACTGGGGGCGCGCGACACGCTGCGCCTCGAGGCGAAGATGTGCCTCTACGGCAACGACATGGACGAGACGACGACGCTCGTCGAGGCCGGGCTGGGCTGGATCGTGTCCCTGGACGAGACCAAGGGGGACTTCGTCGGCCGTGGCGTGCTGGAAGCCCAGAAGAAGGAAGGCGCGGCGCGCAAGCTGGTCGGCTTCGAGATGGTGGACCGCGGCATCGCCCGGCATGGATATCCGGTCTACGTCGGCGACGAGCCGGCGGGCTCGGTCACATCCGGCAGCTATGCGCCGTTCCTCCAGAAGAACATCGGGCTGTGCTACCTGCCCGCGCCCCGGGCGGCAGTGGGCACGCCCTTCTACGTGGACATCCGTGGCCGGCGCGTGGCGGCGCGGGTCGTCCCCACGCCGTTCTACAAGCGGCCGCAGTAACCGCCCAGAGGAGCCGCCAGAGATGGAGCCGACCGACCGCCTCTACACGAAGGAGCACGAGTGGGTGAAGGTCGAGGGCGACCGGGGCACCGTCGGCATCACCGACTTCGCCCAGAAGCAGCTCGGCGACGTGGTGTTCCTTGAGCTGCCGGAGAAGGGCAAGAAGATCAAGTCCCACGAGCGCTTCGGCACCGTGGAGTCGGTCAAGGCGGTCTCGGAGCTGTTCTCCCCCGTGGGCGGTGAGATCGTGGAGGCGAACTCCGCCCTCGTCCAGAAGCCGGAGACCGTGAACGCCGATCCGTACGGGGCGGGCTGGATGATCCGCGTGAAGCTCGATCCCGGAGAGCCCGCCGGCCTGATGGATGCCCGGCAATACTCGGAGTACGTGGCCCAGGAGGCGAAGTAGAGTTGGACGACCGCCCACGCTCCGCGGTGAAGGACCGCCCCGCCCCCGCGTCGCTCGCGCCGGCCGACAGCTTCGTGCCCCGCCACATCGGCCCCGACGAGGCCGAGATCGCGCAGATGCTCGAGCGGCTGGGCCGGCCGTCGCTGGATGCGCTCATCGAGGAGACGGTGCCCGCCGGCATCCGCCTGCGCCGGCCGTTGGACCTGCCGCCGGCCCGCCGAGAGCACGAGCTGCTCGAGGACCTGCGCGCGATCGCCGCGCAGAACCAGGTCTTCCGCTCCTTCATCGGCATGGGCTATCACGACTGCCTCGTTCCCACCGTCATCCAGCGCAACGTGCTCGAGAACCCCGGCTGGTACACCGCATACACGCCGTACCAGGCCGAGATCGCCCAGGGCCGGCTGGAGGCGCTCCTCAACTTCCAGACGATGGTCGCGGACCTCACCGGCCTTCCCCTCGCCGGCGCGTCCCTGCTCGACGAGGCGACCGCCGCCGCCGAGGCGATGCACATGTGCCGGGCGATCGCGGGCGCCGGCCGCAACGTGTTCTTCGCGGCGCAGGAATGCCATCCCCAGACGCTGGCCGTCGTCCGGACACGCGCGCGCTCGCTCGGGATCGACGTCCGGGTGGGGCCGGCGGCCGAGGTCGATCTTTCCGGCGGCGACGTCTTCGGCGTGCTTCTCCAGTATCCGGCCACGGACGGGCGCGTCGTCGACGACTCGGCGCTCGTCCAGCGCGCTCACGATGCGGGCGCGCTCGTCGCCGTGGCCACGGACCTGCTCGCGCTGACGCTGCTGCGGCCGCCGGGAGAGTTCGGCGCGGACATCGCCCTCGGCTCGTCGCAGCGCTTCGGCGTGCCGATGGGCTACGGCGGGCCCCATGCCGCCTTCCTCTCCACCAAGGACGAGTACAAGCGCCAGATGCCGGGCCGGCTCATCGGCGTCTCGAAGGATGCGGACGGGCGCGTCGCGTACCGCATGGCCCTCCAGACGCGCGAGCAGCACATCCGGCGGGAGAAGGCGACGAGCAACATCTGCACCGCGCAGGTGCTGCTGGCGGTGATGGCCAGCATGTACGCGGTGTATCACGGCCCGGAGGGCCTGAAGCGCATCGCGCGCCGCGTGCACGCGCTCGCGTCGGCCCTCGCCGAGGGGCTGCGCCGGCTCGGGTTCGACGTGGGCGGGGAGCCCTTCTTCGACACGCTGCGCGTGCGGCTCGACCGCGGCGCGGGGGAGGGTGTCGCCGCCGAGGCGCGGAAGCGGCGGATGAACCTGCGGGCCCACGAGGATGGGTCAATCGGCGTGGCCCTCGACGAGGTGACGTCGGCCGGGGACGTCGCCGGCCTGCTGGAGGCCTTCGCGGGCGGGCGGCGCGTGCCTGCCGTCGAGG
>WNFB01002048.1_pt1 | contig 17474 bp, 12 predicted proteins | sample 5400501 | NCBI WGS metagenome assembly WNFB01 (sample SAMN13153341, study PRJNA577476) | soil metagenome | isolation source: 200 cm saprolite under Douglas fir tree site 2 hole 1 | place: USA:California | collected 2015-04-18 | reverse complement strand
TAATCACACAGAGATCGACCTCCATGATTTGTACTGTTAAGGTTGCCAGCGAGCGCAGCATATCATCGAGGTAGAGGCCGGAACTGATCGTCTGGCTCAAGACGGCCAGCGAGGTCAGAATGCTGAGCTTGCGCTGCGTGTTTTCATAGAGCTGGGCATTCTCGATGGCGGAGGCCACCAGTGTCGCTGTATTGCTCACAAAGGCTTGATGCTGCTCAGTAAATTCATAAGGGGCGACGGTGTGCATGGTAATCACGCCAATCAGGTTGCGTTCTTTGCCGATGATCGGCACAGTCATAATCGACTGAAACTTTTCTTCTTCCAATTCGGGGAAATACTGGAAGCGCGGGTCTTCCATCGCCTCATCTTTGAGAATCACAGGTTTCAGTGTCAGGGCCACCCAGCCGGTGATGCCTTCGCCCAGAGCCAGTTCGATTTTTCCTACCAGGTGTTCATACTGTTCGCTGGTACTTGCCAGCACAAGGCGATCCTTTTCCTTATTATAGAGATAGATGAAAGCCGCGTGGCAAGAAATAGCACGCACAATGATATCCACCAGGTGGCTGAGTACTTCATCAAGATTCAGCGTTGAGCCTATGGTTGAAATGACCTCGTTCAGTAAGGCATTTTCCTCTCGACTCGTCGCAAGTGCCGAGCGTAGTTCTCCGTTCTCTTTGTCCAGTTGTTCAACATTCTCTGTATTGACCTTGCCGCTCGAACTGGAACTGGCCGGTATCACTTTGTGTAAATGCGAGGAAGACATGCCTACCTCCTGATAAGATGGTGAATGGCTCCGTAGGGGCCCGATTTATCGCGCCCTGGTCTATCGCACTGATACGATTTTAGAGTGGTTATAAGAACCTTATAAAACCCCTCCAGGCCACGAAAATATGTATGATATATATATATTATTGTACATACTTTTCAGTCTTCCGTCCAGTGTTTTGTCTTTATGATAGAAAGCTGAGCTAAACTCTTCTTTGCCCTGGTTACTTTGCCACATTTCTGGTATACTTAACACATCTCAATTGCTATAGCATGCAACGCTGTATATCCTCATTCTTCTCATATATACGGCGTGAAGTATCGCACACTGCATTGGCCGAGAGTTCTCATTCTAGTTCCTCAGAAGAGAGGAGAACTTCTGAGCGTCAGCTATCTCCGACGAGATAGGGTTCGACTGGCAACTCCTCTACCCTGTAGGGGCCCGATTTATCGCGCCCAGGAAGAGTTCATCAGTTTTTTCTCCAGGAGGACGAAGAAATGGCTTCCGATGTCGTAACTATTCCAGAAGAAACAGGTGTTGAGACACACGGTATTGAGCGTGTCTCTCCCACCACCCGTGCCCATGTTCGTATCATTGACAATTTCACCATGTGGCTCTCCGCTAATCTGGTGATCTCCACTGTCGGCCTTGGAGCATTGGCTATCCCCATTTTTGGTCTTGGGTTTTGGGATAGCTTTGCTATTATTCTCATTTTCAACGCGCTTGGTGTCCTACCAGTCGCATTTTTCTCCACTCTTGGCCCCAGGTTGGGGCTGCGCCAGATGACTATATCACGTTTCTCATTTGGGTGGGTGGGTGGCATCATCATGGCACTCTTCAATGTTGCAGCTTGTATTGGCTGGTCTGTTGTCAATGTCATTATTGGAGGCCAGTTAGTCGCAGCATTGAGCGGTGGGGCAGTCCCTAGCTGGGCAGGAATTCTCATTTTAGCGGTCCTGACGACCCTGGTCAGCATTTATGGCTACAGATATGTGCATCGTTATGAGCGCTATGCCTGGATTCCTATGGCCGTCATCTTTGCTATTATGCTGATTGTAGCGGCTCCTCATTTCAGCATAGTGGCTACACCTGCATTCGGAGCAGCCGAAATCGCCGGGCTACTCTCCTTTGGCGGTGCCGTCTATGGTTTTGCCACTGGATGGAGTTCCTATGCTGCTGACTATAACGTCAACCAGCCTGAGGATACCCCGCCTGGCCGTGTCTTCTGGCTGACATTCCTGGGTGTCTTTATACCCTGTGTGCTGCTAGAAACACTCGGTATGGCCTTTACCACTTTTGGCCCTTGGGCGACGAAATTTTCGAATGGCCTTGTTGGTGATCTGCTTGCCGCTGTAGTCAGTCCACTGGGGGGCTTTGGCACACTCATTCTGGTGTTGCTTGCTCTGAGTGTCGTCGCGAACAATATCCCGAACGACTATAGCCTAGGCCTATCCGTGCAGGTGTTTGGCCGCCCTTTCCAGCGCGTCAAGCGGTACGTCTGGACACTCATCGGTGCAGTGATTTACGTGCTGATCGCCCTTCCTGCTTCGGCCAACTTTGCACATACACTTACCGACTTCCTGCTGATTGTTGCGTACTGGCTCGGTCCCTGGGCAATCATTCTTGTCATAGAACACTTTGTATTCCGTCGTGGACGGTACAATGTAGATGATTGGAATACTGCCAGCCGACTTCCCATTGGTTGGGCTGCCATTGTGTCTATGGTAGTTGGCCTGGTGGGAGTCTTGCTAGGTGCTGCCCAGGTCTACTATGTCGGGCCTATTGCTAAATTGGTCAATCCGCCATTCGGTATGGATATTGGCTTCGAATTAGGCCTCGTCCTCGCCGGTATCGCCTACCTCATCTTGCGGCGAATTGAACTGAACGCCAACCCAGCGAGGTAATTGTTTGGCTGGTTGATGCAGATGGGTACCATCTGCATCAACCAGCCAAACACAACTCACCCTTGCGAAATATGTCGTAAAAAGGAATCCTGTATGCAGTATGACCTCATCATTCGCCGTGCTCAACTTCATCGTCGCCAGGGACTTGTAGACATCGCTGTGCAGGATGGACGTTTTGCTAAAATTGGCAGCGAACTCTCCTCGGATACAGCTGATAGAGAGATTGATGCCGCAGGCAAACTGGTGTTGCCTCCATTCATTGATGCGCATGTCCATCTCGATGCTGTGCTGACAGTGGGGCAGCCGCGCTACAATTCCACAGGCACGCTGCTCGAAGGTATCCAGATTTGGAGCGAGCGCAAGCCGAGTTTGACCCGTGAAGATGTCAAGCAGCGCGTGCTTGAGGAGATTCGTTGGGAGGTGGCCCAGGGCACATTGCATATTCGCAGCCATGTGGACGTATGCGATCCCAACCTGACCGCGCTGAGGGCATTGGTTGAGGTGCGGGAAGAGGTACGCGACATGTGTGATCTGCAACTGGTCGCCTTTCCCCAGGACGGTATCATGTCGTTTCCCAATGGGCGGGAATTGATGCGCAAAGCCATGGAACTGGGCTGTGAGGTGGTGGGAGGTATTCCCCATTACGAGTGGACGCGCGACATGGGCGTTGAGGATGTCCACTTTGGCTTTGATCTCGCCAAAGAGTTCAACCGCGACATCGACTTCCATTGTGACGAAACTGATGATCCACTTTCGCGCTTCACCGAGGTCATGGCTGCCGATACCATCACACAGGGTTGGCAGGGACGGGTCACGGCCAGCCACTGCACTGCTATGCACTCCTATGACAATGCCTACGCTTTCAAACTCATCCGCCTGCTCGCCCTTGCCCAGGTCAGCGTCATCGCCAACCCCTTTGATAATGTTGTTTTACAGGGTCGCTTCGATACCTATCCCAAGCGGCGAGGCATCACTCGCGTCAAAGAGTTGCTGGCAGGAGGCGTCAACGTGGCTCTCGGTCACGATTCCATCATGGACCCCTGGTTTCCTCTGGGAAAAGGTGACATGCTTGCAGCCGCCCAGCTTGCCCTCTTTCTCTGCCATATGAGCGGCTTTGAAGAGATCAACGACGTGCTCGACCTGATCACAACCAATGCCGCTAAAACACTGCGCATCCAGGATACTTACGGCATCGAAGGCGGGAAACCCGCCAATTTCCTTTTGCTTGATGCTCCCTCGGCCTTTGAGGCCCTGCGCCTCGTTCCTGCCCGTCTCCACGTGTTCAAGCATGGCCGTGAAGTGGCGTACACAACACCTGGAAAAAGCGTGCTCAGAAGAGGTGAAGATGATGAGGGAAAAGAAGTAACCTATCGTCTATGAGCAAGTCATTTTCACTTTGAGGAGGAAAAGCTGCAATTTGGGTGCTTTCAAAGAAAGCACCCAAATTGCAGCTTTTCCTCCTCAAAGTGAAAATGACTTATGCATTTAGCTGCCCAGAATATTTACTGCGCGAGCGGCCAGCAGGACGATAATAATCAGGGAGAGTATCGCCTCTGTCATCATCAATAATTTTGCTGGGCGCGTCAGTGGGTAGGTGTCGGCTGGGCTGAGAGCTGTGGCACCTGTGAAGGCCACGAAGAGATAATCAACGAAGTGAGGTGCCCAACTTCCATCGTTGCCATTCACCTGTTGTGGAAACATAAAGTCCGCTGCTTGATGGCCTTGCAGGTGCCTCTGATGTGGCCCTCTGCCGTCGACTTCCCAGTACCACAAGGCAAAAACCAGGATATTCGCGCACCATAAAAGGGCAGCAGAGCGCAGTAATGTACTTGCCTGTTTGTTGGTTGGCAGGGTGATAATGAGCAGCGCAATACTCACTGCCAGCCCTGCTGTCACAACTCCCAGTAGCGCGAGCGTGAGAAGACGAACCGTTTTAGGTGAAAGGGTACGACCGGTCATGCGAGCAAAGAAGAGTGGGAGTAGTAGAGGAACTTCGAGTGCTAAAAGCAGCCAGCTTGGGCCAAACGTTAAGTGCCCCGGCAGGGCCAGGTAAAGTAGACCAATAGCAATAGCTCCTATGGCCGCAGCCCATCTTGGAGCAATGCCAACCTTACCTGGATGAGCAGAGGCCTGGTTATCAGCTTTATCAGCGATTGGTTGTTGCGTTTGATTGATTGGTTTCATCTGGCTGTGTCTCTCTTTAGCACCTGACGTGTATGGTGACGATCTACTTGTTCCAACCATTGTAGCTTACAGCTATAGCTATATACAACCTCATGAGAAGCGGCGTCGCCCCTACGAACCTGCAAGGATCATCCGACACCATCGGGTACTCGATTGCTCACATGACAATCTGTTCATAAAGCCGCGCTTTTCGTGCAAAACGTACAACCCTCTGGTATACTGAAACAACATAAAATCGCATACAAACAGTGTTATTTTTTGTCAAAGTGGGGGGAATACGTGATAATGGACGTAGAGCAACTACAGAGTACACGACTGGGCTTGAGTGCCCCGGCAGTGATAGTCACCCTTCTTGATGAGTTTAGCGCAGTGACCGACTATCGTACCTTACGTGACAGCCTGCCTCGACGCCTGGCGCATTTGCTCAAATGCCGTTGTGTCTTACTTTACCAGCGTATTGGTGAAACACTCCAATTTGCCGCAGGTACCTTTGACGATATACCAGGTTGGTCATCCTCCCTGCTGTCCGTAGCTCATATTAACCCCATTAGCCTCAACAGTGACCTGCCTGAAGCAACGGCCTGGCGTATGAGACATGCCGTGAACTTCCCTGCCGAGAGTAGCACGCCAACACTTATCGCTGTGCCTCTCATTTACCGCCAGCGAGCCATTGGCGTGCTTGTCGCCTTTCGCAGCAGCACCGAGACAAAAGTAGGGGCCCAATTCATCGCGCCCGCGTTTGCTTCCTCCTGGTCGAATGAAGATGTACCCGTGTTGGAAGCAGTAGCCGGTGTTGTGGCCCTTCTCCTGGAGAATACGCGACTCTTAGAGCGCGACCGGCAGCGCATTCATGAACTTTCGCTCCTCAATAGTATCGCCAGTCAACTAAACTGCTCAATGTACGAACCTGAGCGTGTGCAGAGTATCGTCATTCAGCGCACCAGAGAAATCACAGCCGCCGACCTCTGCGAGTTGATCCGGCCAGAGTCTCCGACAGATGCATCTTCCTGGCTCACCCCTACCCTGCGCGAGATGCTCCTATCCCGTTTCAGTAAACTACGAGAACCTCATCTTACGCCACTGCTCATCGAGCGGCCAGGTGATGCGCACACCGATGACTACCTGCAACACTTGCCGGCCAACATCAAAACCTGCTTTGCCATTCCTCTGCTCATCACTGAATCGACACTGCATAAATATGGCCGGGGAGTAGGGAGACTTGGAACACCTCTGCATGCACAGGAAGTATTGCTGCAAAATCCTGTGGGGGCCAGAGGGCGGGTCGGCGTTCTTCCTCCCTACGAGGCCGTGGATGTGCGCGGTCCCAAGGTGCTGGGTGTGATCGTTGGTGCCTATCATCAAGCCTGGAAGCTGCGCCGCGAGGAATTGGTTTTACTCCAGGTGCTGGCCAGCCAGGCCAGTGCGGTGCTTGAGAATATGCACCTGGTGACGGAGGTGGTAGAGGCACGTAACGAGGCACGCAAGTTATTGCGCCAGGTGTTGGACGACCAACGCTTGAAAGAACTGATCCTGGAAAGCGTTCCCAGTGGCTTGATCACTGTTGACCTCGCAGGACGTGTCACCACCTTTAATCGCTCTGCGCAGGCTATCCTGGGCTATCATCCCTATGAAGTGTTGGGAGAGCCATTACAAAAGATTCTCGACCTATCGCTGCCTGTCGAAACTTTGTCCGATCACCAAAGGGGAACGAGGGAGGATGCACCTGCTTATGCTGAAACCCTCATCACGCTAGACCGGTCTGGACAGGAAGTCGCCCTGAATGTTCACGTTGCGCTATTGCACAATGATCGGCGTGAACAGATTGGCAACCTGGCAACTTTCATAGATGTCACCTCTATGTACCGCCTGGAAGAGGAAAAACGCCGCCTCGACCGCCTGGCATCGCTTGGCGAGATGGCGGCCAGCGTGGCTCACGAAGTGCGTAACCCCCTTGCCTCTATCAAAACTTCAATGCTCATGCTCAAAGATGACCTGGTTGGAGGTGCGCAAGACGCTGGAGAGGCACAAGAATCGGTGTCGGTCGTGCTCAAAGAGGTAGAGCGCCTCAATGCGATTGTCCATGATTTGCTGCTATTTGCTAAACCACGCCAGTTGCATTGTGTGGCGTGTGACCTGGTGAAACTGAGCGATCACGTCCTGCAAGTTATGCAGGCAATGTGTAGCGAAATGGGCGTAGAAATACACCGGGTCTATCACGATGTACCATTTGTCTATGCGGATGTGGCCCAGATGGAACAGGTGCTGGTAAATCTCTATATGAATGCGGTACAGGCCATGCCAGATGGAGGAGTACTCTCCGTTTCTTGCCAGGTTGTACCGGCAGGTGCAACGACCTATCCTCATACCGGGCACGAAGATGGGACAGTATTTGAATTTGGTGAGCCGATAGGGGTCTACAGCGAGCAGCAGAACTGGCTCGAGCTATCGGTGAGTGATACAGGGATTGGCATAGCACCAGATCAAATGGAGCGGATTTTCCAGCCCTTCTTTACCACCAAAGCGCATGGCATTGGCCTCGGTTTACCGATTACCCGTCGCTTAATAGAAGATCATCGTGGCCATATGTTGGTAGAAAGCCAGCCCGGCTACGGCGCAACTCTATCAGTACGATTGCCAATATAAAGTCTCACAAATGTGCGTAGGGGCCCGATTTATCGCGCCCCATGGGGTCGGGGATGGGCATACACTCCCCCACTCTTGCCCTTGGGGCGCGATAAATCGGGCCCCTACGCACCGGTTCCGTTTCCAAAATAGGGATAGATTGTAAGAGAGGGGAGGCTATATCGTGAGTTTAAGTATCCTCATTATTGACGACGAGCCACATCTTCCACACCAGTTGGCACGGTTCCTCAAGAAGCACGGCTACGAGGTATCGACCGTCGCTCATGGTGAAGCAGGTTTACAGGAACTGCAAAAGAACAGCATTGACCTGGTACTGCTCGATCTGCGGCTGCCAAAAATGGGTGGCCTGGACGTCCTGAAACAGATTCGCAAGAACGACCAGGAACTACCAGTAGTCATGCTCACCGCCTATGGCGACGTCCAAACTGCCGTGGCCGCTATGAAACTTGGAGCCTCGGACTATCTTTTGAAAGGCTTTGATCTCGATGAACTGTTGCTGGTGGTACAGCGAGCCCTGGAGACAGGTGCTATGTACCGCGAACTGCGTCAATTGCGTCGCGAACGCAGTGATAACTACCATTTTAGTTATATTATCGGGCAGAGCGAACGCATGCGTGATGTGTTCGACATGGTTGCGCGAGTGGCACGGAGCGATACCTCTGCCGCTGTACTGATTACCGGAGAGAGCGGTACAGGTAAAGAAGTAGTGGCGCGAGCCATTCACGATCAGAGTACTCGTGCAGCAGGGCCGTTTCACCCACTCAATTGCGCAGCTATCGCCAGCAGCCTGCTGGAGAGCGAACTCTTCGGCTACGAACAATTTGCCTTTACCGACGCCAAAAAGCAGAAACGCGGCCTGCTTGAACTTGCCGAGGGTGGAACCCTCTTCCTTGATGAGATTGGCGAGATGCCGTTCGACATGCAGGCAAAGCTCCTGAGAGTTCTGGAAACGCACTCGTTTTTTCGCCTGGGTGGCAACAAAGAAGTCAAGATCAATGTGCGAGTGCTGGCCGCCACTAATCGCAACCTTGAACAGGCTATGAAAGAAGGTTCGTTTCGCTCTGATCTCTTTTTTCGCCTGGCGGTATTGCGCATTGCCCTGCCACCTCTGCGCGAGCGACCTGCTGATATCGTGCTTTTTGCCTCGCGTTTTATAGAAGACTTTAACAAATCGCTGGGACGTAATGTGCGGCGAATTTCGCCCGAAGCCCAGCGTCTGCTCCTCGCCTACAGCTGGCCCGGCAACATACGCGAAGTCAAGAACGTCATAGAACGAGCCATGATTCTCGGCAATAGCGATGAGCTACTACCTGCTCACCTCCCCTACGAAATCGTTGGGCACGTCGATAGCAACGGCGTAAGTCTACATGATCCGTGGGAGCAATGGCTAAGCTTGCGGCCTCTCGGCCCCCTATCGCTAGATGAGGTGAGCGGACGCCTGGAACACTATTTGGTGCGCTGGGCTTTGGAGGAAACCAGACATAATCGCGCCCAGGCCGCTGAACTCCTGGGCTTTACGAAAGTCGATCAGTTGCGCTATTTGATGCGCAAGCATAATATTGAATAGTGTTAGTGTTCGTAAGCTTGATCTGGTTGTGAAAGAAGGTCCTCTTCTATTTCGCGCCACACTTCTTGTTCGGCCTCGACGTTGGTAAAATGCAGCCGCTGGTGGTTAGCGGAAGTAAGCTTTTTGGAAACACGCTGCCGGAACGCGTTGAGGACGGGTCTTTGAAACTCAGGCGTAGGCATAACTCTCAGCTCTACCAATTTGGGATCATAAAAATCCTCTTTCTCAAATGCTAGAGAGGCGAGATCACTAAAAGCAGCAAGCAGTGTTTGCCGTTGTTGTGTGAAATACCCAACTTGTGTGCTGGAAGCTGCGAGACATCCGGCGATACGGCCTCCGAGCATAATGGGATGGGCAGCTGCACTTACTTCAAAATCGGTCTGGTAGGCTGGCAACAGTTTATCCTGGCGCAAGTCGTCAACATTGACAATGTGGCGGGTTTCTACCGTGTAGCCTGCCAGCGATTCTATGCCAAGAAACAGTGCGATGTGTTCAAGGTCGGTTGTCCAGGGAAATGTACCTCTTCCTGCCCGCTCGCGCAGCGAGCGAATCTTGTTGCCATGTGATGGCGATGGTGCCATACATTGTACAATGGTGACAGCCATCCCCAGTTGATTGGGGTCTAATTGCGAGAGTATCTTTTGTAATACCAGGTCATTGATGCGCCAAAAGCGCAGGGATTCCGTCGTTGTGGTACGAATTTCCAGCAGTTGCGCATAAAATTCGGTGGAGATCTGGTCGGCGGTTTCGTCTCTCAACCAGGATTGAATGTCCGGATACGAGTTTTCAAGAGCCTCGAACATCACATCACGGTATTGTGGTGGAACGACCTGCACCAGGCGCGTCAGGTGAGCACGCTGTGGATGAGATTCTCCCTTAGCCCAACGGGTGAGCGTCATTGGAGAGAGGCCGATAGCCGTTGCCATGCGCTGCTGTTCCCCAGGAAGCTTGATAATCTGTAGCAAGAGATTTTGCCATGAGTGAGTCGTGACCAACTTTCCACCTCACAATTAATCTTCCGCTCTACCAAATTTCCCAATATTGCGAAACTTTTGGTAGCGCATTTCAAGTAGCTCATCTGCCGGAAACTGTTTTAAGTCGGCAAGTTGCCTCAGTAATGTAGCCTTGAGGGTATCTGCCGCGGCTCGATGATTGTGGTGCGCCCCCCCCAGCGGTTCTGGAATCAGCTCATCTATAAGGTCGATACTTTTGAGTTCGCGAGCACTGATCCGCATAGCTTCTGCAGCCTGCGGTGCAAAGGCGGTATCACGCCAGAGGATGTTCGCTGCTGCTTCAGGGGGCGCAACTGAATAGATGCTGTACTCTAACATCAAGATACGGTCGGCAATGCTAATGGCCAGAGCACCGCCGCTGCCACCTTCGCCAACCACAACAGCAATGATGGGCACGCGGAGGCGCGACATCAAATAGAGATTTGAGGCGATTGACTCGGCCTGGCCACGTTCTTCGGCTTCCAGGCCTGGGAATGCTGCCGGTGTGTCAATCAGGCAAACAATCGGGAAGCTAAATCGCTCTGCCTGCTGCATGACACGTGCCGCCTTGCGATAGCCTTCTGGGTGGGGCATGCCCAGGTTGCGGAACTGTTTCTCCTTCGTATCGCGTCCTTTCTGGTGGCACACGAACATCACGGTGTTCCCATCAAGTGTAGCCGGCCCGGTCATGATGGCATGATCGTCACCAAAGGTGCGGTCACCGTGCAACTCGAAGAAGTCATTGCACATAAAACGAATGTAATCAGCCGCATACGGTCGATCTTTGTGGCGCGCTACCAGCACCGTTTGCCAGGATGAAAGTTTACTGTAAATCTCTTCTGTGCGGCGTCGCAGCTCGCGCTCGGCCTCTTGTAATTGAACATGCTCGCTGGGTTTCAGGTGATCGCCCTTGCGCTGCAGGTTAATGATCCTTTTTTCCAGGTCAGCCAGTGGTTTCTCAAATTCCAGGTCGTATGCCATCCCATCCTCCTCCTTATTCAATGACTTGTTTGAGTTTGCGAATGGTTCTTCTCATGAGATTCGTGGCTGCCGCTACCAGCTTTTGCATAGAAGCGTAATAACCGTGCCAGGGTCTGTCGCAGATCACGCCTGTGGACAATCGCATCGATCATGCCGTGCTGAAGCACGAATTCAGAGGTTACTGCGCCTTCGGGGAGTTTCACATGCATGAAGCCTTCGATGACCCGCGGCCCGGCGAAACAGATCAACGCTCCGGGCTCAGCGAGAGTGACATCGCCCAACATGGCAAAGCTGGCGGTTACGCCCCCTGTGGTTGGATCGGTCAGCAGGCTGAAGAATGGTAGCCTGGCCTCGCCCAGCTTGGCAAGAGCCGCCGAAGTTTTTGCCATTTGCATCAATGAGTAGAGGCCCTCTTGCATACGCGCACCACCGGAGGCAGTGGAGATCAGTACGGGTATGTCTTTCTCAATCGCCAATTCAATGGCTCGCGTAATCTTTTCGCCGACTACCGACCCCATGCTGCCGCCGATGAAACGAAAATCCATGATCGCCAATGCAAGCGGTAGCTCTTCAATGGCAGCATGGCCGATGACCACCGCCTCATTCAAATTCACACTCTCGCGTTCCTCAGCCAGTTTTCCGGCGTAGGCTTGTGAGCGAACTACAAATTTGAGTGGATCAACGGAAATTATGTCCCCGTCTATTTCGACGAAACTAACAGGATCTACCAATAGCTCAATACGCTCGTATGCGGAAATCTTGAAGTGATAGCTACAGCGCGAACAGACCTTCAGGTTCTTTTCCCAGTCGCGACCTACTAAGATCTCTTTACACTTGGGACACTTTAGAGCTAAATTGCCCGCAAAGGGTTGAGTTGGTTTGGGCTGGTTGTGCGAGGATGTATGCGCTGTGGATGGAACTTCAGCTTCTTTGACCATAACTCCCTCCTCGTCAGTCTTGCGCGAAGAGCGCAGCCACAAAACTTTGCGGATCAAACGGTGCCAGGTTCTCGACCTTTTCTCCTGTGCCGATGAATTTGATAGGCACGCCCAGATCATCGGCAACAGCGAAAGCAAAGCCACCCTTGGAAGTACTATCCAATTTTGTGATAACCACGCCGGTCAAACCAATGTCGGCGGCAAACTGGCGAGCTTGCAATAGCGCATTCTGGCCCGTCGTCGCATCCATGACGATCAACAACTCATGAGGTCCTTTGGGGATGAACTTCTGAATGACTTTGTTGATCTTCTTCAACTCCTCCATCAGGTTATACTTCGTCTGGAGACGACCGGCAGTATCGACGATCAGGATATCGTATCCCCTGGTACTTGCCGCCTGGATGGCATCGTAGACCACCGCGCCTGGATCGGAGCCGGGGTTCTGGCTGATCACCGGAACGCCAACGCGCTCCGCCCACACTTTGAGTTGATCGATGGCCGCAGCCCGGAAGGTATCGGCAGCCGCGAGCATGACTTTATGGCCTTCTCGCGTCAAACGATAGGCCAGTTTAGCGATGGTGGTGGTCTTCCCGGAGCCATTAACTCCAATCACCAGCACAACGGTCAGCGGCGAGTCTGTGGCGATGCGCAGGGGAGAGGGTTGCCCCAGCAGTTTGGCCAGTTCTTCACGCAGGGCACGCTGCACCTGTGTCCCCGTCTTCATGCGTTCTTCCATGACTCGCTGTTGCAGGCGTTTTAGCAGCCATTCACTGGTACTGGGGCCAACATCGGCGCCCAGCAGAGCTTCTTCCAGTTCGAGCCAGAGATCATCGGTGATGTCGTTTTGTTTGAAGGCATCCCCCATCCGGCTAAAAATTTGCCGGGTGCGGCTCAAACTGTTCTTAAATGGATTGAAGCGTTGCTCAGACAATGTTAAACTCTCTTTGACACTCAAAAAAGAGGGTAACACACCAGATATTTTGTGGTGATTTTCCCTCTACATAAGATAAAAGGCAAAAGGGGCACGTACATGCCTTTTGCCTCCTTGTTCCAGTCGTATTGCGAACAACCATTGTCGACAAATCTGTTTAGCCCGGTAGGCACAAGTCCTACCTGCCCTATACAAACTTACTGACGACCGCTGCGATACGAATGAAGTGACCCGTCGCTAATAGGTTCGTTAATGATGATATCGCCGTTACGGATCTTAATGTTGTACAGGCAAGAGGGATTAGTGCAGACCCAGGCCTTGTACTCGATGGAAGCTCCCTGGCTACCGAAATCCGAAAGCGGAACCAGATCACCTTCACTACATTTGCGACACCGAGGAAATGCGTTTTCCACGAAATCGCCTCCTTCCTTCTCCTTGGAGGATAGTATTCACCCGCTTTGCTACATGACATCGCTGAGTGAAGAAGTAAGCCGAGGGGGAGCCTCCGCCGCTGCATCCGCATCCCCACAGCAGGTTAATCCATGCTGTCGCTATCATACCATAAAAAGCGTCTTGTGTCAGCATTCTTTATGAAGAATTTTTCATCATTCTTCATCGGTGTGCTTTTCTCTGCCCTTTTTTCAATCTCTGTCCATCTATGGCAACACATTGGCACTATCGATTGAAGAGTATGTCAAATGTATTCACACCAGTTGCTTACACCTTCCAACACCGTATATGCCTAGCATAACAGGTGCCACAAATTCCGTCAAGCATATAGCTCCATTGTTCTACATGTATCAATATCATTACTGTCTGATTGCGTAAAATTCCCCAGCAATGGAAATCTCTTCATCTTTTCAAAAGGCAACAAACACAAATCCCTATCCCTTCCGCAATAACAAGGAGAACATGTTTTTCTCTAACGCTTCAGAATCAAGATGATGTGCCGATTGATATATTGTTACATTGGTTGCGCAACAACGACAAGTTTTCGTCTACCATACCTGTTTTGCAGTTTGGCATGATTATTGCAATGAACTGTAGTGGGAGAGTGAATTAAGCCTGACATGTATTCCCGCCTCAGTTTGGGAATATTTGCTTGTCTGGCCGCCTGCTATTTTGTGTATTTGACATAAAGTATCCAGAAGGAGTACTGGTAATGGGAACAAAAGCAACAAGGACACTGCATAGCGTGGGTAATGAGATAGCCGTACTACCAGGGAAAAAGAGTGCCACCAAAGAGAGGGGCGCTTATGACGAAAGCGATATCTTTATCGAACCTGAAATAGATAACGAAAGTGACGAAGGTGACGACGAGGGTGATGATGAGTTAGAAGAAGAGGGAGAGGTTCAGAGAGGAGTAATTGATGATTCTGTCAAGCAGTATCTCAAAGAAATTGGCTTGTATCCTCTGTTGACCGCCGAGCAAGAGCTGCTGTTGGCCGAGCGCGTGGCTCACGGGGACTTACGTGCTCGCCAAAAGCTTATCGAAGCCAACCTGCGCCTCGTTGTCAGCATTGCTAAACGCTACTCGAACCAGGGGTTGCCCCTCCTGGACTTGATCCAGGAAGGCAATATTGGCCTGATGCGGGCCGCCCAAAAATTTGACTACAAGCGCGGTTTCCGTTTCAGTACCTATGCCACCTGGTGGATTCGCCAGGCCATCAGCCGTGCCATCGCGGAACATTCGCGTACCATTCATATTCCGGTGCATGTCGTGGAATTGATTTACAAGATCAAGCGTGTTGCTCGTCGCCTATACCAGGAACAAGGCATTGAGCCGCTACCAGAACAACTGGCCTCCGAATTGGGGCTGATGAAAGATCGCATTATCGAGCTGCTGAACATCTCTGAACAGCCTATCTCGCTCGATGCCCCGGTCGCCGATGATGAACAGTACCACCTTGCCGATATCCTGGAAGATGTCGGAATGGTTGCTCCGGTGGACCAGGTATCGCAACAGCAGCAGCGCGAACATATCGAACGAGCGATGGCCGTGCTGAACCCTCGCGAGCGCACCATCATCGAGATGCGCTACGGCCTCTGCGATGGTCATTACCACACCCTCGACGATGTCAGCGCAAAATATAAGCTGACCCGAGAGCGCATTCGCCAGATAGAAGTCAAAGCCCTGCGCAAGCTCCGCTACCCGGAACGCTTTGAAACTGGACTGTGTGAATACGCACAGGCCTAGCACAGCCCCTAAAACACGCGGAAAAGCGTGCGATTTTTGCGTGGCTGAGGCAAGCGCAGCCACTACTATACACGACGTGATACGCTCGTTGCGTCATATAGTAGTGGCTGCGCTTGCCTCAGCCACGCTAGTCCCTACACTCAACGCAAAATTGCACGACCACCTGTCTTACACTTCCGCGGCTACCCCGCCAGCCATCGCTTGCAGGTAGGCATAGATGAATGGGTCTACATCCCCAGCCAGGTACCCATCTGTATCGCCAGACTCATAGTTCGTGCGGTGATCCTTGACAATATTGTAGGGATGAATAGTTACCGAGCGGATTTGCGTGCCAAAGTCAGCCTGCACATGCTCGCCTTTGAGCCTGGCCGCCTCCTCTTCGCGCCTCTTCTGCTCCCGCTCAAACAGGCGAGCTTTGAGCAGCTTCATCGCGACCTCGCGGTTCTGAATCTGCGAGCGTTCATTCTGACAGGTCACGACAATGCCCGAAGGGATATGGCGCATGCGCACCGCCGAGTCGGTCTTGTTGACGTGTTGTCCACCCGCGCCCGTCGAACGATAAGTATCGACTTCAATATCTTCGGGACGAATGGTAATCTCGATAGCGTCCTCGATGTCGGGCATGACCTCAACCTTGGCAAACGAGGTATGGCGGCGATGCGCGGCATCAAAAGGGGATAGGCGGATCAGCCGGTGAGTGCCAATCTCTGAGCGCAGGTAGCCATAGGCATAGCGTCCAGTAATCTCCACCGTGACGCTTTTCACTCCGGCCTCGTCGCCTTCGCTATAATCATAGATCTCAGTGCGGAACTTATGTTGCTCGGCCCAGCGCAGGTACATGCGTAACAGCATCTCTGCCCAATCCTGAGCATCAACCCCACCGCTGCCCGCGTGGATACTCAAGATCGCATTGCGCTCGTCATGCTCGCCGCTTAACATCAGCGCGAATTGCAACTTCTCAACTTCTTGCTCGGTGGTCGCCACCGACTGCGCGACCTCCGCCTGCATCTCTTCATCTGGCTCCTCCTCCAACCATTGAGCCAATCCCAGCAGGTCGTTCAGTTGCGCCTCAATCTTTTCCCAGGTCGAGACTTCTTCACGCAGCGCGTTCAACTGCTGCATTTGTGCTTGAGCCTTGCGGTTATCGGACCAGAAGTCCTCCGCCATGCTCTCGGCCTCAAGTACACCTATCTGTTTTGTCTTATTCGTCAGGTCAAAGACGCACCATAGTTTTCTGGACACGTCCCTGCAGGCGTTCGATGTGATTTGTTAGTTCATTCATGTGAGGTATTGTAGCACGTTTTGGGGGGATCGTACATCTATCAAACAATAATAATATAGCCTACCCCAATAGTATCCCCATCAGCAACAACTGTCCCGCCTCAGTGCTCCCACTGGGAGGAAGAGACTGCACCAGCAGTAGGCCCGGTTGGTTTTGTACGCCATTTGTATAGAGCAATATCCCAGAATACGTACCGCTTGCATCTACGTTCAGGGTTGGATTATTTAAGAACGATAGAGGAGTCAGAGTATGGTCAAAAAGTGTCGCCATCGCCTGCCCATCAGCCAACGCCCCTGTGCCTTTGATGGTTGTGGGCGAAGTCATTATGCTTCCTACCTGTGGTTGATCTACAGTTAAACCTGTGGATTGTGCCCTGGTCACAAACCAGAGACCCGTACTGTTGTGCTGGATGAGGCGTTCGAGTGTCACGCTAACTTGTAGCGGGGGAGTCTGCTGCATGAGCTGTACCTGGGCTGTTATACCGTTGTTGTTCGACACGGCATCCTGAGGGCTGATGGCGGGCCACTTGAAGATATCCTTTGCCATCTGCTCAGCCGTCATCATTGGATCGCTCCACGGCAGCGTTTGACCATTGTTGGCCTGCTGCTGCAATGCCTCGGCCTCCCCTCGGCTGGTGACCGGGTACGAGCTGGGGAAGGCAACCTGTACAAACGCGCCATGCTGCCAGCTATATTCTCGATAGACATTCTGCTGCATTGGCTGAATCAGGGTAGATGCCTGTGGCGAGATGGTCGTATCAAGCTCACCCGTAACCAGGGTGTTGGCCGAACTGATGGACGCCGTTCCCTGGAGTAGGTCCCGCTGGGTGAATAATGTCGTCAGTTTGGGGGTATGCTTTTGCATCGTGCAGCCATAAATGTACACATCGAGTGCCTGTTGTGTACCGCTATTCTGCACCTGTACCAGTGCAGCGGGCTGCCCTCCACTCAGCTGGTTGACAAATTGTACGGCTCCCATCTCCTGCGACTTCGGCTGGAGATGGACCAGTTGGGTATAGTCGGTGCTGCGCATCAACCCGGGACAGTTCATGGGAGGAGCGACAACTACAACGGTATTAGAGCTGTGCAT
>WNFB01004802.1_pt1 | contig 17477 bp, 14 predicted proteins | sample 5400501 | NCBI WGS metagenome assembly WNFB01 (sample SAMN13153341, study PRJNA577476) | soil metagenome | isolation source: 200 cm saprolite under Douglas fir tree site 2 hole 1 | place: USA:California | collected 2015-04-18 | reverse complement strand
CAGACGAGATTGAGTGCATCGAGGAGGGCGGCACCGAGCCCACCGTCGCCTTGCTGCGGCGTCTGGCTGCCGCACTGGACGCCGACGTGCGCCTCACCGCAGGCCACGACCTCGGCTCCATGTGGTTCGAGACCCACGCAGCCTGACCAGCCCAGCCCGAGCCCTGCACGCCGGACACGAGGCCGTTCCGGGCTTCCCATGTCATCGGCCCCGCCAGCAGCGAAGGCGGCGGCTCGCCAGCCTGCCACCGAGCGTGGCCTAACCCTCGCCACGGCGACCACGTATATCCGCCGATCTGCATGCCGAGCGAAGCGCGACAGCATGACCCGCGCGTGGCGTAGATCTGGAAGATCGGGGCCGTCGGCGCTCGGTCATAGCCGATGAGCGGGAACTGTTAATGCAGTGCGGCAGTTTCGCCGGGTTCGGCGTGGCGTCGCCGCCCACGCGCTGGCGCGGAGGCACACGTTCACGTCACGAGCTTCCAGTAGGAATCCTTCCGCCGAATGCGCCCGTCTGGGGCGAGGTCGAACAAGTCACAGCCCCGGACGCATACGTGTTCGCCTGAGGGGGTCGTCCCAGTCAGCAGCCACCTGGAGACGGCGTGTTCACCACATGCCCAGTGCTCGTCCTCGCCGTAGTGCACGTCCGGCAGGCCTTCAAAACGCTGCCCCAAACCCGCTCGTACCGCCTCACGGCCCACGAACCGGGTTCCCCAGGGCTGGCTGCCCCGCGGTGTCTCCAGCACGCAGTCATCGGCGAAGAACGCCATGATGCGGTCGAGATCGTGGGCGTTAAACGCCTCAAGCAGATCCTTGAGTCTCTGTGCCTCGGTCATGACGCTGATACTGCACGACAGGACGAAGCGGCACGGCCCATCCCCCCGCGGCGGGCGAGTCTAGGAGCTAAACACTGGCGAACAACGCCCGCACATAGCCGCATAGGGCGCGCCAGATCAGGCGGGGTCTGCCATCGGCGGCCGGGCCGTTGGTTCACAGCACCGGCGGGCTCCTCGCCCGATGACGCCCTCCAGACCAGACCAGTCATGCCGCTCAAGGTTGGCGGTCGGCCCCGGGTTACGTCGATAGGCGGCATCACGCTGAGTGATTGAGGAGGTCAGGGAGAACGCGCGCCGACCCGCCGATCTGCGCGGACGCCGATTGATGCTGATCAGAACGCTGGCAACCCAGAACTGGGCAGTCTGCGCGTCTATAGGGCAGCACGGACAAGAACCGCTCGATCGGCCGGCTCGTGCAGGCGATCGGAATGAGCGTCACATGCCGGATGCTCGGAAGGCTGCCCGGCTGGCGAGCAGGTTCAGGTGATGGCCGCCGGGTACGGGTGGCCGAAGCGTACCCGTACGGTCGGTAACGCCTGTCGTCGGCTGCTGGTGCCTGCGGATGGTATCCGCAACCGCGACAGTTCCCTGTCCGGGCAGGCCGCCTTACGCTGCTCCGCAACTTGGTATTTCGCGGCCGCAACCTCGGGATCCGCGTCCCCAGGTGGACGCAAGCCCGGTAAGCGTTCACGATTTATGATGAGGGACGAATCCCATCCCGCTTCCTCTACGACCACTCACGCAGAGGGCCAGGTGCTCCCGCAGTGTCGCCTTGTGGTGAGGGATGGGACGATGATGTTCGGCGTAGACGACTCGCAGGTTGATCGCCGAAGTCGGGTCCAGCCTCATGCTGGGGAGTGGGTGTGAGGAGGGGTGCGTTGGGAGAGATCTTCATCAGCCACGCAGCCGCGGATACGGAGCTGGCTGCCCGCATCGCCGAGGGTATCCGCCAGGCCGGTCACAACATCTTCTTCGACTCCGACCGGGAGGACGGCATCGGCCCCGGAGCGGCCTGGCAGCGAACGCTGTTTCGTGAGCTGCGGATTTGCGACGCGGTGGTGTTCCTCAATGGCAGGGCCGGACAGGCATCCAAGTGGTGTCACTCCGAATTAGTGGTGGCCACCGAGCTGGGTAAGCGGATCTATTCGACGTGACACCCGACTATCGAGGGCATCCCGCGAGGATGGATTTAGTCTGTCAGTGCCGGATCCCGCATCCGATCGGGCGGGCGGAACGAGCTCTCCGCGTACAGCGGCGGTCCGATAATGCGGTGGCTCCCGTTCTGCACCTGAAAGACGAGGTGGGCCTGTCCTAGTGATGGGTCGGGCGTGACGTCGGGGAACGCCAGCCCTGACTGTCCAGGGTTGTCTAGGTAGTACGCGCCGTTGATACCGCGGTAACGGATGCGTCGTAGTTGCTGGGCTACGGCACCGAAGCGTGAGGGGTCGGGCACGGACATCCAGGCCTGCGCCAGCAGGTGGATCTCGTCGTAGGCGATTCCTGCATGGGAGCGGCCTGGCGGCCGCCCGAACGCGCGCGTGTAGCAATCGGCGAAATGCTGCCCGAGCAGGTCGCTGTAGGTTCCAGTCATAGTCGCCCAAACCAGGCCCTCGGCAGCAGGCCCGGCGAGCTGGAGGAATTCTGGCACCGACGGCGCGTAGATCGCGTACACCAGCGCCTGCGGCACCCGCCGGACGATCAGGCACTGGAACGCCGCGAGTTCCCTCGCGAGGAAATCCGTGATCATGATCGCTGCGGGGTCGAGGCGTGCGATGCGATCCACCACGGCTGACCAGTCGGCGTCGAGCGCCGGAACGGTCTCGATGGCCGTGATCTGCCACCCGGACCGTTCAGCGAGCTCTGTTGTCAGCCGGTTCACCATCTGACCGCTGGGCAGCGGCGTCTCGACGAATATGAGCCGGCGACTGCGCGCCTGCCAGCTCCCGGTCTCCCGCAGTTCGTTCAGGAACCGGATGAATCCAGGGCCGTAGTAGAGCTCGGTGGGGCACACCTGGAAGATGGCACGGTGCTGCGCCTGGTTGTCGCGCACGATCTGGGCTTGGGCCTCGGACGTCATCGCATGCAGATACGGCGCCCCGTAGTCTGCGGCGAGCTCACGTGCAACGTCCATGCAGCCTTCGGCCAAGAGGTATCCGGACGTGATCGCGCCGACATCGGCGGCGAACAGCCGCTGGAAGGCCAGCCGGACGCCGCTCGCCGAGAAGATGTCGATGTCGACCACGACCTGCTCGACAGGCCGCCCGCCGATCCCGCCGCGCGCGTTGATCTCGGCGACCGCCAGCGCCGAGCCGTTCCGCATCTCCCGGCCGTCGTTGCTGGCCGGGCCGCCGAGCGGGAACGCGGAGCCGATCCGCAGCGGGCGCTGCACCCGCAGGCGCAGCGAAGGTGCGGCGCTGGCGCCCACTGATGGCGCTTCACCCTCCGCCCGTGCGTGCAGGAACCCGACTGTCAGGCCCAGAGGGGGGGTTCCCCGCCCCGGCAGGGGAAGCCGTAGATAGCCGCGATCGACGGCCACGCCGGCCGCTCCGGCGCGGCTGGTCTGGCGGAGCTTGCCGAGGATGTGCCCGACATGCGTCGAGACTGTCCGGTTGCTCGCGATGAGCCTCGCGGCAATCTCCTGGTTACTCAGCCCGCCGGCCATAAGGGTCAGGACGTCGAGTTCTCGCGGCGTCAGTCGTTCAGGCAGCGCGGCCGGGGTCAGTGTGATGAGCGCGCCGACTCCGTGCATGTCCGGGGGGGCCTCGCCCAGGCAGACGTGGACCCAGCGTCCATCCGGATCCTTCCAGAAGAACCGTCCCGACGCGGCTTCGCATTCGGTGAACGCACGTGCGTACTCGATGAGCTTGGGGTTGGCGTGGAGATAGCGGGCCGTATCGGGAGCGTCGAAACCATCGACCCAGCCGTCCGCGTGGACGACTGCCGACCGGCACATCTCAGCCAGCCGGCCGGCCGGTGGCGCCGCGCCGTATCTGAGGGCACGCCTCATTTGCCTCGCCACTAGCCCGACCTCGGAGGAATACGTCAATTGACGGATGTAGTGACCATATACCCCGGGTAAATCTATAGATCAACTTCGTCGGCCGGGAACCGCCCGTCGCGGCTCCGGAGGAGGTCATCTCATGGCAACCAGCCGGTCTGGTCTGACACGCAAGGATTTCCTGCGGGGCTTGGGCGCCGCCGGGGCGGGGGGGCTTGTCGTCGGCGGCGCCGGTGGCTTCTTTGGAGGGCGCGCCTCGAACGGCGCGACGGCGGCCACGGTGAGCTCGAGCAAGCAGCCGATTGTGATCGGCTCGGGCAGCCCGGTAACCGGCGCGTTGGCAGGCGATGGCCTGATGATGGTCCGCGGGCAGCAACTCGCAGTCGCCGAGATCAACGCCGCGGGCGGCGTGCTGGGCCGGCCGCTGCAGCTCTCGGTGCTCGACACGCAGCTCCAGCAGCCGGATGTGATGAGGACCGTCTTCCAGAAGTTCGTGTCGCAGAGCGTGGCCGCGGTGTTCGCGGGGTTCACCACGTACAGCTCGGTAGAGTTTCCGATCCTGGCCCAGGCGGGAATCCCCACCTTTCACGTCAACACCTGGCACGGCAATGTTGACTTCGTCAAGCAGCATGGAATCAAGAACATCTTCCAGGGAGATCCGTCGGAGACCTGGTACGGACCAGGTTTCGTCGGGCTGGTCGATAACCTGATCAAGACCAAGGCGTGGGCGCCGTCTTCGAAGACGATGGCGATTGTCACCAGCAACGACCCCTACAGCCTGAACATCTCGAACGCGTTCCAGGCTGGAATGCAGAAACTCGGCTGGAAAAGCACGATGTTCCAGCAATTCACCATACCCCAGGCGGACTGGAGCGCGGTGCTGGTGAACATCCGCAGCCGGCCGCCGGGGATCGTGTTCTTCAGCGACTACGCGGCCGGCGACGAGGCGTCATTCATCAAACAGTTCCGGCAGTCGCCAACACCGTCGCTGGTCTATCAGCAGTACGCGCCGTCAATCCCACAATACCTGCAGCTCGCGGGCAGCGCGGCCAACGGGGTCCTGTGGTCGACCGTGGTCGGCATCCTGCAAAACGATCCCATCGCCAATCCGTTCAACGCGGCCTTCCAGCGGAAGTTCAGCGCCTCAGCGGGGTTCAGCAACGCCGGCGACCAGTACGACCTGGTCCACCTGTGGGCGCAGGCGGCATCCGAGTCCGGTGATCCGTACGACTTCGCAAAGGTCAATGAGGTCGTCAAGAACACCGTTTACCGTGGCGCTTGCGGCGTCTATCGGTTCCCTGACGACTATCTCACTTGTTACCCCTATCCCGATTACACGAAGGACCCGAGCCTGGGCCTACCCCACCTCACCTTCCAGATCCAGAACGGGAGGCAGGTGCTGATCTCGCCCGAGCCGTACACCACGGGCAGCTTCCAGCTTCCTGGCTGGCTGAAGCGGTGACGTCCGGCCCGGCCCTCGAAGCCCGCAAGGTCTGCAAGAGCTTCGGGGGACTGCGGGCGGTCGACGATGTGACGTTCGCTGTGACGGGCGGCGAGATCCTCGGGATCGTCGGCCCCAACGGGGCAGGCAAGACAACCCTGTTCGATGTGGGCCGGGGTGCCGGTGCACACGCGTTCGCGCCTCGGTGTGGCCCGGACCTTCCAGCACCCGACCGCCGCCGGCTCGCTGACGGTCGCCGAGAACATGCTGCTCGCCGCCTCGTTCCGGCGGACCCGCGCCGGCGGCGACCGGGACAGCCGGCCAGCCAGCGAGGTGGCGGCGGAGTTCCTCGAGTTCGTGGGGATGGAGGACAAGGCGGGGCAGGAGTCCGGCCCGCTCGGGGTCTTCGACAAGAAGCGCCTCATGCTGGGCACCGCCCTCGCGATGAACGCGCGCGCTCTCCTGCTCGACGAGCCTTTTGGAGGCCTTACGCCCGCGGAGATCGACGACACGATCGGGCTGGTCAGGCGGGTACGGGACCGGGGGCTGGCAGTGGTGTGCATCGAGCACGTGGTGCGGGCGCTGACGTCGCTGGCCGATCGTGTGCTCGTGATGCATCACGGGGCGACGTTCTTCGAGGGAACCCCCCAGGAGATGCTCGCCGACGACCGGGTGATCGAGGTGTATCTGGGATCCCGCCACCGGAAGGGCGGCACCATGTGAACACGCCCATCCTCCAGGTCAGCGGCTTGTGGGCTGGCTACGGTGACGAAGCGGTCATCCGCGGCCTCGGGGTCGCGGTCGAGCCCGGCGAGGTCGCGGTCATCATCGGGCCGAACGGGCACGGGAAGACGACGTTTCTGCGCACGCTCAGCGGCCTGCTGCAACCCTCGCGCGGGGAAGTGCTGCTCGACGGTGAACCGGTGCAAGGCCACGCCGCCGAGCGTCTCGCAAGGCTGGGGCTCGTGCACGTGCCCCAGGGGGATGGACTGTTCGCCACAATGACGGTCGAGGAGAACCTCCTCATGGGCGCGTTCCCCGTATCGTCGTGGCGCACCCGGCGCCGCGCGCTGGAGCGTGTCTACGAGCTGCTTCCCGGCGTACGGGACCGGGCCGGGCAGCGCGTGAGAACCCTGTCCGGTGGTGAGCGGCGGCTCACCGCGCTCGGGCGGGGCCTCATGCGGCCGTCCCGGATCATGCTGATCGACGAGCCGTCCCTGGGCCTTGCGCCCGTGGCCATCGACACCGTCTACGGGGCGATCGCCGAGCTGAAGGCCTCATCCACCACGCTCCTGCTTGTCGAGGAGAACTTTACCCACGTGGCCGGCGTCGCAGACACGGTTCACGTGGTCGAGATGGGGACCGTGGTCCGCAGCGGCTCGTTTGACGAGCTCTCGCGTGATCCGACCGTCGTCGAGACCTACCTCGGGAGCCTCTAGCGATGAGCGCGACCGACGTCGTCGGAATCCTGGTGACCGCCGTGATCCTCGGGTCGATCTACGGCCTGGTCGCCATCGGCATGACCCTGATCTACGGAACCCTGCGCATTCTCGACATGTCGCAGGGATCGATGGTCATGATCGGCAGTTTCGTTGCCTGGGGCGTGCTGGTCGTCGCGGGATGGAATCCGGTCGTCGCAATCCTGTTCGCCTTCGTCGCGACCTTCCTGCTCGGCACCTTCACGCAGCTGGTCTCCGTGCAGCCGCTGATGAAGCGCCGGAGCGCGATCGACTTCGAGATGGTCACGTTCATCACGACCTTCGCCGTGGCCATGGTGTTCACAAACCTGGCACTGGAGATCCTCGGGCCTTTCCAGCGGAACGTGACCCCGGTCGTGGCCGGCGGGATCAACGTGTACCAGGGCGTCAACCTGCCCTACCAGTCGATGGCCATGGCGGTCGTCTCGATCCTGCTGATGGCAGGTCTCGGCCTGTTCCTCGCCCGCACGCGCTGGGGGATGGCCATCCGCGCGGTGGCGCAGGACCTGGACGCGGCCCGCCTGATGGGGGTGCCGGTCAGCAAGCTGTACCCGCTCACGATGGGACTCGCCTCCGCGCTGGCCGGCATCGCGGGCGTGTTCCTCGGTGGGCTGTACTTCGCCTACCCGCAGGCCGGTGACCTGCCGCTGCTCGAGGCGCTCATCGTCGTGATCTTCGGGGGGCTTGGCAGCCTGCCCGGCACGGTCTACGCCGCGTACGCGATCGGGCTCATCCAGGCGACAGCCGAGGTGCTGGTTGGCACCACATGGTCGCTGCCGATCCTCTACGGCGTGATCCTGCTCGTCCTGGTCGCCCGGCCCCAGGGCCTGCTGGGCAAGCCATCGGAGGCCAGGCTGTGAGCGCTCGGCAGCCCCGGTTCCTCTCGATGACACCGGCCCGCAGGATCAGCGTCGCCGGGATGGTGCTGCTGGTCGCCGCGTTCCCGCTGGTCGACCAGAACCAGTACCTGCTATCGGTGATCGTCTCGACACTGGTGCTGCTCGTTCTGAACACGAGCTGGAACTTCGTTCTGGGTGTCGCCGGGGTGTGGAACTTCGGCCAGCTGGCGATCTACGCGCTGGGCGGCTACGGCGCGGGCATCATCATGCTGCATACACCGCTGCCGCCGTGGCTGGCAGTGCTGGGCGGCGGCGTGGTCGGCGCCTTCGCATCGGTCCTTCTCGCCTTTCCTACGCTCCGGCTGTACGGCATCTACACGTCGCTGCTGACATTCTCGTTCGCCGAGATCATCCAGTACGTGATCGTAAACGACGGGTCCGGGCTTACCGGCGGGTCGTTCGGGTTCCCGATCGTCAAGGGCCTTTACTCCTCGCTTAGCCCGGACGCGTCAATGCGCGCGTACTACTGGACGATCCTGGGTGTGGTCGTGGCGTCCACTGTCGCCCTGGCCGCCGTCAGCCGTTCTCATCTCGGGATCGCGCTCCGGGCGGTCCGCGATGCGCCCGCCTACGCCGCCGCCCGCGGGGTCAGCCCGCTGCGCTACCGGGTGATCGCGTTCGCAATCTCGGGCTTCCTCGCAGGCATCGCCGGCGCCTTGTATCTCAGTTTCAACCAGAGCATCTCGCCGTCTGTCATGGGCCTGACCCCGATGAGCATCGACGTGACGATGCTCGTGATCGGCGGACTCGGCACCGTCTTCGGGCCGCTGATCGGAACCACGATGCTCGCGATCGTGCAGACGTCGCTGGTGAGCCACCCGGGCATAGAGCTGACAGTCCTCGGCACGTTCCTGCTGATCGTCGTGGTGTTCGTGCCAGGCGGCCTTGTCGGGCTGATCGCCCGAACCCAGCGTCGTCTGGCCGCATGGGCCGCGGAGGACGAGACCAGCGCCCCGGCGGACGAGACGGAGGCTGCGCCGCCGCGGGCCGCCGCCGTTCCCCCCGGGGAGCCCGGATGAGAAGGGAAGGTCCAGCAAGCATGTGGCCCAACGGAGCGCGCTGCGCTGCCTCGTTCACGTTCGATTTCGACGCCGAGGAGGTGTGGATTGGCGAGGATCCTGAGAACGCCACTCGACCTGGCGTCCTCTCGCAAGGGACGTACGGAGCAAAGGTGGGGGTTCCAAAGCTCCTGGAGCTTCTGGACCGGTGTGGCGTTCGCGCTACCTTCTTCGTCCCTGGCCGGGTGGCCGAGCGTCACCCGGAGCGGGTGGCGGCCATCGTCGCGGCAGGCCACGAGCTAGCGCATCACGGCTATACGCACACCTCCCCGTCAGCGATGTCCCAGGAGGACGAGGAGAACGAGCTGATCAAGGGCCTCGAAGCGCTGCAATCGTTCGGCGGGGAGATCACCGGGTATCGCTCGCCGTCCTGGGATTTCAGTACCCACACGCTCGGCCTGCTGCAGGCGCACGGGTTCACGTATTCGTCGAACCTGATGGATGACGTCCGGCCGTACCGGCACGAGGGAACTTCCCTGGTCGAGGTACCGGTCCAGTGGACCCTGGACGACGCCGCCCATTTCTGGTTCGCTGGCGCCGCCTGGACGAAGAGCATCGCCACTACCGCTGCCGTCCGCTCGATTTGGGAAGAGGAATTCCTTGGCATCAGGGAAATGGAAGGCGCGTGCGTCTTCACCATGCATCCGCAGATCATCGGCCGCCCGGGCAGGCTCGCGTTCCTCGAAGCTTTCGTGACCTTCGTGACCGGTCACGAGGACGTCTGGGTGGCCACAGCTGGCGAGATTGCGAGCCGGGCATGAGAGCGATCGTCACCGGTGCCGCCCGCGGGCTCGGGGCGGCGATAGCGCAGCGGCTGGTGTGCGACGGCGTCGGCGTCGCGCTCGTCGATGTAAGCGCCGATGTCAAGGACGCCGCGGGCCGCCTGTCCGGGTTGTGCTCGGATGCCCGTGCGGTCGCACTCATCGCCGACGTGTCGGACGAGGCAGCGTGCGCCTGTGCCGTGGACTGTGCCGTCCGCGTCCTCGGCGGGGTAGACATCCTCGTGAACAACGCTGGGATCGGCGGGCCCGACACGTACGTCGTCGACACGCCCCTTGCGGAGTTCCGGCGAGTCCTCGACGTGAACCTGACCGGAACCTTCCTCATGTCCCGCGCCACGGCCAGGGTGATGATCGCTCAGGGCGGCGGGGGCGTGATCGTGAACATAGGTTCGCTGTTCGGCCAGCACGGCGTCCCCCGGTGTGCCGGCTACTGCGCCTCCAAGGCAGGCGTCGGGCTGCTGACCCACTCGCTCGCGCTGGAACTCGCCCCGCATGGGATCCGGGTCAACACGATCGCACCAGGTCACATGGCAACCGAGATGCACTGGGAGGAACTGAGGTCGCGTGCCGCGGCGTCGGGCACCTCCTTCAGCACGCAGGTGTCAGGGATCCGCGAAGTGGTGCCGCTCGGCCGTCACGGGGCCGGGGACGACATTGCCGGCGCCGTGGCGTGGCTCGTTTCCGCCGATGCCACCTACGTGACCGGCCAGACGATCGGAGTGAACGGTGGCGTGCACCTCAGCTAGCCGTGGCCGAGGCCCCCGGTGACCGCCGCCCGGCGCATGACGGGCCGCCGGGCACTGGTCACCGGAGGCGCCTCCGGGATCGGGCTTGCATGCGTGCGACGGCTCCTGGCCGAGGGCGCCAGCGTTGCGTTGATCGATCAGCGATCCGGCGCGCCGGCCGAGGTCGCGGCGATGGGCGCGGCGTCGGTAGTATGCGACGTCCGCCGAGCCGACGACGTGGCCAGCGCCATCCGCCAGGCGACCGCGGTGTTCGGGGACCCTGCGGACGTGCTCGTCAACGCCGCCGGGATCTACCGCGTCGCGCCACTGCTTGACCTGCTGCCCGAGGAGTGGGACGACGTGCTGGCGGTCAACCTACGCGGCTCGTTCCTGGCCGGACGCGCGATGGCTGCCGCGCTCATTGAGAAGGGAATGCCAGGGGCCATCGTGAATATCTCGTCGACCGCCGGGCTTGTGGCGGACGCCACCGAGCCGAGCGCGCACTACAACGCCAGCAAGGCAGGAGTGCTCGCGCTCACGCGGCAGATGGCCGTGGAGTGGGCGCCGCACGGAATCCGGGCCAATGCGGTCTGCCCGGGGGTGATTGACACGCCGATGTTGCGGCTCATGGAGGACCCTGCGGCGGGCGCGGGCTACCTCCAGACCGCGGTTCCGCAGGGGCGCCTGGGGACCCCGGACGAGGTCGCGGCAGCGATCACCTTCCTGGCGTCGGACGACGCCTCATACCTGACCGGCGTGGCCCTCCCGGTCGACGGCGGAATCACTGCGATCTGAGGTGCGATCCGATGGAAAGTCTCCCGCACGTGCGCGTCGAGGGCTCGGCCGTGGAGCGCGGCCGTCAGTATGGTGAGCAGGCGCGCGACCGCGTGCAGCGGTCGGTCGTGGCTTACCGGGGCGTGTTCGCGTACTACGCAGACTGGGACTGGCAGGCCGTGCGGCGGGAAGCAGCACGGTTCGAGCCGCCGATTGCCGCGTTCCGGCCTGCCTATCTCGACGAGATGCGGGGCATCGCCGAGGGGGCCGGCCTGGACCCAGCCGATGTGCTAGCGATCAACGTGCGGACCGAGGTGATGTTCGCGGCTAAGGCCCGGCAGGCGGCGCACCAGCAGCGCGGCGTGGCCGAATGCAGCGCATTCGCCGTCGTTCCCGCACCGGGCGTGCCTGGGCCGACGCTCACCGGCCAGAACTGGGACTGGCTCCCGCATTCGTCGCAGACAGCGGTGGTGCTGGAGGCCAGGCAGGACGCCGGTCCCGACTTCGTCACCGTGGTCGAAGCCGGCCTGCTGGCCAAGACGGGGATGAACTCCTCCGGGCTCGGCCTCACGACGAACGCGCTGGTGACCGACGCAGACGTCGGGGCCGCTGGCATTCCGTATCACCTCATGCTGCGCGCGATCCTGGACTGCGAGACGGTCTCTGACGCACTAGCGGTGCTGCAGGCCGGCACCCGGTCGTCGGCGGCGAACTATCTGATCACCCACCGTGACGGCATCGCGGTGGACGTGGAGGCAGCACCAGGCGATTTCTCCCGGCTATTCCTGCTGTTTCCCGACGACGGGGTGCTGCTGCACACAAACCACTTCCTCTCGCCCAGGTTCGACGCAAAGGATGTGTCCCTCTGGGTGATGCCCGACAGCCCTGTCAGGCTGCAGCGGCTCCGCGCCGGTCTTGCGGTGTCGAACGGCCTACCGTCGCTCGACGCATTCCGGATGCTCCTGGCCGATCATGCCAACTACCCGTCTGCCGTGTGCTGTCATCCGGACCCGCGGATGCACCCCTATGACCAGGGAGCGACGGTCGTCTCGGTCCTGATGGACCTCGAGGCCCGTTCTATGTGGGTCACGGACGGGAATCCGTGCTCCGTGCCCTACCGGCACCTTGACTACCGCGAGTTCCTGGCAAAGCCCTCGTCCGTCGCGGCGGCCAAGGCATGACCATCGAGTTCGGTCTCGGCCTCATCACCTGCCAGCACTTTCCAGGAGACACCCGCAGCGACCAGAATCTCTACACCCAGGCCCTGACCCTCGCCGCAGACGCCGATTCGCTTGGCCTGGACTCCGAATGGGTGTCCGAGCACCACTTCGGGACGACGCGTACTTGCCCTCGCTGCTGCCAATGTGCGCCGCGATCGCCGCGCGCACCCGGCGGATCCTGGTCGGCACGGCGCACCTGCTCGCCCCGTTGCACGAACCCATCCGCCTGGCGGAAGACGCCGCGGTGGTCCGGCGGCCCGCTTGTGCCGGGAATGGGCCTAGGCTGGCGGGCCGAAGAGTTCGACGCTCTTGAGCGGCGGACGCTGCGGCTGCTCGCTGAGAGCACCGTGCCGAAGGTACGAGCGCTGGCAGCGGAGCATGTCAGTGACTAACGCAACCTGGATTGTCGCCGTCGACACCGGGGGCACCTTCACGGACGCGGTCGCCCTCAGATCCGATGGGCTGACCCGGGTCGCGAAGGTATCGTCGACACCGCAGAACCCTGGGCTCGCGTTCGAGCGCGCGCTCGCCGAGCTGGCCGCGCACGACGTCCGGCCCGATATCACGGGCATGCTCTTTCACGGCACGACGGTCGCCACGAATGCGCTTCTGACCGGCCAGATGGCCCGTGTGGTGCTGGCGACCACGGAAGGGTTCCGCGACATCCTGGGATACCGCGACGGCACCCGCCCGGCCGTCTACGACCTTGCGCAACCGCGGCCGCGCGAGCTCGTGTCGCGCTATGACCGGATTGAGGTGGCCGAGCGGCTCTCCAGCCAAGGCGGGACGCTTGTTCCGCTCCGGCACAGCGAGATTGACCGGGCTGTCAAGGAGATCGCCGCGCGCGGCCCGGAGGCGGTGGCCGTGGCTTTCCTGTTCAGCTACCTGGATGGCCGGCACGAGCAGGCGATGGTCCGCGCACTGGAGGAACGGCTCCCTGGTATCCCGGTCACGGCCTCCTCGGCAGTGGCGCGCGAGTTCCGCGAGTACCCGCGGACCGCCACTGCGGTCGTCAACGCCGGCCTGCGGCCGGTCGTCGGCGGCTACCTGCTGGGCATGCGGGACCGGCTGCGGCATCTCGGCATGACGGCACCCCTGCTGATCATGCAGTCGAATGGCGGGTGCGTGCCCGCCGACCGGGCCGCCCGCGAAGCGCACCGGCTCGTGCTGTCCGGTCCCACCGCAGGCGTAGCCGGCGCCGCCGCCCTCGGCGCCCGGTACGGCTTGCGCCAGCTCATCTCCCTCGACATGGGCGGGACCTCGCTGGACGTCTGCCTCGTCCAGGATGGGGTTCCGCCCGTCACCGCAGTCCAGGCAGTGGACGATAACCCGATCCTGTGCCCGTCGGTGGATATCGTGACGGCAGGGGCTGGCGGCGGGAGCATCACCCGGGTGGATCGTGCTGGCAGGCTGCGGATCGGCCCCGAAAGCGCCGGGGCGATACCCGGGCCCGCCGCTTACGGCGCGGGAGGTGACCGCGCGACCTTGACCGACGCGCATGTGGTGGCGGGGACGCTGCCGTCTGGCGCGCCGCTCGCGAGCGGCCTCACCCTCGACGTAGCCGCCGCGAGGCGCGCGGTGGCGCTCGTCGGTGACCAACTCGGGCTCAGTGCCGACGACGCGGCGGACGGCATCGTGCGGGTGGCGGTGGCCCAGATGACCGGGGCGCTGCGGCGGGTGTCCGTCGGGCGCGGCATTGACCCCCGCGGGTACACGCTCGTCGCGTTCGGCGGGGCCGGCCCGCTTCACGCTGGCCTGCTCCTCCGCGAGATGGGATTCCGCGCCGTTCTCGTGCCGAGGTACCCGGGGATCTTCGCCGCGTCCGGGCTGGTCGCCGCTGACCTGCGGGTCGACAAGTCGCGGACGGTCCTGCGCGTCCTCGAGCCGGAGCTGCTGGGCGAGGCGGCGGCCTGGTACCGGGACGCCGCCCGGGACGTGATCGCCCGCCTGCGGCAGGACGGGATCCGGCGCAGCAGCATCCGGGTCGCGGCCTCGGCCGACTGCCGCTTCCTCGGGCAGGGGTATGAGCTGAACGTTCCGGTGGCGTCCCTGGGCAAGGCGGCCCTGGCGTCCCTCAGGGCTCGCTTCTGCGACCTGCACCTGCGCACGTACGGCCACGCCGACCCCGGCCAGCAGGTCGAGGTCGTGACGCTGCGCCTCGCCGCGTTCGGCGCGCTGCCCTGCCTGGATCCGGCCCTCACGCAGCGTGGCGGCGCGAGCCCAGCCCGGTCCGCGGTGACCGGGCGGGCACGGGCGCGGATGCCGGGGACCACCGCGCCATGTGAGCTTCCGGTGTACGACCGGGAGCGGCTCCGGGCAGGCAACCGTGTCCCGGGGCCTGCAATCGTGCACCAGCTCGACGCGACCACGGTGATCCTGGAGAGCCAGCGCGCACGGATCGATGCGCACGGCAGCATGTGGCTTGAGGAGGCGCGGTGACCGCACGCGAGGCGGGGGCGGCGCGGCGGGGGCAGGGCCGCATGGACCCGATCACGTTCGAGCTCGTCAGCGCCGCGCTCCACTCCGCCGCCGTGGAGATGGGCGGGGTGCTCAAACACTCGAGCTACAGCCCGATTATCCGCGAGATGGAAGACTTCAGCTGCGCGATCTTCCGCGCGGACGGGGACCTAGTCGCGCAGGCCGACTTCATCCCGGCGCAGCTCGGCGCGATGTCGCTCGTGGTGAAGGCGCTGATCGACCGGTGGGACGGGCGGGTCCGCGCGGGCGATGCGTTCCTCGCCAACCACCCCTACATGGGCGCGATGCACACCCCGGACCTGAACGTGATCATGCCAGTGTTCGCGGGCAGGAAGCTGTTCGGCTGGGTGGGCACCACTGCCCACCACATAGACGTCGGGGGCGTCCGCCCCGGCACCGAGGGGCCCGACCTGGAGGAGGTCTACGCCGAGGGCCTGCTGCTGCCGCCGGTCCGGCTGTACCTGGCGGGCGAGGAGAACCCCGACGTGTTCGCGCTGGTGTCCGCCGCAGTACGCGACCCGCTTTCCACCGTGTCAGACCTGCGGGCCCAACGGGCGGCGTGCCTGGTGGGCATGCGGCGGGTGCTGGAACTGGTGGAACGCCACGGGGTCCCGTCCGTGGCCCTAGCCTTCCACCAGATGCTCGACTCCGTGGAGCGGGCCACCCGGCTCGCCCTGTCGGAGCTGCCAGACGGAGAGGCCGAGGCCGAGGGTTTCCTCGACGACGACGGCATAGGCGGCCCGCCCACGCGGATCCACGCCCGGCTGCGCAAACGCGCGGACCAGCTGACCGTGGACCTCAGCGGCAGCGCACCGCAAGTGCGGGGCGCCATGAACGTGCCTTGGGCCAGCACCCGGGCAGGCGTGGTCTACGCGGTACGGGCCATGACCGATCCTGGCCTGGCCACCAACGACGGCATCCTGCGGGTCATCGAGATCGTGTGCCCTAGCGGCAGCGTGCTCAACCCGGACCCGCCTGCCGCGGTGTCCGTCCGGCACAACACGTGCCAGCGGCTGGCGGACACGCTGATCCGCGCCGCCTCCGGGCTCTGGCCAGACCGGGCGGTCGCTAGCAGCACGGTGGCGTTCTTCGGCATGAACCTGGAGAGCGTGTCGCCGCGGATGGGCACGCCGAGTGTGATGGCCGAGGTCGTGGGCGGCGGCACGGGGGCGCACCCGGGTGGTGACGGGTTGGATGGGGTGGACACCTACATGGCGAACGTGGGGCTGATGCCAGTGGAGGTCGCCGAGACCGGGTACTCGGTTCGGATCCTCCGCACGGAGCTGATCCCGGGATCGCAGGGGTCCGGCCGCTACCGCGGCGGCCTCGGCATCCGGCGCGAATACCAGGTGCTGGGGCGGGCGTCAGTGGTGACGATGTACTCGGAGCAGACCGACCCGCGGTTCGCCCCCCAGGGCGCGATGGGCGGGACCGACGGACGACCGTCGCGGATCACCGTGTTCGACCCGCAAGGTCGGCAGATCCCGGTCGCCTCGAAAGTCACCATGGTCCTCGAGCCCGGCTCCGTCATCCGCGTCGAGACAAGCGGCGGGGGCGGGTTCGGCGATCCCGCGCTCCGCGACCCCGCGCTCGCAGCGGCGGACAGGGAGAACGGGCGCGATTAAATGCAGCCATACCCGGGAGCGGGGACGGCAGACCGGGGGGCGGGGACGACAGACGCGATCCGCCCGGTGCTGCCCAGGGCCTGACCGGGTCGGCTCGGCACGCGGCGCCGGGTTGCCCAGCATGGGAGGAGGGCGTGATGGCCGACCACGCGGACCTGATGCTCACCCGGGGCAGCGTCTACACGGTCGACGTGGCGGCGTCGGCCCGGAGAAGGTACCGGCCGGAACCAGACAGCACGCCCGTCGCTGGCGGCCGGGTATCGCGGGAAGAGCGGCGGCGAAGGGCTCGTTAATGCTGATCTTGATGAGGTTGCGGACGGCCTGGCTGGCCTGGCGGGCGTGCTCGCCGCCCGGCTGGCCTCGGCGGCCGCCAGGCTGCCGATCCCGGTGACCGTGACGCGTGCGGGCAGGCGGCAGCCGAGGCCGCCCGGGTCGGCGGGCTGCTGGCGCGGGACCAATGACCGCGACAACGTTCGGGGAGCTGCTGAGCCCGGCGCGCGGTCACCTGGCCCGCGTAGGCGCGCGTCAGAGGGCGAGCCTGAGCATCGGCCGACTGGTCATGGTCTGGTGGAATGATCCGGATCCGGTGTCCAGCCAGTCGGCGTCGCGGATTGTCGCCTGGACAGGTCTGCCGAGATGTTTCTCGGCCTCACTGAGCGCGTCGCAGAGCTGATCCCGGTCTGATTTTCCCAGCACGAGAACGTCGATGTCTCCCACTGGCCGCTGCCCGGCTTGCCCCGTGTGCCGCGCTGCCCAAGATCCGTAGATGTAGGCCTCAGTCACGCCTCTAACCGGCCGGAGGGCTTCGGCGAGAACGGAGGGGACACCGAACGCCCTGGTCAGGACGTCCGCTAGCCCGGCGTAGTACGGGCTTTCGGTGTTCGCCCGGACCAGCCGGTCGAGCTCGTTCAGCTGGGGCTTCCCTGAGCAAGTTCGGCGAATAGGCCCGCGTGGTCTGATGGCCAGAATCCCGACGGCGTCGAGCGGCTGCCCGGATCGGCGCCCACGAGCTGGGCTTCAGCCGTCTTCAGTCCGCCACCGCGGCTGAAGACGTAGTCGATCCTTGACTGGAGCGTGGAGGCGGCGTTCAGCAGGCTCGGGCTCTGGCAGCAGGTGAAGCCCGGCAGGCCGGGCTGAGCCTGAATCCAGGAATCCTTGAGCCCG